>JACCDH010392281.1_pt1 | contig 13859 bp, 10 predicted proteins | sample 7442481 | NCBI WGS metagenome assembly JACCDH01 (sample SAMN15323433, study PRJNA562643) | freshwater metagenome | isolation source: river surface water | place: USA:Blue River Watershed | collected 2017-08-15
CAGATACGCGCCGACTTCATCAAACTGGTCATATCGAAGGGCCGTGATCCGGCCGTTGCTGTCGACGGCGGCCTCGATCGTGGTGAGCCGTGCCGTGGCCGATGTCGCAGCCACCAGATGCTCGAGCCGGTCCTCCACCCACTTCACGGGTGAGCCGACCTTGCGTGAAGCCAGCGACATCAGCACCGCATAGGGAAAGACAGACTGCTTCACGCCGAAGCTGCCGCCCGAGTCTCTTGGCACGCGGTGCCGCAAGCGGTTGCCAGGCACCTGCAGGGCCAGCGCCATCACCGCATGCAGAGAGAAGGGACCCATGAAGTTTGACAAGACCTCATAGCTTGGCGATCCATCGGGCATGGGCACATGCTCGGCAACCACCACCCCGCACTCCATGGGCGAACACGAGTTGCGCGGGTAGTGCACTTCCAGGGTCACCACCTGATGAGCCTGTGCGAAGGCCAGGTCGGGTTCTCCATAGCTGAAGTGGCGGTCGCTGACCACGTTGCTGCCGACTTCCGGGTGCAGAACCGGTGCCTCAGCATTCAGTGCAGCTTCAATACCAACCACAGCCGGCAAGAGGTCGTACTGCACTTCGATCGCATCCAGGGCATCCTCAGCCTGTGCTCGCGAATCCGCCATCACCACGGCCAAGGGTTCACCAACATAGCGAACGCGGTCCATGGCCAGGCACCAGTGCTGCATGGGAGCCTTAACGCCCACCACGAAGGGTTGCGCCCAAGCCCTGACATCGTCGGGCGTGAGCACCGCTCGGACACCCGGCAGCTTCAGTGCTGGGTTGACGTCCACGCTGCGGATCAGCGCGTGTGCATGGGGCGATCTCAGGATTGCCGCGTGAACCGTTCCGGGCTTCGTTCCCAGGTCGTCCGCGTAGGCGCCTTGGCCGCGCAGCAGGGCGGCGTCTTCCAGGCGCTCCACGGAGCGGCCGACATGACGAGCGGGCTTGCCCGCCTCAGAGTCAGCGCGTTCAGACAACAGCGTGGATACCATGCTGGGCAGTGTTGGCTGCCAGCACCGTGCAACGTGAACAGAATGGTCCGCTCAGTCACCCCTGAGTCCGGCCATGATCCAAATCGTCCGGCGATTTGGGCCCGAATCCGTGAGAACCCTAGGCTCTAATCCCTCCAGCAAGCGGCGCCAGAGCTTCCGAAAGCTTGCTGACAAAGGGATACTTTGGCGGCTGTAACAGAGGGGAGCAGGACGGATGTCCTCGGCGATCAAGCTGTTTCAGGGTCGCTTTGGCAGGGTGGCCCTGCTCGATATGGACGCACCCTTGGTGGCCCATGCGCACCATCATTGCCACATCCTGATCAAGGCCGGCGGCTGCGACGGTGCGTTCCGCGTTCGAGGTGAGAAGGCACCGTTGACCGACGACAGTGTTGTCCTGGTCAATGCCTGGGAGCCCCACGCCTACGAGCATCAGGCCCCAGCGGGCGAGCGCACGATCGTCCTGGCGCTCTACATCGAGCCGGCCTGGTTAGCGGATGTTCAGCGCTCCTTGGCCATGTCCGGGCACCCGCGCTTCTTCCCCAAAACCTGCGTGCAGATCACGCCGCGAACCCGAAAACTCACCGAAGAGTTCGTCATGGAGCTGTGGTGGGCTGATGAGGTCTCGATCAACAGGCTGGAGTCTTTGCTCTTTGACCTCATCATGACCGTCATTGAGGGCTGCACGGGGTGGCGAGATTTGGTCTCGATGCTGCGTTCGCGGCCACCCGCAGCGATGGACCAGCGTGTGCGCCGCTCCATCGCCATGATGAAAAGCGACTTGAGCCTGTCTATGGACATGGACCAGATCGCCGCTGAAATCGGACTTTCCCGCTCTCACTTCTTCAGCCTGTTCCAGCGTGACACGCAAGTGACCCCCTTGGTGTACGCCAATGTCCTGCGGTTTGAATCGGCGATTGATCAGCTGTCGAAAACCAACCGCTCTGTGGGCGAGGTGGCCGACTCTCTAGGGTTTGCGGTACCCGGCCACTTCGCTCGTTTCTTCCGCCAGCATCTGGGGATCACACCCACCGAGTACAGAAGGGTTGTGAACCTCTACGAGCCGACTTCACAGGCGTCGGTTGCTGCTGCAATCTGAGCCAGGCTTGTAGGCTCGCCCCGACTTAGGCTGCCGTAGGCGGCCTTTTTTGTGCCCATCGGCTGTGGCTGAACAAGTCCAGATGCAGTGCTAGGCGGGCTTCATCGCCTGCAACACCAAACTCGCCCACTCCGCCGGCGCCTCTTCATGGCCCAGGTGACCCCAGCGCGGCAGGGCGATCAGTTTTGAGCCTGGGATCAGCGCCGCCGCGCGGGCACTGATGGAGGGCGGCACCGTGCCGTCTTGCGCGCTGCTGATCAAGGTGACCCGGCCCTGCAGCCGCGGCAGTTCGCGCGCGAAGGGCTCCAGTTCCCATTGCGCCATCATGCGCAGCACGGCGCGCAGATGCACTTCGTTGTGGGCCAGCCGCTCGTACAAGCGGTGGCCGCGTTCGTCGATCACCGAACCCGTGTCGCGCAGCAGCAGGTCGACCGTGCCGGGGCGCCGGGCGTTCCACACGAAGAATCGCGTAGTCCACGGGTTGGTCGCCAGCGCGCGGGCCACCGGCATGAACAGGCTGGCCGCGCGGCCGCCCCAGGGCAAGAGGGCACCATTGAGGCTGATCACTTCACGCACCACGGAAGGCTGCAGCAGCATCACCTGCAAGGCCACGGCCGCGCCGGCCGAGTGGCCGATCCACACATCGGCGCGCGCGGGGGCGCCGCCTGCGGTAGCGGGGCTTGCTGGCCCGGGCTGCTCTTCCGCACTCAGCGCCGCCTGCAAGGCGATCAGCGCGCGCGCCATGCCGGGCAGGGTGAGGTCTTCGTCCACCGCGCCGCGGGTGAACGCGTGCCCGGGAAGGTCCACGCTGATCACCTCATGGTGCTGCGCCAGGATGGGCGCTGCGTCACGCCAGGTGTGGGTGGAAGCACCCGTGCCGTGCAGCAGCCAAAGGCGCTGGGGGCGTGAAGCGCCTGCGGCGCTGGGCGGGGGCAGCAGGCGCTGCACATGCCAGCGCAAGTGCCCTTGCGAGATGAAGCGGCTGTGTTCGCGCAGCGGCCAGTCGGCGCCATCACGGTCCCAGCTCAGGGCTTCGCTCATGGAGGTGGGTGCGGGCGTGCGCGTGGGCGTGGGCTTAGGCCGCGCGGCTGTTGCGCACGATGCGCCCGATCTCGCCGGCTTGTGCTTGGGGCAGGGGGATGTAACGCGCGCCCATGGCCAGGGCCAGTTCACGCGCTTGGGCCTGGGGCTTGGGCGAGGTGTCGATCAACAGGCACGACACCCCGCTCACAAACAGTTGGCGCGCGGCGGTCACCGCATCCGCATGCGCGGCCTCGCGCCCGGGCAGGCCTTCGAGGTTGATGTTGGACTTGCCGTCGGTGAGCAGCACCATGGACACCGTGTCGCCCCGGCGCTGCAGCGATTCGCACATCAGCCGTGAATCGGTGAGGGCGCGCGCCATGGGCGTGCCGCCGCCACCGGGCAGGCCGGCCAGGCTGCGCTTGGCGCGCACGAGCGACCGGGTGGGCGGCAGCAGGGTCTGCGCCTCTTGCCCCCGAAAGCCAATCACCGCCACGCGGTCGCGCCGCACATAGCAGTCGGCCAACAGCGTTTCCACCGCGCCCTTGGCTTCAGCCAAGCGGTTCAAGGCATTGGACCCCGAGGCATCCACCACAAACACGGTGGTGGTGGGGCGCCGCGGCTCACGCCGGATGATGCGCAGGTCTTCGCGGTGCACCACCACGGCGGGCGGCCGGGCCTTGCGCAGCCGCTGCCACGGTGCGGCTTGGCGCAGCGTGTCCACCAGGCTCAGGCGCTGGCCGCCTTCGGGCAAGCCGGGGCGCGTGCCCGAAGGGCGCCCCTGTGCACCGGCGCGCTGCCGTTCACCGCTACGCGAGGAACGGTCGCTGCGCGAGCGGCCCCGGGCGGCCAGGCCATTGGCTTGGGCCATCAGGGCCAAGAGCCCGGCCGGCAGCGCGGCCTGTATGGCTTCGATGCTGAGGTCTTGCAGGTCTTCGGGCGTGGGCGCAGGAGCCTGGGTGTTGGGGGCTTGTGCGGTGCTGGGTTCGGGTTCTGCAGGCTCGGTGTTCAGGGGCGGTGGGGGTGGCGTGGGCGCCGGCTCATCCTGCGGTGGGGGTGAGGCCTGCGGCTCTGCGCGGTCTTGCACCTCGTCTGATGCAGGCGGCGCAGGCAGCCGTGTGGCCCGTGGGCCCAGCACCAGGCGCGCAGCGTCGCGCACCTCGTCCGTGCCCGGTTCGGCCAAGCCCCGCAGGGCGGCCAGGGTTCGGGCGGCTTGCAGCGCCCACCAAGGGGCACGCACCGACTCCACGCCCAAGGCCGCTGCTGCTTGCACCAGGGCGTTCACCACCGCCGGCTGAACCTCAATGTCCGGCAGCCGTTGGCGTGCGGCTTGGAAGTCTTCGCGCTCGTCTTCGTCCCAGGCGCTTTCGTCCGATGGGCCCAATGGCGTCAAGCCGCAGCTGCGCCAATCCAGGTCTTGCAGGTTGAGCACGAAGGCCAGGCGTTCGCGCAGGGCCGGCTCCAGCCCGGGCTCTTCGCCATGGGGCAGCGCTTCGTCCATGGCCACCACGGCCAAGCGCGTGGGCACCTCCAGGCTCATGCCTTCGCGCTCCACGCGCAAATGGCCGCGGTCCAGGGCTTGGCACAAGAAGGCCACCGCCCGGCGCGGCAAGCGTTCGGCCATGGGGCAGGCCAAGAGGCCACCATCGAGTTCACTGAGCAGCCCCGGCTGCACCACCGGGCGGCCATGCTTGAGCGTGGCGGCCAGGTCCAGCCCGCCCAGCAGGCGCGATTCATCGGCGTGCTGCGGCATGCGGCGCAGCATGGAAGCAGTGGGGCAGGCCTGCTGCAACACGCGCAGCCATTCGTCGCGCACCGGCCCGGCGGGTGACTTCAGGTGCACACCCCCTAAGCCCACGGGGTTCACGGCCAGCAGCGCGGCCACCAGGCGCGCGTCCATCCAACGCGCCAAGGCCTGTTCAGCGGCATCGGCCGCGTCGTTCACATCGTCCGTGTTGGCGGCCTGCGCCGAATTCATCGCATCAGGGCCACCGGCGGCGCCGGCACGGGCTGGCGAGCCCGGCGTCTGGCGCCGCAAGGCCAGCACGTCAGCGCCGGTGTTGGTGTGGGGCTGGCCCATGACCGTGGCCGTTGCCGTTCGTGGGCGGCTCAGGCGGCCTGTGCACCCAGGCCTGGCGCGAGCGCCTCGGCCATGGCCCGCTCGATCCTCACGCCGGCACCGGTGTCGTCCAGCGGGTTGCGCCGCAGGCGGTGGCGCAGCGCGCTGGGGGCCACGGCACGCAGGTCGTCAAGGGTGACGCTGGTGCGGCCCTCCAGTGCGGCCCAGGCGCGTGCAGCCCGCAGCAGCGTGAGCTCGCCGCGCAGGCCGTCGGTGCCCAGTTGCAGGCACAGGCTGGCGGCTTTTTCTAAAACGGCGTCGGGCACCACCAGGTCGGCCACCCGCTTGCGCGCGGCCTCAATCTGCTGGCGAACCTTTTGGTCTTCGAGCTTCCACTGCGCGCAAAACGCATCGGTCTGGCGCTCATAGGCATCACGCCGCTTGATCACCTCCACCCGCGTGGGAATGTCGCTGGGCGTGCGCACGTCCACCGAAAGGCCGAAGCGGTCCAGCAGCTGCGGCCGCAACTCGCCTTCTTCAGGGTTGCCGCTGCCCACCAGCACAAATCGTGCGGGGTGCCGCACGCTCAGGCCTTCGCGCTCCACCACGTTTTCGCCGGAAGCGGCCACGTCGATCAGCAGGTCCACCAGGTGGTCTTCCAAGAGGTTGACCTCGTCGATGTACAGAAAGCCCCGGTTGGCGCGGGCCAGCAAGCCCGGCTCAAACGACTTCTGGCCCTGGGACAAGGCTTTTTCCAAGTCCAGCGCGCCGACCACGCGGTCTTCGGTGGCCCCCAGTGGCAAATCCACCACAGGCACGGGGATCAGGTCGACATCACAGGCGGCGGCTTCGCCGGGTGCGTTGCGGCTCCAGCCGGCTTCGCGGCAGGCGGCGCAGCTCAGGCTGGGGCGGGCGGGGTCGCAGTGGTAGGGGCAGCCGCGGGTGGCCCGGATGGGGGGCAGTAGGGCGGCCAGGGCCCGCACCGCGGTGGATTTGCCCGTGCCGCGGTCGCCCAGGATCAGCACGCCGCCCACCGAGGGGTCGACGGCCGTGACCAGGATGGCCCGCTTCATCTCGTCCTGTCCGACGATGGCCGAGAAGGGAAAGGGTTGCTTCATGGTGCTGCCTGCCTCCCGAATCTGCCCTGAACGGGGCATCCCGGGTTGTCAACTTCGTGTGACAGTCATACTATCACTATAAATTGACACTTGGAACTGTCCAATTTTCGGGACAACCCGGAATCTGCGCGGCTACCCCTTTCTCATGAATGTCGTCTCCATTGGTTTGAACCACCATTCGGCGCCCCTGGATGTCCGCAGCCGATTCGCCGTGGCCCAGGACGCCCTGGGCGACCACCTTCGGGCCTTGAGGGCCCACCTGGAATCGCAGGCCGGCGAAGCCGCCATCCTGTCCACCTGCAACCGCACCGAGCTGTACGTGGCCACCCATGGCGGCACCATGCGCGACGTGTGCCACGCGGGCATGAGCTGGTTGGCCGGGCAGGGCGGCATGCCCGGCGCGGCGCTCAACGACCACCTCTATGTGCGCGAGGGCGGCGAAACCGCGCGCCACGCCTTCCGGGTGGCCAGTGGGCTGGATTCGATGGTGATTGGCGAGCCGCAGATCCTGGGCCAGATGAAGGCCGCGGTGCGCCACGCGGGGGAGGCGGGCACCCTGGGCAGCACCTTGCACCAGCTGTTCCAGCGCAGCTTCTCGGTGGCCAAGGCCGTGCGCACCCGCACCGAGATTGGCGCGCATTCGGTCAGCATGGCCGCCGCGGTGGTGAAGCTGGCCGACCAGCTGTTTGAGGATTTCGGCAAGCTCAGTGTCTTGTTTGTGGGCGCGGGCGAAATGATCGAGCTGGTGGCCACCCATGTGGCCGCGCGGCAGCCCGCGGCCATGGTGGTGGCCAACCGCAGTGCCGACCGCGCAGCGCGCTTGGTGTCGCGAACCGGGGCCACACCCATTCCCTTGTCCACCATGCCGGCCCGCTTGGGCGAGTTCGACGTGGTGGTGTCGTGCACCGCCAGCGCCTTGCCCCTGATTGGCCTGGGCGCCGTGGAGCGGGCCCTGGTGCAGCGCCGCCGCCGCCCCATGCTGATGGTGGACCTGGCCGTGCCGCGCGACATCGAGCCCGAAGTGGCGCGGCTGTCAGACGTGTACCTGTACACCGTGGACGATCTGGCCGGCATCGTGCGCGAGGGTGCGTCCAACCGGCAAGCCGCCATTGAGCAGGCCGAGACCATCGTCGACGATGGCGTGCGCAGCTTCGAACACTGGATGCAGCAGCGGCGCAGCGTGCCACTGATTCAAGCGCTGCAGCACCGCGCCGAGCACTGGGCCGAAATCGAGATGGGGCGCGCGCGCCGGCGCTTGGCGCGCGGCCAGGATGTGGAAGCGGTGCTGCAAGCGCTCACCCGTGGCCTCACCGGCAAGCTGATGCACGGTGCCCTGCACGAGATTCACGCCAGCGACGAGGCCCAGCGCCGCGCCACGGCCGACACCATGGCCCGCTTGTTCGGCTTGCCCGGCGCGCCCACGCAGCGCGCGGCCTGTCCCCACAACCGCGACGCCACCGTTACCCCCCTTCGTTCCCACATGCCCAAGGAGGCACCATGAGCCTGTTGATGCGCATCGAGTCCGCGTTGGAAAACGCGGTGCTCCACAGCACGGGGCCAGGCTGCCCGCCGCGGCTGGTCTCGGCCGTGCGGCATGCGGTGTTCCCGGGCGGGGCCCGCATCCGCCCACAGCTGTGCCTGGCCGTGGCCATGGCCTGTGGCGATGACGACCCCGAGCTGGCCAACGCGGCGGCGGTGGCCATCGAACTGCTGCACTGCGCATCCCTGGTGCACGACGACTTGCCCTGCTTTGATGACGCTGATTTGCGCCGTGGCCAGCCCACGGTGCACAAGGCCTGGGGTGAACGGCTGGCCGTGTTGGGTGGAGACGCCCTGATCGTGATGGCCTTTGAAGTGATCGGCCGGGCCGGTGGCGCGCACCCGCGGCGCATGGCCCAGGTGCTGGCCGCGGTGGCCGCCGGTGTGGGCATGCCCACGGGCATCGTGGCCGGACAGGCCTGGGAATGCGAGCCCAAGGCCGATTTGCACGACTACCAGCGCGCCAAAACCGGCGCGCTCTTCACCGCCGCCACCATGTGTGGTGCCTTGGCCTGTGGCGTGGCAGCCGAGCCCTGGCGCGCCTTTGGCGATGCGCTGGGCGAGGCCTATCAGGTGGCCGACGACATCCGCGATGTGGCGGGCGACCCGGCCCTGCTGGGCAAGCCCGTGGGCCAGGACGCCGAACACCACCGCCCCAGCTGCGCGGCCGAGCTGGGCCTGGACGGTGCGGTGCGCTACTTCGAAGACCTGGTGCGCCGCGCCCAGGCCTCTGTGCCGGCCTGCGAGGGCGCAGGCCTGCTGCGCCACTTGGTGCGCCAAGAGTCCTTGCGCTTGGTGCCGCAGGAGCTGGTGCCCGACATCGTGCGCGCGGTGGCCTGAACCTGCCCCCCATGCAGCCACTGACCTCTTCGAGCCCCACGCCCGATTGGGCCGCGCCCGCGTCCACCACCTGGCGCGACCGGTGGCTGGATTGGCGCGACGCGCGTTTGGTGCACCCCTGGTTTCGGCGCTGGGCCATGGCCTGGCGGCTGCCGCGTGCCCTGGTGCGCCGGCGCGCGCGTTCGCTGTTCGACCTCATGGCCGGATTCGTCTACAGCCAAACCCTGTTGGCCTGTGTGCGGCTGCGGCTGTTTGACCACCTGGCCACGGGGCCGCAAACCCTGCCGCGCTTGGCCGCCCTGACCGGGGTGCCCGAGGCCGGCCTGGAGCGTTTGCTGCGCGCGGCCTGTTCGCTGCAACTGCTGCAGCAGCGCGACACCGGCGCCTATGGCCTGGGTGTGTTGGGCGCGCCCCTGGTGGGCGACCCGGGCATCGCTGCCATGGTCGAACACCATGCTTTGCTGTACGAAGACCTGCGCGACCCCGTGGCCCTGCTGAAGGCCGACGCGCCCACGGGGCGCATGGCCTCGTACTGGGTGTATGCGAACACCGCGCAGCCCGGGGTGTTGAGCGACGCCGATGTGGCCGCGTATTCGGCCCTGATGTCGGCCACGCAGCCCATGATTGCCGAAGAGGTGTTGCAGGCCGTGGACCTGCGGCGCCACCGCTGCCTCTTGGATGTGGGCGGTGGGGAAGGGCGCTTTGTGCAACAGGCCGCCGAGCATGCCCCGCACCTGCAGCTGATGCTGTTTGACCTGCCGGCGGTGGCCGAGCGGGCGCGCGAGCGCCTGACGCGCGCGGGCCTGGGCCGGCGCTGCACCGTGCACGGCGGCGATTTCGCGCAAGACGGCTTGCCCGCGGGGGCCGACATCATTTCCCTGATCCGGGTGGCCTTCGACCACCCCGACGAACGGGTGCTGGCGGTGTTGCGCGCGGTGCACACCGCCTTGCCGCCGGGCGGCACCGTGGTGCTGGCCGAGCCCATGTCGGGCACGCCCGGGGCAGAACCCATGGGCGAGGCCTATTTCGGCTTTTACCTGATGGCCATGGGCCGTGGGCGGCCCCGCACACCCGAACACCTGGGGCGCCTGTTGGCGGCGGCGGGTTTTGGGGCGGTGCAGCTGATGCCCACCCGGCTGCCCCTGCAGACCCGGGTCATGGTGGCCACCAAAACAGCCTGAATCAGGCGTAAACAAGAGTTGACATTGCGCAAAGTAAGCTTAGGATGACGCCCATGGATGCCGATCTGAGCACGCTGGCCGTTGTGATTGAACGGCCCGAACACCTGCGGGTGAGCCGCCTGGCCCTGCAGGCGCCGGGGCCCGCCGACCTGGTGGTCGACATGCAGTGGAGCGGCATCAGCACCGGCACCGAGCGCTTGTTCTGGACCGGCAAGATGCCCCCCTTCCCGGGCATGGGCTACCCCCTGGTGCCGGGCTACGAGTCCGTGGGCCGCGTGGTGGAAGCCGGTCGCCAGGCCGACTACAAGATCGGCGAACGCGTGTTCGTCCCTGGCGCCAACTGTTACGAAGGCGCGCGCGGCCTCTTCGGGGGCTCGGCTTCGCGGGTGGTGGTGCCGGCAGCCCGGGTGTTCCCGCTGCCCGAATCCCTGGGCGAAGAGGCGGTGCTGTTGGCCTTGGCCGCCACGGCCTACCACTCGGTGGCAGGCGGCGGGCGCGGCCTGCCGCATGACCCGCCTGATCTCATCGTGGGCCATGGCGTCCTGGGGCGTCTCTTGGCGCGCTTGGCGGTGGCTGCGGGTGGGCCTGAGCCCACCGTGTGGGAAACCCAAGCCATACGCCAGGGCGGTGCCCAGGGCTACCAGGTGCTGCACCCCGACGATGACCCGCGGCGCGACTACAAGGCCATCTACGACGTCAGCGGCGACCCCAAGCTGCTGGACACCTTGATTGCGCGCCTGGCCCCAGGGGGCGAGGTCGTGCTGGCGGGCTTCTATCACGAGCCCTTGTCCTTCCAGTTCCCGCCGGCCTTCATGAAAGAGGCCCGCATCCGCGCCGCTGCTGAGTGGCAGCGCCCAGACATGCTGGCGGTGCAGGCCTTGTTGGCCAGTGGCCGGCTCTCACTGGATGGCTTGGTCACCCACCGCGAACGCGTGGCCCATGCCGAGAACGCGTACCGGACCGCCTTCGGCGATCCGGCCTGTTTGAAGATGATCCTTGACTGGAGTGCCTCCGCATGAGCAGCAACACCGCCATCCCGGGTACCGCACCGGTTCAATTGATGCTCAACCGGCAGCAGCTGCGCGCTGAAGCCGCTCTGGAGCCGCCGGCTGTGCACACCGGCGAGGTGAAGAAGGAAACCCAGATCATCGCCATCTACGGCAAGGGCGGCATCGGCAAGAGCTTCACGCTGGCCAACCTCAGCTACATGATGGCGCAGCAGGGCAAGAAGGTGCTGCTGATCGGCTGCGACCCCAAGAGCGACACCACGTCGCTGTTGTTTGGGGGCAAGGCCACGCCCACCATCATCGAGACCTCTTCGAAGAAGAAGCTCGCCGGTGAGGCCGTCTCCATTGGGGACGTGTGCTTCAAGCGCGACGGCGTCTTCGCCATGGAACTCGGCGGCCCTGAAGTGGGCCGCGGCTGTGGTGGGCGGGGCATCATCCACGGCTTCGAAACCCTGGAAAAGCTGGGCTTCCACGACTGGGGCTTCGACTACGTGCTGCTCGACTTCCTGGGCGACGTGGTGTGCGGCGGCTTCGGCCTGCCCATCGCGCGTGACATGTGCCAGAAGGTGATCGTGGTCGGATCCAACGACCTGCAGTCGCTGTACGTGGCCAACAACGTGTGCTCGGCGGTGGAGTACTTCCGCAAGCTCGGCGGCAATGTGGGCGTGGCCGGCATGGTCATCAACAAAGACGACGGCACGGGCGAGGCGCAGGCCTTTGCGAAGAACGCCGGCATTCCGGTGCTGGCCTCGATTCCCGCGCACGAAGACATCCGCCGCAAGAGCGCGGCCTACGAAATCATCGGCAAGCCCGATGGCCAGTGGGGCCCCTTGTTTGCGGAACTGGCCACCAATGTGGCCGTGGCGCCGCCGCAGCGGCCCAAGCCCCAAACGCAAGACGAGCTGTTGGGCCTGTTCTCATCCGACACCGTGGGCCGCAACGTGGTGCTCGAGCCCGCCACCACCTTCGACATGATGGGCCGCGAAGAAGTGGCCCGGCCTACCCTGGAGGTCGTGTACGACAACGCGTAAGCGCTGCCGCTGCACCAACCCGACGCCGCCATGAACGCCCCCCAAGAGCCCGTCAACCGCCTGGCCACCGAGCAAGATGGCCTGGGGTGCCACTCGGGCGCCGAGAAGATGAAGGCCGCTGCGCAAGCCTCGGGCAAGTCCGAGGTGCTGGCGCAGTACGCGCGGGACTACCCGCTGCCCGAGGGGGCGGGGCCGCACGACCAGCCCCAAAGCATGTGCCCGGCCTTTGGTTCCCTGCGGGTGGGCCTGCGCATGCGGCGCACCGCCACCATCTTGTCGGGCTCGGCCTGCTGTGTGTACGGCCTGACCTTTACCTCGCACTTCGACGGCGCACGCCGCAGCGTGGGCTATGTGCCCTTCAACAGCGAAACCCTGGTCACGGGCAAGCTGTTTGAAGACATTCGCGAAGCGGTGCACGCCCAGGCCGACCCTGAGAAGGTCGACGCCGTGGTGATCATCAACCTGTGCGTGCCCACGGCCAGCGGTGTGCCGCTGCAGTTGCTGCCGGCCGAGATCAACGGGGTGCGCATCATCGGCATCGACGTGCCGGGCTTTGGTGTGCCCACCCACGCTGAGGCCAAGGACGTGTTGGCCGGTGCCATGCTGCGTTACGCGCGCACCGAAGCGCAAGCCGGCCCCGTGGCCGCGCCGCGCCAGGCCCGTCCGCAGCTGCCGGCCATCACCTTGCTCGGCGAAATGTTCCCCGCCGACCCCGTGGGCATCGGCATGATGCTGCAGCCCATGAACCTGGCGGTCGGCACCGTGGTGCCCACCCGCGAGTGGCGCGAGCTCTACACCGCCTTGGATTGCGCTGCGGTGGCGGCCATTCACCCCTTCTATACCGCCAGCGTGCGCGAATTCGACGCCGCCGGCCGCGCGGTGGTGGGCTCGGCGCCGGTGGGCGTGGAGGGCACCGAGGCCTGGCTGCAGGCCATCGGCTCGGCCTGCAACGTGGCCCAGGCGCAAATTGACGCCGCCAAGAACCGCTTCCTGCCCATGATCCGCAGCGTGCTGGCGGCCACGCCCATCAAGGGGCGCATCACCGTCAGCGGCTATGAAGGCTCGGAACTGTTGGTGGCCCGCTTGCTGATTGAAAGCGGTGCCGAGGTGCCTTATGTGGGCACGGCCTGCCCCAAGACCCCCTGGAGCGCCCCCGACCTGGCCTGGCTGCAGGCGCGCGGCGTGCACGTGCAGTACCGCGCCTCGCTGGAGCAAGACGTGGCCGCGATCCGCGAGTTCCGCCCCGACCTGGCCATCGGCACCACGCCCGTCGTGCAGGCCGCCAAGGAAGCCGCCATCCCCTCGCTGTATTTCACGAACCTGATCTCCGCCCGCCCTCTGATGGGCCCGGCGGGTGCCGGTTCTTTGGCGCAGGTGATCAACGCCGCCTTGGGCAACAAGGGTCGTTTTGACCGCATGCGCGGCTTCTTCGACGGCGTGGGAACGGCCCATGCCGCAGGCGTTTGGGAGTCGGGCGAGGGCGCGGCCGGCGTGCCGCAGGACCGCCCCGAGTTCAAGGCGGAAACACGCCGCCAGGTCATCAAGATCATGAAGCGGCGCAAGGCCGAGGAGATGATCTGATGTTGGTACTCGACCACGATCGCGCAGGCGGCTATTGGGGCGCGGTGTATGTGTTCACCGCGATCAAGGGCCTGCAGGTGGTGATCGACGGCCCGGTGGGCTGCGAGAACCTGCCGGTGACCAGCGTGCTGCACTATAGCGACGCCTTGCCGCCGCACGAGCTGCCCATCGTGGTCACGGGCCTGGCCGAAGAGCAGCTGGGCCGTGAAGGCACCGAGGGATCGATGAAGCGCGCCCATGCGGTGCTCGACCCTGACCTGCCCGCTGTGGTGGTCACCGGCTCGATCGCCGAGATGATCGGTGGCGGGGTCACGCCTGAAGGCACCACCATCCAACGCTTCTTGCCCCGCACCATCGACGAAGACCAGTGGCAGTGCGC
>JACCDH010438795.1_pt1 | contig 13859 bp, 15 predicted proteins | sample 7442481 | NCBI WGS metagenome assembly JACCDH01 (sample SAMN15323433, study PRJNA562643) | freshwater metagenome | isolation source: river surface water | place: USA:Blue River Watershed | collected 2017-08-15
GGCTGTTGATGTTCTCGTCATCTTTCGTGAAGTCGAGGCCGCCGGTCAGGCCCTCGTACACCACGCGGCCGTAGTTCTTGCCGGACAGGCCGAGCTTGGGCTTCATGGTCGCGCCCAGCAGCGGACGGCCGAACTTGTCGAGGCGCTCGCGCTCGACGATGATGCCGGTCGGCGGGCCCTTGAAGGTCTTCACATAGGCGACCGGGATGCGGATGTCTTCCAGACGACCGGCCTTCAACGGCTTGAACGAGAACACGTTGCCGATCAGGGATGCGGTCATGTTCGCGATCGATCCCTCTTCGAACAGGATGATGTCGTACGCGATGTACGCGAAGTACTGCGGCTCCTTGCCGGTGCCCTCACCGGTGCCCGGCACCGGGTCAACGCGGTAGGCCTTGGCCTGGTAGCTTTCATGCGCGGTCAGCAGATCGGTCCAGACCACGGTCCAGGTCGCGGTCGACGATTCACCGGCGACGGCGGCGGCGGCCTCGATCGCATCGACGCCTTCTTGCGGGGTGATGCGGAACACGCAGATCACGTCGGTCTCTTTCGGCTCGTAATCCGGGCGCCAGTAGCCCATCTGCTTGTACTTCAGGACGCCACCCTTGTAGCGCTCCTTCATGTCGGTGATGCGGCCTTCCACGGGTTTGTTCATTGCGGTCTCCGGTTAATCGCCCTCCCCATCGCCCCTGGAAATTAAATTCCGACGCTTTAGTTCAAGCCGTGACCGCAATGTATGATTTTCATCAGTTAAGGTATATTCACCAATTATTTTCTTTGGATTCAGTTTTTCTTACGAGTTGACCGATGAAGAACCTGAAACTGTTGAAAAACCTCACGATGCGGCAGCTGCGCATCTTCCAGTCCGCCGCGCGGCACGGCAGTTTTAGCAAAGCGGCAACGGAACTTTCACTGACCGCACCGGCGATCTCGATGCAGATCAAGGAGCTCGAGAGCGATATCGGCGTCGAGCTGTTCGCGCGCATTGGCCGCCGGGTCGAGCTGACCACGGCCGGCGAATACTTCCTGGTCTACGTCAAGCGCATCGCGTCCAACCTGCGCGACGCCGAGCTCACACTGTCCAAGCTGCGCGGTAATGACGGCGGCATGCTGAAGATCGGACTGGTCAGCACCGCCAAGTACTTCATTCCCGAGCTGCTACGGCGCTTTCGGGATGAGCATTTCGGGCTGCAGGTGAAGCTGGAGGTGCGCAATCGCGACCAGATGGTGGAGCTGCTGCGCGAGGCGGAAATCGATATCGCGATCATGGGTCGCACGCCGGCCGACATGGATACCCGCGTCGAGGCGTTCGCCGCGCACCCCCATGCCTTCATTGCCAGTCCGCGCCACCCATTGGTCGGGCAGCAGGGCCTGGCACCCGAGGTGCTGAACCAGCTGGAACTGATCTCGCGCGAATCGGGCTCGGGCACGCGCGCCATCATGGAGCGCTTCCTGCGCGAGCGCGGGCTGACGCCGCGGGTGTCGATGGAGATGTCATCGAACGAGAGCATCAAGCAGGCGGTGATGGCCGACCTCGGCATCTCCTTCGTGTCGCTGCACACGGTGGGACTGGAGGTCCAGTACGGGAAACTGGCCGTGCTGGACATTGACCAGACGCCGATCTCGCGTGCCTGGCATGTGGTGGCGCTGAACCGCGCAAACCATTCACAGGCGGCCGAGGCCTTCCGCTATTTCGTGCTCGAGCACGGCGCGGCGATACTCGACGAGCTGTATGCAGAATTCCGCCAGCCCGGGCAGAGTCCGATAGCGCGCGGCTGAGCGCCGGCCTGCAAAAAGTACGGTGTCAGACAGGCCGGGCCAGCACGCGCTGCAAGGCTTGCGGCAAACTGTCCGCGTAGCCCGCACCTGCGGCATCGTCGATGACTTGGGCGCGCTGCAGCTTCGCAGCGACCCGCTCATTGGCCTCGCATAACAGCACCGTCACGCCATGCCGGCGCAGCTTGCCCGTCACTTCCTGCAGGGTCTGTATGCCGGTGATGTCCATGAAAGGCACACGGCGCAGCCGCAGGACCAGTATCTTCGGCAGCGCGTGCGTGTGAACCAATGCGCGCTCGAAATTCTCCACCGCGCCAAAGAACATCGGCCCGGCGATCTCGTAAACCAGCACGTCTGGCGGCAAAGGATGCAAGCCATGGCGCGACAGCTCGGCCTCGAGCTCGGCCTGATCCACGGGCTGGGTATCGACCGCCTCGGCCATCCGGCGCAGGAAGTGCAGGATCGCGAGGATCACGCCCACATTCACTGCGACGACCAGGTCAGCGAACACCGTCAACAGAAAGGTGATCACGAGGATCACACGATCGGCCCTCGGCGCAGTCTTCAGCAGCCAGGAAAAATGTCTCAGCTCGCTCATGTTCCAAGCGACGACGAACAGGATGGCCGACAGCACCGTCAGCGGAATATCCGACGCCAGGGGTGCAAGGAACAGGAGCACGCCCACCAGCAGTACGGCATGCACGATGCCGGCCAACGGGCTGCTGGCACCATAGCGAATATTGGTGGCCGTTCGCGCAATCGCACCCGTTACCGCAAAACCGCCGAACAGTGGAGCGACGACATTCGCGACGCCCTGCCCGAGCAGTTCCTGGTTGGCGTCATGTCGCGTCCCCGCCATGCCATCGGCAACCACCGCCGACAACAGTGCTTCGATCGCGCCCAGCATCGCGATCGTGAAAGCCGGACCGATCAGCGCCAGCCACTGCGACAAAGGCAGCTCGGGCAACGCGAATGTCGGCAGCCCGGTCGGTATCCCGCCAAATGCCGAACCCAGCGTTGCCACTCCCGGCCATTGCAGCTTCAACTGCAGCAAGGTGACGACCACCATCGCCACCAGCGGCGCCGGCACACGTGCCAGCCCCGGCACGCGCGATGCAAACACCACCAGCAACAGGCTGACCACGCCGAGAGTCAGCGTGGATCGGTGTGCGTCGGGCAAGGCCTGCAGCAGGTGCCACAGCTTGTCATGGAAATGCTCGCCGGTCGCCCGCGGCAGGCCGAGGAAATCGGTCCATTGACCGATGAAGATGATGACGGCGATGCCCGCCGTGAAGCCAACGATGACCGGAGAAGGAATGAAGCGGATCACGCTGCCCATGCGTGCAACGCTCATCAACAGCAGGATCAGTCCCGCCATCAGTGTCGCGACCTGCAGGCCCGCGATGCCATAGCGCGCAGTGATACCGGCGAGGATGGCGATGAAAGCGCCGGTGGGGCCGGCAATCTGCAAGCGGCTGCCGCCCAGCACCGACACCAGACCACCGCCGATGATGGCGGTGTAGATACCCTGTTCGGGCCGCGCTCCGGAGGCGATGGCAAAGGCCATCGCCAGCGGCAACGCAACCACGCCCACCACCAGGCCGGCGACGATATTGGGCCACCAGTGGGCTCGGGCCAGCAGGCCCGAGCGTTGGGCTTCAAGCAGCGCGATCATGCGTGCATCATAGCCGACGCGGATGGGCTGATGGCTCGCGTAACAGCCAGCGCTGGGCGATTTTCGGTACGCGTTGGTTTGCTCAATCGAACGCGAAGACGATGGCCGTCACGTCATCGCGGCGCAGTTCACTGCCCTGCCATTGCTGCAAGGACTCGCGCATGCGGCGCGTGATGGTTTCAGCACTTTCGCCACGGCTGGCCTGCAGCAGCTCGACCAGCCGCCGATAGCCGTACGCACGGCGACCTTTGCCGTCACTGCCGATCTGGTCCGTGAAGCCGTCCGACACGATCACGAAGGTACTGCCGCTTGCGTACGCAATCTGCTGCAGAACCGGCGTCTCGGCCGGTTGCTGCTGGTAGCCAAGCGACACGCGCGAGGGTTGCAGGCGATCGACGCGGCCATCCGGCCACAGGTGCAGCAGGCCGAGCTTGGCGCCGGCAAACTCCAGCACGCGCTGTTGCCGGTCGACGCGCACCATCGCCGCATCGCAGCCGTCATCGCTCTCGGCCTGCGCGCTGTCCTGATTGAGGCCGATGCGCAATGCGCGGTCCAGCGCCATCAGCGCCGATGCCGGATCGAGGTCGGGGTGGGTCGCGAACATACGTTCAAGCGAGGTCGAGATCAGCACCGACAGCATCGCGCCCGGCACGCCATGGCCGGTGCTGTCGGCCAGCGCCAGCACTACCCGTCCCTGCGCATCCGGCAGCGATGCCCACCAGACATCGCCGCCGATGGTATCGCGCGGCTCCCAGATCGCATGAATGGAGGTGAACTGCCCTTCCAGCCGCTGTGCACGCGGCAGCTGTGCCTTCTGCAGGCGGCTCGCGTAGTTGATCGAATCCACCACCATCTCGTGCTGCTGCTCGACCTTGGCCATGCTGTCGGCCAGCTCGCGGGTGCGCTCTGCGACGGTCGCCTCGAGCACCTGGTTCTGGTTCTGCATCAGCTCGGCCTGCGCCTTGATGTTCTGCCGCAGTTCTTCCTGCAGCCAGCGGTTCTTGCTGAACACGGCCAGCGCCATGATCAGCGCCTCGCAGCAGACGCCGATCGCCTGTGCAGTGTTCGGGTTCTGGATGAAGAAACCGAAGCCGGTCTTGGGCAGCAGCGTGAACGGCGACGGCACATTGATCAGGCCGAGGAAGAAGATGAAGCGGAAGATGATGTACGGGATCATCGCCAGCATGAAGAACTTTGCGACGCGCAGGCCCTGGCGATAGCGCAGGTAGGCGCAGACAAAGATCGAGCCGAGCGTCAGCAGAAGCGCGCTCCACAGCGGTAGCCACAATCCCTTGACCGACAGACCGTGGTCGACGAACAGCACCACAAACAGATGGGAAAGCGTGAAGACCAGGTACACATTCGTCAGTTGGAAAATGCCCGGCATGCGCGACTTCAACTCGAGAAAATTCCGCGCGAAGATCACATAGCCCATGGCCTGGCAATAGGCGAACGCGGTCAGCAGGATGTTCGCATGGCTGACATTGCCCGCATGTCCGGTGCCGATGTCCACGTAGAACTCGTACAGCCGCACGCCATCGTGCACCGGCAGGCTGGACGCCGACAGCAGCGCGAACATGATCCAGCTCGCATACGCGACGCTGGTGCGGTCGCGGTTGTAGTACGCGGATGCCCAGCCGAACACCACCAGCGCGCACAGCACACCGGTCAGGATGCCTTCGAAATGCAGGCCGTAGCGCCGCAATTCGAGATAACGCGGATGGTCGATGAACTGCACCGCCGTTGTCGCCGGCTGCAGGTTCACGTTCGGTACCAGATGCGTCAGCACCTGCAGCTTTTCGCCGCGCCGCAACGTGAACACCGGCCACTGGCTGGATTCGGTGTCCGCCGCTGTCGTGAAGGGATTGGTGTTGCCCAGCAGCGCCAGCGGCACCCAGTACACCGAGGCCTGCTTCAGCGCCTGCCGGCGTCCGCCGCCATCAACGACATAGCTGAACACCTCGAACCAGCCCGGCGCATCGACGCGCAATTCGCGGTCAACGTCGAGCCGGCTGTCAAGCTCGCTGAGGACCCAGTAATGGCTGCCCTTGCGCGGTGGGCCCAGCGTCGCGGCGGGCACGAACTGCGCCTGCCGCTCGAGCGCGGTGTCGAGCGTCAGGCTGCCATCCGGGTCTTCGAGCACCCGGGCACCCTTGTCGGTGAAGATGATGGGCGTGCCGGCATCGAGCGGCACCGCGCCGGCAACGGCCGGCCACGCACCAACAAACAGCGCGGCAAGCAGCAGGAGCAGCGCTTGCCGTGCACGGGAAACGACATTTAGCATCTTGATATTCTTCTTCGGGGGTGCCGCGCGTTTCGATGAAATTGCTTGTGGGCAATTCACTGCGAAATCTAGCACAATGCACGCTCAGCACCGTACTGCCCAGCCTGCCTACGCCATTCCGTGAAGAAGAACATCGCCATCTTCCTGCACCACCCGATCTGCTCAACCGAGTCGGTGAACGGGATCGTGAAGGCACTGACCCCCGCGTACGACCTGCGCATCTTCACCAAGCACCCGGTGCATGAAGGATTTTTCGACGATGTCGACCTCGTGATCTTCCCCGGCGGTTACGGTGACGCCGGCAAGTTCGACCATGCGCTCAGGGCCAATGCCCCCGAGGTCAAGCGCTTCCTGCGACGCGGCGGCAAGTACCTCGGCATCTGCATGGGCGCCTACTGGGCCGACGCCTACTACTTCGATATCCTGCGCGACACGCGCGTGCGCCAGTACATCAAGCGGCCGCGTGCCGACATCCGCTCGTCGTATGGCACGACGCTGCCGGTCGACTGGCAGGGACAGGCGGAGCGCATGTACTTCTACGATGGCCCGACCTTCGTCGGCGGCAGCTTCGATACCATCGCGACCTATGCCAATGGCGATCCGATGGCGATCGTGCAGGGACACATCGGCCTGATCGGCTGCCACCTCGAGAGTGAACAATTCTGGTACCAGCGCAAGTACATGCAGCCGCACTGGCACCATGGCGAGCATCATCGCAAGCTGCTGCAATATGTCGCCGACCACCTGCTGGGCGAGCCCCAGTTGCAGCTGTTCTGAACGGCGACAGAAAGCGATCGGTGCCGCCGCGGTCGCGTTACACTGATGTGCCGCGCATGTTCGCGCACTCACCCAGCAGAGCCTGATATTGAAAAAGCCACCGCCCGGCACACCTGAGTCGCATCCCTCAAGCGACAACACGAACGCTGACAAGCAGGAACAAGGCACGCTGGCGGGCAAGATCCTGCAAGTATTCCGCATTGGCGGCGACGACGAGCGCTCGGTCGGCCGTCGTGGCCAGCCGGCAGCCGTGCCCGCAGAAAAGCTCCGCGGCCCGGTGCAGATGCAGGTGATCACGGATCAGAACGGACCGGTGCTTGCGCGCAGCATCGCCGACAGTGCGCCGGTCGCTGCATCGACCCCGGCGTTGCCCGACGCCACACTGCGGCAGCCCGAAGCCCGGCCGGCGCTCGCTGCGCCAGCCGTCAGCGCCGAGCCGATACGCCTGCAGACTTTCAGCATCGACCTGACAGAGCGGCTCGCACGCACTCGTGCGGCCCAACAGGAAGTGCTGAGGGAAATGGACAAGCTCGATGAGACCGGCGCCGATCTCGGCAAGGCCATCGACAGGAAGCGCTAGCGAGCATGCCCGGCACGCGCCGGGCATCACTTCAGGCGGCGCTCGCAGTCCTGCCTGACCTTGTCACGTGCCTTGATGTACTCGCCGCGGCTGGCACCGTTGTCGGCCATGCCGCCCAGACCTTTCTTCATGCAGGCTTCCATCGGGTCTTCGCTGCACGCGGACAGCGTCAGCAGGCACGCAAGCAGCAGACAATGCCAGGTCAGCGGTCGCACTGTTCAGGTCTCCGCAGGGTTGGTCCGGTCGAGACTGTACAACACCGCGGTGACAAGGATGGCGGCCAGCGGTCCCGCCAGCGGGTGCACGATGCCGACCACGACCGGCGCGATCAGCACGAAATAGCGCAGCCCGGTGCTGTAGAACAGCCCGGCCTTGCGCACATAGTGCTCGCCGATGGGTATCCACAGCCGCTTCTCCTGTGCGTCGGCCGGCATCCCGGCGATGAAGCTCGCGTGCGTGTAGTAGCGCACCGACATCACCGATGCCAGCAGCGACACGAACAGGAACAGCAGCAGCACCAGCTCGAGCACATGGCGTGGCGACAGGAAATCGGACAGTCCGATGCCGTCGGCGGCCATCGCATTGAAGGCTGGCGCCGACAGCGTGATCGAGCCCATCAGCGCCAGTGCCGCGGTCGATGCGGTCATCGTCGCCGACATCAACGAGTTGCGCAGCGTCTGCACCGCGAGGATCTCGGAGCCTTCGCGCCGCGCGATCGCGTCAAACCAGATCGCGCGCAGCCGCGCATGGCTGCTGCGGGCGATGCGTTCCGGATTGCGGCGCTCCGCAAAGGCCAGCAGCAGCTGATACAACGCCAGCACGCCTACCGTGGCCAGCGTCGGCCACCAGCCGGTGGCAGCAGGCATGCTCACAGCGCGCCGGCCTCGCCGGATGCCGCTGAGCCAGCCTCGGCAGCCGCGGCGCGGGTTGCAGCGGCGCGCTTTTCCATCAGCTCGAACCCGGCCATGCCCACGATCATCGACAGCACGAAGATCGCGGCCTTGATGTCCCCGGCGCCCAGCGCAACGATGCCCGGCCCCGGGCAAAAACCGCCGATGCCCCAGCCGACGCCGAACAGCACGCTACCGACCATCAGTCGCTTGTCGATATGCGTCAGCTTCGGCAGCTTCAGCTCGACGCCCAGCATGGTCTCCATGCGCGTGTGCGCGACGCGGAACGCAAACACGCCCACACCAATCGCGCCGGCCATCACCAGCGCCAGCGACGGATCCCAGGCACCGGCGAGGTCGAGGAAACCAAGCACCTTGGCCGGGTTGGCCATGCCGGACACGATCAGGCCAAGGCCGAACACCAGGCCGGACAGGAAAGCAGTAAAAAGGGACATGACGGCCTCCTCAGACGGGCAGCAGGTGACGGATGACAAACACGGTCGCGAAGCCCGCGCCCATGAAGGCGAGCGTGGCGACCAGCGAGCGCGGCGAGAAGCGCGACAGCCCGCACACGCCGTGGCCGCTGGTACAGCCGCCACCGTAGCGGGTGCCAACGCCGACCAGCAGACCGGCGATCACCAGAGCACCGTCGCTCGCGTCGATGGTGCGCGCGGGCAGGACCGCGAACAGCGAGTAAGCCACCGGCGCCAGCAGCAGGCCGAGCAGGAAGGCGACACGCCATCCGGCATCTCCCGGCTCGCGCTTTAGCAAGCCGCCGAGGATGCCACTGATGCCGGCAATGCGGCCATTGAGCAGCACGAACATGGCGGCCGAGACACCGATCAGCACACCACCGGCCAGCGCCCACCAGGGCGTGAAGGCATTCCAGTCTATCGTCATCGTTGTTTACTCCTTGGGACAATAAGTCATGTAGAGCGCGCCCAGCACCTGCAACAACTCGGGATCGGACACGCTGTAATAAATACGGCGACCATCGCGCCGGGTGCTGACCGCACCCTCGCTGCGCAGCACGCCGAGCTGCTGCGACAGGGTTGGCTGGCGGATATCGAGCGCCTCTTCCAGGTCCTGCACGCACAACTCGCCCTGCGACAGCTGGCACAGCAGCAGCAGGCGGTCTTCATTGGCCATCATGCGCAGCGCGCGCACGGCCTTCTGCGCGGCGGCACGCAGCTTGTCGGTATCGAGCATCTGTTCATCAATTGCGCCGTGTTCGGCTTGCGGTTCTATTTCGGTCGTTGCCATGAGAAACTGGGGTCAGGATGTTTCGTTGCCGGTGTCGTAGCGGGTTTGGCTGACATTATATGATTAAATATAATATTTTGCTGGTGCGGCAAACTATCGGCATCCCGGCCCGACCCATAGCCCTCCCTGCCCACCCCTGATCGAGGATCGTCATGCGTTTCACCCCCTGCTTCCGCCCTTGCGCCGGCGTCGTTGCGCTGTCGCTGCTGCTTGCCGGCTCCGTGCTTGCCGAGGAATCACGCATCGCGACGCAGGCAGTACGCTGCTCGGCGGTGTTTGCGGTGTTCGTCGACGCCAATGCCGATGATCCGGCGCTGTCGGGCAAATTCCGCAAGGCGCAAAAAATTTTCGATGAGGTCTACGCGGGCGAGCGGCGCGACAAGAGCGCCGACGCGGCCACCGAGAGCGGGGCCAGGCGTGGTGCACTGCTGAAGGAATTCAGGGACAACTTCAGGGAGCGTGAACCCTACCTGCACGAAGAAGGTGTGCTGTGCGGTGCCTGGGCCGAGGGTTTCCTCGCTCAAGGCGAGAACTGGTCGTTCATCCCGGTGATACCGAAGGTGATCGCGCAAAGCGCGCGTGACGAGTACAGCCGCATCGGGCCGTCCTCGTTCACGCGCTGGTACGGAAAATAATCAGGCCCGGTCGGCCTCGTCGAGGAAATTCGCGACCAGTTGCGCGAAGCGTGACGCATGCTCGATCTGGGTCCAGTGCCCACAACGGCCGAATATATGCAGCTGCGAGCGCGAGATCAGCTGCGACAGCCGCAACGAATTCTCGAGCGGAATCACCTTGTCTTCGCGGCCGTGCACGATCAGTGCCTCCTTGTCGATCTTCGCGATATCGGTCTCGGGACTGGCCAGTGCATCGACCCAGCGCTGGCGCGGCGCCGGGAACATTGCGGCATAGCTTTCATGGAAGCCGGGACGTGCGCTCGCTTCATAGCGCAGCTGCGCGAGCTGGTCATTCACAAGCCCGCGGTCATACGCGAACACATCCATGATGCGGCGCATGTTCTCGAACGACGGCTCGTAGCCCCAGACCGCATCCAGCGCCTCGGTAATCGGGAAAGCCACACCGGCCGCGCCCATCAGCACCAGCCGGCGCACGCGCTGCGGATAACGAATCGTCAGCGCCAGCGACAGCGCGCCGCCAAAGGAATTACCGACCAGATCGAACTGTTCCAGGCCCAGTGCATCGGCAAAGTCGATCGCCTGCTTTACCCAGTTGTCCATGTGGTAGACCATGCCGGCCGGCCGCTCGGTGAAGCCGAAGCCCACCATGTCCGGCGCCAGCACGCGGCGCTGTTTCGCCAGTTCCGGCATCACGAGACGCCAGTTCACATAGGCCGACACACCAGGGCCGGAGCCATGGATCATCAGCACGGGGAAGCCACTGCCGTGGTCGTGATAGTTGACGCGTATGCCGCCGGCATCAATGCTGCGGCCGATTTCGGGACTGGGGCTTGCGTTGCTCATGTTGGTCTGCCGTGTCGAGTTGGAATCAGGGTCTTGTCTATTTGCCGATCGGTAGCGCACCACGCTCGATGCCGCGCTTGATCAGCTCGGTGGTTTCGCGAATATGTGCTTCCAGTGCGAGCGCCGCCCGCGCCTCGTTGCCCGCCATCGCACTGTCGTAAATCATCTGGTGTTCGCTGTGCACGTCACGACCGGACTTCATGCCGATCACATAGCGGCGATAGCGCTCGCAGTGCTGGGTCAGCTGCCGGATCATGCGCAAGGTCCATTGCGAACCACAGGCCGACAGCAAGGCTTCATGAAATTCGGCATTGGCAGCTTCCCAGGCGGGAACGTTCTCGGGCTGCAGCGGCTGCTCGAGCGCTGACATGCGCTCGAATGCGATGCGCAGGCGGTTGCGCCAGAAATCATCGCCTTTGCGTATCGACGCGCGTAGCGCCTCGGTCTCGAGACCGACGCGCACCTGGGTCACATCGACCAGGTCATCCAGGCTGATCGGCGTCACGGTGAAGCCGCGCTGTCCCTCGGCACTGATCATGGCCTCGCTGACCAGCCGCGAGATGGCCTCGCGTACGGTGCCGGCACCGACTGCGTAGCGATCCTTCAATCGATCGATGACGAGCTTTTCGCCGGGAGCCAGACGCCCGGTCAGCACATCCTCGCGCAGTTGCAAATAGGTATGCTCGATCAGTGTGCGCGCCCCGGCGTCACCGGGGCGAGTGTCGGCATCAACCGATCGAACGAAAGATTTTTTTGCCATGTCAGGTCTCGTTGCCGCTTTTCGTTGCCGTTTCGTTGTCAGGAAAGCGTGCTGCGCCGGCTCAGCGCTCGCGTGTCTTCTGAAGCCGGTAGCTGAGCTGGGGCCGCGTCATGCCAAGCGAGCGCGCGGCCGCGGACAGGTTGCCGCTGGCACGCGACACTGCCTCGCGGATCAGGCAGTCTTCCAGCGCTTCGAGGCTCAGCCCGCGCCGCTGCAGGTCGTCGAACAGGCTATCCATGTCGGACGGTAAACTCTGCTGCAGTTGACCGCTCTCGCCGACTGTCACGGCCGCCGCGCCGACCGGCATCGCGAACAGGTCGCCGACATCGACCATCTGCCCGGCCGAGGTCAAGATCAGGCCGCGCTCGACCATGTTCTCCAGCTCACGCACATTGCCCGGCCAGCGGTAGCGACGCATCGCGTCCATCGCGCGGTCGGTGATGCCGGCCACGCGCTTGTTATGCTGGGCCATGAACTGCTTCAGCAAATGGTTCGCGAGCGGCTCGATGTCTTCGACACGCTCGCGCAGCGGCGGGATATTGATCGGATAGACATTGAGCCGGTACATCAGGTCGCGCCGGAAGCGGCCGGCCTCGACCGCCGCTTCGAGGTCCACGTTGGTGGCGGCCACCACGCGCACATCGACCTTGCGATAGCTGGTCGAGCCCAGCCGCTCGACCTCGCCCATCTGCAGCACGCGCAGCAACTTGGCTTGTGCGGCCAGTGGCAACTCGCCGAGCTCGTCGAGGAACAGCGTGCCGCCATCAGCACGCTCGAAGCGTCCGGGTCGCGCGCTGCCGGCACCGGTGAACGCGCCTTTTTCCGCGCCGAACAATTCACTTTCGATCAGCTCATGCGGCAAGGCTGCGCAGTTGACGGCGATGAAGGGTTTGTCGGCACGCGTACTCATCTTGTGCAGCGTGCGCGCGAAACGCTCCTTGCCGACACCGGTCTCGCCGGTCAGCATCACCGTCACCTGCGTCGATGCCGCCTTGCGCAACATGTCGATCGCGTGCTGGAACGCCTTGGAGCGGCCGATCAATTCACCGAGGTCATCGCTCGGCTGCAGAGAGGTGCGCAGGCTGTCGATCTCGGCCTGCAGGTCTTCCAGCCGCACCAGCAGCGAGTCTTCCTCGTAGTCGGCCTTCATCTGCTCGGCATCGGGCCACTCATTGACCGGCCGGCCCTCGATCATGCAATGGTCATGGCCGCAGGCGGCACACTGCACTTCCTTGTACAGGATCTGGTGGCCCATGAACGCCGTGGTATAGCCGGACGCATAACCGAGCAGCATCCAGCACACCGGTTCGTTCTGCGGGCCGAACGCGCGCACGTGGGTCTCGACTTCCCATGACTGGTCCCAGCGGAAGCGACCGTGATAGGTGCCGGCCTCAACATCGAAATGGCAGTCCTCGGGCGTGACCTGCACTGCACCCTCCAGCATGTGCAGCTGCGGGCCGACCGCGAACTGTTCCCATGACGTGGCGCCAGGACGTACCTGGCGCGCCAGTGCCGCATCACGCATGCCGGCCGCATAGCCGGCGCGCTTGAGCACGCGACGGGTCTGCATCGGGCCGATGGTCTGCATCAGCTCGCGCCGGAACGCGCCCAGTGCCTCGGCATGCAGCAGCACCATGCGGTGCCCGGCCAGCCAGATCCGGCCGTCACCGGCCGAAAAATGGACCAGCCGACGCAAATCGGCGTCTGATGGCAGTGGTAGCAGCGGTGGCAGGGAATCCGTAGGCATAGCTAAATTATCGATAATTTTAAGGATTTTGGGAAGCTTGATAATTTCGCAGTCTTGCGATGAATTTCACCATTTCATGAAATCCTTTTCAAGTGAATTGATGATTTCATCAAAAAACACTCGATAAACGAGCAGATTTGTTGCAATGCGCAAAGGCTGAGTTCTAACATCCAGAAGGATTGCCCATGCCAAATCCCAGCATTCATCACACTTTTATCGATATTCCCAAAATGAAATCAGGCAACTGGCATGCCGATTGCATTAGAGACATGCGGAGACCCTATAACTTGTTATAAGACAACAATTGCCAACAATGAGCAATTCATCCAACGCCCCCACCGGTCCCGGCCTGCCCGGACCGATACAGAGCGCGATCGATGCGATCAATACCGACGAGGCCACATTGGCCCGCCGCTACGTCCGCATCACCGCCCGCCGACCAAACGGCTTTGTCGAGTTCGAGTTCTCGGTCGGCTGGCCCGACATGAGCGTCGAGCTGACACTGCCCGAACCCGAATTCAACGCTTTCTGTTCCAAAAACAACGTCGAATTCCTCACCGAAGCCGTGGGGGACAAGCTGGGAGACCATCATGACGAGCATTGACCTGCAGGCCAAGGAAATCAAACCC
>JACCDH010750784.1_pt1 | contig 13859 bp, 15 predicted proteins | sample 7442481 | NCBI WGS metagenome assembly JACCDH01 (sample SAMN15323433, study PRJNA562643) | freshwater metagenome | isolation source: river surface water | place: USA:Blue River Watershed | collected 2017-08-15
TCGGGCCCGGCGAACCTTGCCGTCAGACTGCGGCAGGGCGCGCTTTCCAGCGCCGCCGCCCGGTCGGCGACATGCCCCAGCCAGACGATCCGGCCGATGAATTGCGTGGGTTTCAAGGCGCTCATGGTCTCTCCAGCACGAAAAAGCAGCGGCGGAACGGCATCAGCGCCGCGCCGTCGGGCAAAAGCGGATAGGCCGAACCCAGCGCAGCGTCATAGGCGGCGGTGAACGGGTCGGCCTCAGCCGCCGTCAGCTTTTCAAGGAACGGCCGCATCGCGGTTGATGCCGTGAAGGCGCGCACGGGGTGGCCCTCGGCCACCGGGTCAAGCCGTTGCACATAATCGCTTTCCCAGGCGTTGATGCGCCCGAGCGGGGACAGCATCTGATGATAGGCCACGGCGGGCGCGACTGGCGGCTGATACTGGCTAAAGTCAAAGCGGTCGGGGAACATTCCCGCCGCAATGTCGCGCAGGAACCGGTGCGAGGGGGCAAGGAACTGCCGGGGCATCTGCACGGCCAGCACGCCGCCCGGCGCGAGACACCCTGCCAAGCGGGGCATCAGCGTGGCGTGGTCGGGCAGCCAGTGCAGCACAGCATTGGAAAAGATCAGCGCGGGCGCGGTGTCGGGGGCCCAAGTGGCAATATCGGCCTTGACCTTGGCCGCATAGCCCGCCGCCTTGTCCAGCATGGCGGGCGAACTATCGACCCCCAGGATCCGGCGGCCCGGAAAACGCGCGGCCAAGGCTCCCGCCGCCGCGCCATCGCCGCAGCCAAGGTCCACCACATCGCCGGGCGGCACGTCACCCACCTGCGCCAACAGATCGAGCGCGGGGCGCAAACGCAAACCCCGGAACTTTGCATAAGCTCCGGGGTTCCAGTCTTGTGCAGCTTGGCTCAAGCCAAGGGCTCCGGCGACGGGTCTGGCGTCGCCTTGGGCTTGCGGGCGCGGGTTTTCGGGATCGAGATCACCCCTTCCCCGCCCCCGGCCGCCGGTGGCGTGCCATCGTCATCGGCGGTGGGCTTGCCCCCGTCGATCACGCGCTTGATCTCATCACCGGTCAGGGTCTCATATTCCAAAAGCCCCTTGGCCAGCCGCTCGAACTGCTCGGACTGCTCGGTCAGGATGCGCCGCGCGGTATCATAGCCCTCGTCGATCAGGCGCTTTACCTCGCCCTCGATCAGCATCTTGGTCTCGGCCGACACCGAAAGCCCGGCGGTCTTGCCCTGATAGCCCTCATGCGCCTCGGCATAGTCGATGTTGCCGACCGCATCCGACATGCCCCAGCGCAGCACCATGGCGCGCGCCAGCGCGCTGGCCTGCTGGATGTCGCCCGACGGGCCGTTGGACACGCCTTCCTCACCCCATTTGATGATCTCGGCCGCCTTGCCGGCCATGGTCATGGCGATCTTCTGCTTGCACTCATCCTTGTGCCAGTTCAGCCGGTCGATCTCGGGCAAAGACACCACCATGCCCAAGGCCCCCCCGCGCGGAATGATCGTGGCCTTGTAGACCGGATCACATTTCGGCAGCGCCATACCTACAATCGCGTGGCCCGCCTCATGATAGGCGGTGTGTTCCTTCTGCTCTTGCGTCAGCACCATCGACCGACGCTCAGCCCCCATCATCACCTTGTCCTTGGCGGCCTCAAAGTCGGCCATGGCGACAAAGCGACGGCCCAGACGGGCGGCGATCAAGGCGGCCTCGTTGACAAGGTTCGCCAGATCGGCCCCCGAGAAACCCGGCGTGCCGCGCGCAATGACGCGCAGGTCCACATCCGGCCCCGAAGGCACCTTGCGGGCATGGACCGACAGGATCTTCTCGCGACCCTTGATATCGGGGTTCGGCACATGGATCTGCCGGTCAAACCGGCCGGGGCGCAACAGCGCGGGGTCCAGCACATCCTTGCGGTTGGTGGCGGCCACGATGATCACACCGTCATTCGCCTCAAACCCGTCCATCTCCACCAGAAGCTGGTTCAAGGTCTGCTCGCGCTCGTCATTGCCGCCGCCCATGCCGACGCCCCGCGCCCGGCCCACAGCGTCAATCTCGTCGATGAAGACAATGCAAGGCGCGTTTTTCTTGGCCTGCTCGAACATGTCGCGCACGCGGCTTGCACCCACGCCGACAAACATTTCCACGAAATCAGACCCCGAGATGGTAAAGAACGGCACCCCCGCCTCACCCGCAATGGCGCGGGCCAAGAGCGTCTTACCCGTGCCGGGGGGGCCAACCAGCAGCGCGCCTTTCGGAATCTTGCCGCCCAGACGGCTGAACTTCTGCGGGTTGCGCAGGAATTCCACGATTTCCTCAAGCTCTTCCTTGGCCTCGTCAATCCCGGCCACGTCGTCAAAGGTCACCCGGCCATGCTTTTCGGTCAAAAGCTTGGCGCGTGATTTGCCAAATCCCATTGCCCCGCCAAGCCCGCCGCCCTGCATCCGGTTCATGAAGAAAATCCAGATGCCGATCAGCACGATGAACGGCAGCCACAGCGACAACAGGCTCATGAAGCCCGACGATTGCTGCGGCTCGGCCCGCACCTCAACGCCCTTGCCGATCAGCCGTTCGGTCAGACCCGGATCATTCGGCACCACGGTGGCAAAGCGGTTGCCGGTGGTATCGGTCGCCACCACACGCTCCCCATCAATGGTGGCCGAGGCCACCTCGCCCTTGTCGACGCGCTGAATGAATTCGGAATAGGACACCGTCCGCGAGGCGGTGGTGGTCTGATTGCCGCCAAAGGCGTTGAAAAGCACCAGGATCAGAAGAAACAGAACGACCCAAAAGGCGATGTTTCGTGCGTTGCCCACGAAGAGACTCCAAGTAAGGGTGCCGGGGCCCCGGGGGCCATGATCGGCGGTTGTGCTTAAGATAGAGATAACTTGCCCGGGTTCAATGCGATAAGATGAATTCGGCCAGTCCCTGCGACAGATCGGCCTGATATGGCCCATCGGGCAGCGCCAAAGGTGCCGCAACCAGCGTTTGGCCCCGCCAGACCGCCGGGCTTTGCCGCAGCGCCTCCCGCAGGGGGGCTGCGTTCAGGGCGCCGTCATGGGGCAAGGCACCGGGCAGGGCCGCGCACTGGCGCAGGCCCTCGGCCCCCAGCGCAGCAATGGTGCAGCCCGGATCGGCCGGGCCGCTTAGCCGCCAGCGATGGTCCCAGATCTGGCCCAGGGGCACCGGCCCCATCACCGCGCGCGCCTCGCGCATCAGATAAAGCCGCCCGCGCCGGTGCAGGAACCGCACCCCGCCCAACTGGGCATCCGCGCCCATGGCAAGCCGGGCCTGCAAGGCGGTAAGCTGCGCGCCGCGCGGCGGATAGTCAGCACCCGCCATCCACTGGATCGCCCCGGCCAGAAGCCGCCTTGCAATCTCGGGCTCCAGAGCGGCCAGCGTGCCGGGCGCCATGACCAGCCCGCCTGCCAGATCCTCCATCCCCCGCGCCGCCTCGGCCGTGGCCGCGACCAGCACCTGACGCGCTGCGGCCAGATGGCTCAGGCTTGCGCCCAGCGTCGCGGCCGTGATGCCCAGGGGCGCCAGTGCCGCCAACGCCCGGCGCGCCTTGACGCGGGCAAAACGCGGGTTGTCATTGCTTGGATCCTCGATCCAGCCGACCGCTTGGCGCCGCAGATCGGCGCGCAGGCTCTCGCGGCTCAAGGGCAGGAACGGGCGATGCCAGACCACGCCCGCCTCCTGCCACCGGGGCCGCATCCCCGACAGCCCGTCCAGCCCGGCGCTGCGCGCAAGGTTCATCACAAAGCTTTCGGCATTGTCATCGGCGGTATGGCCCAAGAGCACATGGCCAATCCCCGCCCGCCGCGCCCATTCGGCAATCAAGGCCAGCCGCGCCCGCCGGGCCTGATCCATCAGATTGCCGCCAGGCCCCGGCCCCGTCCAGCGCAGGATGTCATGGGCAATGCCGAGCGATCCGCACAAGGCCCCCACCGCGCGCGCCTCATCGGCACTTTCGGCGCGCAAGCCGTGATCAACCGTCACCGCCCGCACATGGCCGGGATAGGCGGCACGGGCCGCCAGCAACAAGGCAACAGAATCGCCCCCCCCCGAAACGGCAACGCCGATGGCAGGCGGCGGGGCATCGGCGAAAACCCGTCTGACCGCCTCTCGCGGGGCCTCCGGGTCAGCCGTCACTGACAGCCCAGACCCTGCCGCGACAGATCGGCATTGGTGGCATGAATGGTGCCGGGAAACCGCACCGGCACTTCGGCCAGCGTCACGCAGGCATCGGGCACCTGCCCCAGATCGCCCAGGGCCTGCCCCAGCTTCAACAAGGATTCGGCGGCAAATGGCCCGTCCGACTTGCCCGAAAACGCGTCAAGATAGGCCCGCGCCGCGCCTGCGGTATCGCCAAGCTGGCCCAGGGCCTCTCCACGCAGAAAGGCTGCCTCCTGGCTTAGCGGCCCGCCAGGATAGGATTGGGCAAAGGTCGCAAAGAGGTCAGCGGCGGCGCGAAAGTCACCCTGACCGAGCACCTCCTTGGCCCGGTCAAAGTCGGCTTGTTCGCCCATGGCCAGTTCCGGCCCGGCCCCCGCCGCCGGGGCGGGGTCTGCGCTTGCGGTGGGTGTGGCCGGGGCCGCCGCCCCGCCCGCAGCATCGCCCCCCAACATGGGGGTTTCCGGCAGATTGGCCGGATCGCAGCCTTCGGTCACCTCGCACAGCCGATATTCCAGATCGCCGATGCGGTTGGTGCCATCACTGACCACCCGGGTCAGCCGCAACTCGATCTCTTCGGCACGCGACGTCAACCGCATCAACTCGGCCTCGATCGCATCCATGCGCTGCAACACATCGCCCGCGCCGAAACTTCCCCCCGTGGCCCCCGTGGCCACGGTTTCCGATTTCAGCGCGGTGAACTCGGCCATCAACTGGCCGAGCTCGGCCTTGATGTCGGCCAGCGTCTGCGCGCGGTCCTGCGCCTGCGCGGGCAAGCCAAGCAGGGGCAGAACGGCAAAGGACGCAGACAGAACCAGCCAACGCAACATCAGATCAGACCCCCGAACCCATCGACAGCACCGTCACCGCCCGGCGGTTGCGGCTATAGCAGGATTCATCCGAACACACTTCGATCGGGCGCTCCTTGCCATAAGAGATGGTCTTCATCCGGTCCGGCGCAACCCCTTGCGCCATCAGGAACTGCTGCACCGCCGCCGCACGACGGGCGCCCAGCGCAAGGTTGTATTCCCGCGTGCCCTGCTCATCGGCATGGCCTTCGACGATGATCGCATAGCTCGGGTTCGACGCCAGCCATTGGGCCTGGCCCTGCAGGATGGTGCGCGCCTCGGGCGACAGGGTGGACTGGTCAACGGCGAACAGCACGCGGTCGCCGACCGTCTGGTTGAAATAGGCGATCGAGGTCGGATCATTGGGATCACCCAGACCGGTGGTGTCCACGAAACCGCCCGCGCCGCCATCGGCACCGGTGCCGCCCGCGCCAAAGCGGTCGGGGTTGTTACAGGCCGCCAGGCCAAGGGCTGCGACAATAAGAAGGGCTTTGGGCATGAGGGTCATGATGGTGTCCTTATGGATCTGGGTTTGCTCGATTGGTGTGATCTTAGCAGCTTCTGTGCCGCCTGTGAATCGGGTGTCTTGCGCTCATCGTCCCCTTCGGGGCTCTTCGCAGGCTGCGGTCGCCGCCCGGCGAAGAGGCCCCGGAACGGGGCAACGATGAGCCTCAGGGCAAGAGGGGTGACCAGGCCGGGTCCGAGGCCGGGCCTTCGGTCGGCACCGGCTTCAGGTTGCGCCCCGAAATATCGACCGAGAACAACTGCGCCTGCCCGCCTGCGCCCGCGCTTTCGCGGGTGAACATCACCACGCGGCCATTCGGGGCCCAGGTCGGGCCTTCGTCGAGGAACGAGGCGGTCAACAGCCGTTCTTCGCTGCCATCGGTGCGCATCACGCCAATGTGGAACCGGCCCTCGTTCTGCTTGGTAAAGGCGATCATGTCGCCGCGCGGGCTCCAGACCGGGGTGCCATAGCGCCCCTTGCCGGCCGAAATCCGCACCGCCTCGCCGCCACCGGCCGACATGATGTAAAGCTGCTGGTTGCCCGAGCGGTCGCTTTCAAACACGATCTGGCTGCCATCGGGGCTGAACGAAGGCGCGGTCTCGATCGAGGGCGCATTGGTCAACTGCCGCAATCCGCCACCGTTCACATCCATCGCATAGATGTCGGTATTGCCGCCCTGTTCCAGACTGAACACCACCGTGCCGCCATCGGGGGAAAACCGCGGCGCAAAGGTCATGGTGCCGGGAATTTCGCCCAAAGACCGGGTCTGCAGGCTGCCCACATCCATGATGTAGATCTGCGGAAAACCCGAGGCATAAGAGGTAAACAGGATCCGGTCACCCGACGGCGAAAAGCGCGGCGCCAGCACGATCGACGAGCTGTCGGTCAGATAGGCGACATTGGCCCCATCATAATCCATCACCGCCAGCCGCTTTTGCCGCTGGTTCTTCGGCCCGCTCTCGGCGACAAAGACGACGCGGCTGTCGAAATAGGGGCCTTCGCCGGTGATCCGGGAATAGACCGCATCGGCCACCTTGTGCGCCATCCGCCGCCAGCTGCCGGGGGTGCCAGCAAATTGCAGGCCCTCGCCCAGAGGCTGGCCGGTAAAGACGTCAAACAGCCGGAACTTGACGACAATCCGGTCGCCACTGGCCTGCACCGCGCCCACGATCAGCGCCTGGGCATTGATCGCCTGCCAGTCGTTATAGGCAATCGGCGCATCAAAGGCGGTGATGCCCGAGATATGCGCCTCGGCCGGAATCTCGCGGAACAGGCCAGTGCCGGCCAGGTCGGCGGCCACCACGCGGGTGATATTGGCGGCGAAATCGCCCGCCCCGCCCTCGTCGACAAAGGTTGGCACCGCAAAGGGCATCGGTTCGATCACCGGGCTGTCGATGACAATGTTCAACTCGGCCCGCGCGGGCTGGGCCGCGACAAGGCCGCAAAGCCCGATCATCAGGGCGGCGGCAAAGGATTTCATCACTGTCATCTTGTCCTCGTTTGTCACGGGAAGTCTTTCGGTCTGGACGTTCCGGCCAGACTGCCCCTGGGGCAGCAGGAACCGGACGGGGAAAATCGGGCGGCGCATCTGCATCTTACCGCAACCTCATGCCAGAGGCATCGAAGGTCAGGTTCATGACGTTCCATTGGCCATATTTCGCCGGGTCAAGCTGATAGCCGGGCTTGCCGCCGCAGCCGCGCACGCCGCGCACCACGGCCCGCTTGGCCGCCTCAAAGGCCTGCTGGGCGGCGGCATCATCGCCGCCTTCATAGCTTGTCATCTGGATCGAGGGACCGATGGGCGTGCCATCCTCGTTCATCTCGACGCGCATCACCAGCTTCACCCGCTGCGCCGCACTCGACAGGCTGCCGATGTTCCAGCACGAATTGATCGCCACGCGCACGCCGTCCTTTTCGCCCGCCGTCATCGGCGGGCCCTCGGGCAGGCCGGTGTCGGCGCTTGACGTTTCGGTCGCGGCCGCTTCGGCCAGGGCGGCGGCAATCGCCTCGGCCTCGGCATCCACCTGCGCCTCGGCCTCTTCGGTCGCCTGCGCCTCCGGCTCGGGCGCCTCATCGGCCTGCACCTGACGCTCGGGCCGTGACTGCGGGCGCAAGGACCGCGTGGGCGCCAGTTCCGGCGCATCGCTTTCGGTCGCATCGGGCGAAATCATCGCAGCGCTTTCCTCGGGCGCGGCGGCGGGCTCGGTGGTCTCCACCACCTCGGCCTCGGGCTCGGCCTGATCGGACACCTCGGGCGTAGCCTCTTCGGCCACTTCGGGCGTGTCCTGCTCGCTTTCCACCGGCACATCGGTGATGCGCTGCGCCGGGCGCGGCTTGGGCGCGATCGTGCTTTCGGGCACCGGAATGGGCTGCTCTTCCTCGGCCACCTGCGGGGCAGGCTCGGGCACGGCAATCGGCTGCACCTCGGGGGCAACCGGCACGGTGTCGGGCAGGATCTCTTCGACCGGGGTCGGCTCCTGAGGTGCCTCAGGCTCGGGCAAAGCGGTGTCCACCGGCTCGGGCGGCTCGACCACCGGCGGCTCCTCGGCAGGCTCGGCCGCCGGATCAGGCTTTGGCGCCGCCGCCATCATCGCCTGAAACTCGCCCTCGGTCAAAAGCGAGACCTCGGCCACCTCCATGGGCGGCATGTCCTTGGGATGGAACAGCCATTCGCCAAAGACCGCCCAAAGGATCACCCCCAGGTGGCCGATGGCCGAAGCCGTCGTCGCCTTGTCCATGTTGCCCAAGCCCAGGCTGCCCAAGTTCATCGCGCGGCCTTAGTTGCTGCCATCCATCGTCGGACCACCGGAATCGGTGACCAACCCGATGTTGTTGAACCCGCCCGCATTCAAGGCACCCATCACCTGCGCGACCCGCTCATAGGCCAAGGCCCCATCGGCGCGCAAAAAGACCTTGTCCGAGGTGCGCTCAGCCGCGATGGCGGTCAGCTTGGGGATCAGATCGGCATCCGACACTTCGGTCGTCTGCAACAGGATCAGCCCATCGGCCGTGATCGTGATGGTCAGCGGCTCTTCTTCCTCGTTCGGCATCGCACTGGCGGCGGTGTCGGGCAATTCGATCGGCACCCCCACCGTCAGCATCGGCGCGGCCACCATGAAGATGATGAGCAACACCAGCATCACGTCGACAAACGGCGTGACGTTGATCTCGCTCATCGCGGCCGATGCCCCGCGGCGGCGGCCCCTGCGGCCGCCCCCACCCGATTTCTTCATCACGCCCCCGCCCATGGCTCAGGCGTCCAGCTGGCGCGACAGGATGGTGGCGAACTCGTCGGCAAAGGCCTCATAGCCGCCCAGGATATGCTCGCTGTCGGCGTTCAGCTTGTTATAGAACACCACGGCCGGAATGGCGGCAATCAGGCCAATCCCGGTGGCCAGAAGCGCCTCGGCAATCCCCGGCGCCACGACGGCCAGGTTGGTGTTCTGGCTGATGGCGATCTGCTCGAAGGAATGCTTGATCCCCCAGACCGTGCCAAACAACCCGATGAACGGCGCGGTGGCCCCGGTGGTGGCCAGGAAGGACAGGCCCTTGTTCAAGACCTCAGATTCCCGCGAAATCGCGACATCCATCGCCCGGTCGATCCGCGCCTGCGCGCCTGCGATCAACCCGCCATCCTGCCGATGGCTGCGCCGCCACTCCAGCATGCCCGCCGAAAAGATCTTTTCCGAGGCCCCCTGCGGGTCGCCGCCGATCTTTTCGAAAAGCTCATCCAACGGTTCGCCCGACCAGAAGGCCTGATCAAAGACCGAGGCTTCGGCCCGCGCGGCCCGAAACATCAGGTGTTTGCGGATGATGATGGCCCATGACCAAAAGGACATGACCAAAAGCGCGATCATCACGATCTTCACCGTGAGGGTCGCGCGTGCAAATAGGGCGAGCATGGAGAAATCAATCTCCGCCGCCATTCCGATGGCTTCCGTTTCCATTACGCCTGCTCTTCTGACACGGGTCTACGCCCGCCTGATACAAGTGATTCTAGCAAGGTTTGAGGGGGATTGCCAACACATCTGCGTCAATGGCGGATTTGCGCCCAGCTTTGTCGCAAACCTCCGCCCATATGTCGCAAAGCGCCGCCGTTCAGGGCTGCAACGCCGTCCGAACCGCCGCCGGAAGCCGCGCCGGCGCGCCGGTCTGGTGCAAACAGACCAGCACCACCCGCGCCTGAAACAGCCGCTCCGCGCCGCGCCAGACCTCCTGGCGCAGCGTCAGGCTCGCCCCGCCCAGCGCCTCCAGATCGGTGGTCACCGTCAAGAGATCATCGAACTTCGCGGGCTTCAGATAGTCCGCCTCCAGCTTGCGCACGGCAAAGACGATGCCCGCCTCGGCCTTCAAAGCGCCCTGATCAATCCCGCGCTCCCGCACCCACTCACTGCGGCCACGCTCGATGAACTTCAGGTAATTGGCGTAATAGACGATCCCGGCCAGATCGGTGTCCTCGTAATAGACGCGAACCGCAAAGGCATGGGTCATGTGCTTTCCCCCGTGATCTCTCTGGCCAGTCCCAGCCGACCGATCTCCCCGGCATGGTCCGCAAGCGCCGTCCGCCCCTTGGGCGACAGGCCATAAATGCCCAAAGCCACCCGCTCAAACCAGCCGTAATGATCGGCTCGCATCAAATCGGTCGCCCGCGCCACCCCGGCGCGATGGGCCACATCCGCCCCCTTCAAAGGCCCCGCCGCAAGGGCCGCAAGACAGCGCAAGGCGTCCTGCCGATAGGCCGTCATCCGCTTGACTCCCGTCGTGCCGCCCTGATTGGGGTCGCCCACCCGGCGCTGAAACTCGCGCAGCAACCGCCCGGCGCGGGCCGTGTTGCGGCGCGGCAGATAAGGGCCGGGGTCCAGATGCGCCTCCACCCCCGCGCCCGGATCAACCGCCAAAAGCCCAAGGCCCAAACGCCGACACAGGCTGACAATATCCCTGTATCGCGCGGGCCAGCCCTTTTTCGGCACCGGCACCGCCAGATAGACCGTGTCGAACAGGGCCTGCCGCTGCACCCCCTGCAAGACCAGGCCCAGCGAAAACGACAGCTTCATCTCGACAATCACCGGCGGCTCCTCCCCCCGCACCGCCATGATGTCACAGGCCCCGATCTCGGCCTTCACCTCATAGCCCTGCGCCTCGAGAAAGGTCTTGAGCGGCGGGTAAAGGTCGGCCTCCTTCATACCCGCGCCGCCAAGCGGTAGGCATGGGCGGCATCGCGCGCCACGGCAGGCATCACGCGGTCGTATCCCGCCCGGATCACCCCGGCAATCTCGGGCCGCAGGATCACCGTGCCCCCCGCCTGCCCCAAGGGCGAGACATCGGCAAACGCCCCCTCGCCCCACAAAAGGATCACCTGCGCCGCCTCATTCAGCGCAAGCGTTTCGGCAGGCATCGCGGCCAAAGCCTCATCCATCCGCAAGAACACAAATGCCGCCTTGATCGCGCCCGCGGCATCAAAACGGAAGGCGCGATACTGGTTCGCGCCTGCCGCCGCCAGCCGATCACACAAAGGGCCAAGATCGGGGATCAGCCGGTCAAGGTTCGGCACGGCAGGCAGTTCCGCCCAATCGCGAAAGAAAAACACCATCAGGTTCGCGCCCAGCTCCGGGTCCGTCTCGGCCATCTTGTGCCCGGCCAGCGTCACCACCGCCTCGATCGCGCCCTTCACCACCGACAGCGTCGCATCATCGACACCAAACACCACCGGCACAATCGGCCGCCCCCACCGGGCAAAGAGGTAACTGCCATCCTTGCGCGCAAACAGCGCCTGCACCTGATCCGGGGTCATCGCCTAATCCTTCAGCCAGCGGCCCCATTTTTCCTCAAAGGCCGCGCCCAGGTCGATGCCGCGATGGGCGGCAAACATCAAGAGGAAGCCCAAGAGATCCGCCATCTCCTCGCGCAAATTCGCCTCCCGCTCGGCCATGGGCGTCTCCGCCCCCCGCGACCGCCCGGTCAGCTTCAAGGTCGCCGCCGACACCTCGCCCAACTCCTCGGCAAGCTTGCCAAGGAAAAACGCCTCATCCGGCACAATGCCGAAACGCTCGCAATAAAGCGCCCCCACCCGCGCCGCGCGCGCCGTGATCTCGTCCAACGCCACCGCGCCCGTCTCCCCTCCCGAAAACCCCATGTCTTGCCCTTCTCCAAATACTCTCGGGGGTGGGGGCGCCAGCCCGAGGGGGGTGAAGCCCCCCTTCGCCCGAGCCGTTTGGCCACAGGCCAGAGGCGAGACCAAACCTTGCGGCCTTTGGCCGAGCCTTTGCCTAGCCCTCGAACAGATCGCTCTGGCTTGGCCCCTTCGGCGCTGCCAGTCCCAGATGCGCCCAGGCTTTCGCCCCCAGCATCCGGCCCCGTGGCGTGCGCAGGATCAGACCCTGCTGCAAGAGATAAGGCTCGATCACCTCTTCAATCGCATCGCGCGCTTCCGACAGCGCGGCGGCAATGGTTTCCACCCCCACCGGGCCCCCGCCGTAATTCTCGGCCAAAAGCGACAGATAGCGCCGGTCGCCCCCGTCCAGCCCCAGATGATCCACCCCCAGCCGCGTCAGCGCCCGGTCGGCAATGGCGCGGGTCAGGCGGCCATTGCCCTCGACCGTCACGAAATCCACCACCCGGCGCAGCAGGCGGCCCGCGATGCGCGGCGTGCCCCGCGCGCGCCGCGCAATCTCGCGCGTGCCATCCGCATCGGTTTCCAGACCGAGGAGGCGCGCCCCGCGCGCAACGATGAGGTCCAGCTCCTCCTCGGTATAGAAATTCAACCGGGTCGGAATGCCGAAACGGTCGCGCAAGGGGGTGGTCAGCAATCCCAGCCGCGTCGTGGCGCCAACCAGCGTAAAGGGTTGCAGATCAATCCGTACGGTCCGCGCCGCCGGACCCTCGCCAATCACCAGATCCAGCGCGAAATCCTCCATCGCCGGGTAAAGCACCTCCTCGACCACCGGGCTCAGCCGGTGGATCTCGTCGATGAACAAGACATCCCGCGGTTCCAGATTGGTCAGGATCGCCGCCAGATCGCCGGGCTTGGCCAGCACGGGGCCCGAGGTCATCCGGAACCCCACCCCCAACTCGCGCGCCATGATCTGCGCCAGCGTTGTCTTGCCCAATCCGGGCGGGCCATGAAACAGCGTATGATCCATGGATTCGCCCCGCATCCGGGCCGACTGAATAAAGACCGACAGATTGGCCCGCGCCTCGGCCTGGCCCACGAAGTCCTCCAGCGCCTGCGGGCGCAGCGCGCGGTCCAGATCCTCGGGCAGCTTTTCAGGGCGCAGCGTGGGGTCGGATGTCATGTCACGCCTTCGGAGCCAAAAGCTTCAAACTGGCGCGGATCAGCGCCGCCGTATCGGCCTCGGGGTTTTCCCCCGCCACGGTCGCCACCGCCTGCGCCGCGTCGCCCTGACCGTAGCCAAGGTTCACCAGCGCCGACAAGGCATCGGCCGTAAAGGCCGCACGCGACGGCGCGGGGCTTGCAGCCTTGATCCCCTTCTTCGCCACAGCCGGGGCCATCGGTTCGATCACACTGTCATCGGCCTCGGCCGTCACGGCCAGCGTGGCCCCCATGGCCATCACCGACCCGGCCTTGGATTTCAGCTCCAGAATGATCCGCTGCGCCAGTTTCGGTCCCACACCGGGGGCGGCCTGAATGGCGCGCTGATCGCCCAGCGTGATCGCCCGGCCCACGCCCTCGGCGCCAAGCGTCCCCATGATCGCCATGGCGGCCTTGGCCACCACGCCTTGCACGGTCATCAAAAGCTTGTGCCATTCCTTTTCCAGCATGGTCGGAAAACCGAAAAGCTGCAAAAGATCCTCGCGCACCAGAAGGTCGGTATAAAGGCTGACCGCCTCGCCCACTCCCGGCATCCCGGCCATGGTGCGTTCCGACACATGCACCAGATAGCCCACGCCGCGCACGTCGATCAGCACCGTATCGCCGCCGCGCCAGTCCAGCCGACCGGAAATCTTGCCAATCATCCCACAGCCCTTTTCACCGCCGCCTGCAACCGCCCCGCACTTTGCAGATGATGCGCATGGCAAATGGCAATCGCCAAGGCATCCGCCGCATCGGGACCGGCGATTTTCACCCCCGGCAGATGCAGCCGCACCATATGATCCACCTGATCCTTGGCCGCATGGCCCACGCCGACAATCGCCTTTTTCACGGCATTCGGGGCATATTCCCCCACCGTCAGGCCAAATTGCGCCGGCACCAACAGCGCAATCCCCCGCGCCTGCCCCAGCTTCAGCGTCGCCACCGCGTCCTTGTTGACAAAGGTATGTTCCACCGCCGCCGCATCGGGCGCATGGGCGCGCAAGACCTCGGTCAGTTGGGCATGCA
>JACCDH010451679.1_pt1 | contig 13856 bp, 14 predicted proteins | sample 7442481 | NCBI WGS metagenome assembly JACCDH01 (sample SAMN15323433, study PRJNA562643) | freshwater metagenome | isolation source: river surface water | place: USA:Blue River Watershed | collected 2017-08-15
AACAGTGCTGCAGCACAAAGCGCTTAAAGGACAGCTCTATTCATACCGAGTTTGTCTGACACACAGCGGAAGGATTCCATCGGATTGGTTCAGTGGACGTGGCCATGGCGGTCTTCCTTGGCACTATCTTCGCCCAGTTCACCGCGCGCCTGCTGCAGCACGGTCCAGCCACCGTGCAAGGCGAGCGCCGCCATCAGGCTTGCCACCGCAAGATCAGGCCAGGCCGATCCAGTGCCAAACACGCCCAAGGCGGCGATGAACACGGCAAGGTTGCCGATGGCGTCGTTGCGAGAGCATAGCCACACGCTTCGCATGTTGGCATCGCCTTCTCGGAAGGCATAGAGCATCCAAGCCACTGCGATGTTGGCGACCAGTGCCACGAGTGCTATTGCACCCATTGTGGTGGCCAGAGGCATGCCGCCGTTCCACACCGACCACAGTGCTGCACTTAGCACATACAGGCCAAAACCCATCATGCTCAAGGCTTTGAGCATGGCGGCGCGCGCCCGCCATGCCAGCGCCGAAGCAAGCACCGCGAGCGACACCGCGTAGTTCATTGCGTCGCCCGCAAAATCGACCGCGTCTGCCAGCAAAGAAAGTGACCCAGACTGAACGCCAGCCACGATCTCGACCAGGAACATCGCGGCATTGACCAAGAGGGCAATCCAGAGGATCTTGCGGTAACGGGCCAGGTTGACAATGGCATCAAGTTTGGGTGCGACATGGTCACAGCAGTGGGTGGACATGGGTTTTCCTTTCAATTCTTGCATTAGAAACCCTGGAGCCGCTACAGTGTCAAATACTTATTTAAAGCAGGACCATCTAATGCAGATAAAGGAACTTGCCCTCGCCACCGGCGTGGATGTCGAAACCATCCGTTACTACGAAAAACAGGGCTTGATGCCCACGCATGGCGTCTAACTTTTTCGAAAACAAGCGCGAGCCCCAAGCCAAGCGTCTAACTTTTGGGTGCAAAATGACACGGCTCAACGCAAATTTGGATGTTTTGGCTGGAAAGTTACATAATGTAACTTTTGGGGTTATTGCACGAAATATTACACGTTTAATAAAAACACCTATAAGTCGTTGATTTATATAGATTTTTGACGAGCCTGGATTTCTGTTAATCCGTAGGTCCCTGGTTCGAGCCCAGGTCGAGGAGCCACTCTAAAAAGCACTGATTTATTCGGTGCTTTTTTCTTTTCTGGACAAGCATCTTGCTCAACTAAGCCCCAAGTGCTTGGGCAGCAGCGTCAATCTGCGCTATGAAAAGTGTCTACTGATTTGGGGAATTGCCAGTAGGAAAGATTTGAAGTGTAGTTATTTTGAATCTTTCAATAATTGCTTCATTTCAGCGATTTCTTTTTTCTGCATAGCGATAATTTCTTGGGCAAGTTGACGGATCTTTGGATTCTTACCATGTTGTAAAACCACTTCAGCCATTTCAACAGCGCCTTGATGGTGTGGAATCATGGCAGCAAGAAAATCTTTATCAGCATCTCCTGTGAATTTTATGTCCATGCTCTTGTGCATGTTGTCATTAATTTGCTGATACTTTTTAGTTGATGCGGAGATTGATGACTTACTAGATACCGAAGAAGTGTGTCCTGCTTGCGTCCCATGCCCAGCATGTGGATCGGTTACTTTGGCTTGCGCCGAAACTTTATAGCAACTAAATCCCAAAAAGAAAATCAAGATTAATTTATATGAAGCATTTTTCATTTTGATACGTCCTTGGATATTTTGTTAATGTAGAAAGGTTGATGAAAATATATTGCACTTAAAGTAATACATTGCAATACTGCCAAAAAATGTCAATAGTGCTGAACCTTCAAAGTTGATATTCATTGATACTGAAGCAATAAGTAAAGTCTATTTTTTACTTAATCGTAAAACGCACGGTCATGCTCTTGCCACCCACATTACTCAGTGCTGCGACCAGCTTGTCACCTTTGCCTAGCTTAACGCCCAAGACGCGCAGTGTGTTGTCACCTGCTTCTTTGATGTCCGCTTCAATTTTGTTGCTGCCCTGCAAAACAGTCAGCTTGCCACTAATGCCTTTTGAAGCCATGGGTTTGTCATGGTCCATCAAATAAATGGTGGCACCATCAGGCTGCGCTACCAACTCAAAGCCAATGTCATTAACCATCTGCACGATGCCGCCATGTAGCGCCTTGGCAGCACCGTGAGCCAGAGCGTAATTCATGCACAGGCAAGAAAGGGCCAAGCTCAATACTGAAATTAAATGTTTCAATTTCATTTTTCATATCCCATTAAAAAAACGTGATGCACTTAAAGGCGGCACCATAAAGCCTTTAGAAATCATCCTCAGAACGCATCTTGCACTGATTTTTTTGATTCATCTTCAGTGCCAGTTTGCTTCAATAAACGATCGGTCGCATCAGCGCCGTAACGCCAAAACAGCAATGGTGTGAGCAAGGTGTCAAGCAGCGTAGAACTGATCAACCCTCCAAAGATAACCACCGCCACAGGATGCAGAATTTCCTTACCAGGCGCATCACTGGCCAGCAGCAATGGCGTCAATGCAAAGGCTGCCACCAATGCCGTCATTAGCACGGGCGTCAGTCGCTCAAGTGAGCCGCGCACGATCATCGCTTGGCTGAAGGTCTCACCCTCAAATCGACAGAGGTTGATGTAATGACTGATCTTTAAAATACCATTTCGAGTTGCAATACCCGCTAGGGTAATGAAGCCCACCATGGTAGCGACCGACAGCGTTACGCCTGCTAGCCACATTGCCACAACACTTCCGATCAGTGCTAGTGGGATGTTGGCCATGATGATGCCGACCAACACCACCGAACGATATCGAGAGTAAAGCACTAAAAACATGAGCCCCAGTGAAATCAGTGACAAGCCCAAGATCTGAGTGGCAGCCTGCTCCTGCGCTTGAAATTGGCCCTCAAGGTTAATGAAGCTACCGGTTGGCAACTCAGTGGAAGTAATGGCTCGGCGGATGTTGCTTACGATGCGTCCCATATCCGAGCCATCGCTGTTGGCATAGACAACAATTCGCCGACGGCCGTTCTCCCGTCCGATTTGATTAGGGCCATCGGCTTCGGTCACGGTGGCAAAACTTGATACGGGTAAGCGTCCAGCCGGCGTGTCAACCAGCATGCGTGCCAGATCCTGCGGACTGCGCTTGTCGTCAGGAAGTCGCAGCACCAACTCGTAGCGCCTGGCCCCATCAACAATTTGTGAACCATGGGCACCATCCGTCAAGGCTTTCAGAATGCGCAGTGCCTCGCCGGGAGGCAGACCTGTTTGCGCCAGGCGCTGCGGATCAAGACGTACGATGATCTGCGGAATGAGCACCTGCTTCTCCACGGTCAGGTCCACCAAGCCAGGAATGGTGGCCAATTTGCCGCGCATCTGTTCAGCCAAACCACGCAGCGTATCGGTATCATCGCCGTAAATCTTGACCGCAATCTGCGCACGAACGCCCGAGAGTAAATGATCTAGACGGTGCGAGATCGGCTGGCCAATGGCAACTTGGGCGGGCAACACAGCAAGTTGGGTGCGAATGAGCGACATCACTTGCTCGCGATCTACTGGCTTGCCATCACGATGCAAGTCAACGTCGATTTCGGTTGAGTGGACGCCCTCAGCATGTTCGTCGAGTTCAGCTCGTCCGGTACGGCGCCCCACTTGACTAACACCAGGTACTTTGCCAATCAATTGTTCAGCCACAGCGCCCATGCGGTTGGACTCTGCCAAGGAGGTGCCAGGGTTGAACAACAAAGATAGGACCAATGAACCCTCGTTGAACGCAGGCAGAAATGCGCGAGGAAAAAAGGGCACGCTGGCTGCGGCTAAAGCGACAGCAACAACCGCAGTCAAGATCAAGCCCCGTGCCCTTGGAAAGGACCAGCTGAGAAGCCTTCGGTCCCAGGTTTTCAGACGCGTCACAAACGGGCTGTCACCATGTCCCAGTTGTTTCATCTTTGGTAGCAAGTAACTGCAAAGTACGGGCGTCACTGTCATCGACACCGCCATGGAGGCCAGAATGGAAACGATATAAGCAATACCAAGCGGCGCGAACAGACGGCCTTCAATGCCTGGTAGCGCAAACAAGGGTACGAAAACCAGCACAACAATCACAGTAGCGTAAACAATGCCTGAGCGCACTTCAACGCTAGCCTGCTGAACTACTGTCATAACCGACTGTGGTTGCGCAAGGGCTCGATTTACCTTGAGACGACGTAAGATATTTTCAACATCAACTACGGCATCGTCCACCAACTCACCAATTGCAATCGCCAGTCCACCCAATGTCATGACATTGATCGACTGGTCGAGCCAGCGAAACACCAAGGCCGTCACTGCTAGCGACAGCGGAATGGCAACCAAGGAAATCAAGGTGGTTCGAACAGACAGTAAGAACGCAAACAGAACAATGGCCACAATTACCGCACCATCGCGCAGCGCCTCTGTGACGTTGCCAACAGAGGCCTTAATGAAATCGGCCTGTCGGAAAAGTACCTCTGGTTTGGCAAGCCCTTTTGGTAGGCCCGCCTGAAGCTCATTCAATGCTTGCTCAATCTGTCTGCTCAGCTTGACCGTATCAGCGGCAGGCTGTTTTTGAACGCTGAGGATCACAGCGGGCTGTCCTTGATAACCAGCATCACCGCGCTTGAGACCAGCGGCAAAGCGAACTTCAGCCACCTGCTGCAGCAGCACTGGCCTGCCGTTCTTCCAAGCGACGGCCATACCCTGCAAATCCTCTAGGCGCTGGGTACGGCCCATGTGACGAATAAGGTATTCCCTGCTGTTCAAATCGATGAAGCCACCCCCAACGTTGCCGGCATACCCGCGCAGTGCCTGCTCTATTTGACTCAGTGAAATTCCCAGTTGAGCCATGCGCACCGAGTCTGGCTCTACGCGCAACTGACGCACCTCGCCGCCAATGGGAATGACCTGAGAAACACCAGCGATGCCGAGTAAGCGAGGCCGCAGTACAAAGTCGGCATACTCTCGGGCCTGCATGGGGTTAGCTGCGCCCTCCTCGCCTTGCAGTGGCAAGGCAATCAGCATGATCTCGCCCATGATGGAAGAGACAGGTCCCATCACCGGCGTGATATCAGCAGACAGTTGACTTCGCAGCTGCGCTAAACGTTCGGCGACCAATTGCCGATTGCGATAAATGTCAGTCCCCCAATCGAACTCGGCATAAACCACAGAGAGGCCAATGCCCGAAGTGGAGCGAACGCGCGTTACACCTGCCATGCCGTTGAGCGCTGTCTCGATGGGAAAGCTCACCATTTGCTCTACCTCCTCGGGGGCCATGCCGCCTGCCTCGGTCAGCACGGTGACGAGAGGTTTGTTGAGGTCGGGAAACACATCGACAGGCGTGCGCCAAGCGGTGATAGCACCATAGACCATGAGTAAGGCTGCAAAGGCCAAAACAAATAGCCGATTGCGCAAACTGTATCGAACGATCCAATTGAACATGATGATCGGGCTCCGTTTAGCGAATCTGCGCAACCAGCGCAGCGCCTTGAACCAACACGCGGTTGTCAGCGGCTAGCCCCTGAGTGACCAACACTGTGACTGCGTCTAGCGGCTGAATCTGAACCGGTTGCGGCATGAAGCGCTCAGCGCCAGTCTTGATCCAGACAATGGGTTCGTTTGACGGGCTACGCACGACAGCAGACGCCGGCAAAACAATACCCTTTCGCCGCTCCTTCAAGGCCGCGACCAATGTCACTGTTTGACCCACTGCAAGGGGTGCGGCGCCAGCGGCTACTGAAACTCGAAAGTTCAGCGGCAAGACGCCGTCACGCAAGGACCGTGCAGCCCCGACCATTTGAAGCTTGACGCCCTCGACCCCTGCCAGATGAGCCGAACCCAAACGACTGCCGAGCGACACATCAGGTGTGCTGGCCTCCACCATCAGGCGCGCAGGATCAATGATCTCAATCAACACCTCGCGTGTATCCACGATCTGTCCCGCTTTGACATCGGCACGTGCAATCACACCTGAGGTCGATGCTCGCAGCGGCTCACGCGAATCTAAACTTTCTGCGATCCGCTTTTCACGTTCGGTCAGGGACTGAACATCAATGCGTGCGGCGTCGATGTCCTTGCGAGGTACCGTGCCTTCAAGGGACTCCAACCGGCGTAGGCGTTGCTCTGCTATCTCTCGAGCAGCTTTCAATTCGGCGCGCTGTGATTGTTGAGCCGCTAGGGCAAATGGATCGGCATGATGGCGCACCCAAACCAGAACCTCGCCTTGCATTACAGCCTGACCCGCCATAGGCAATCCGCGCGGTCCAGGTTCAACGCGCCCACCATGGGTAGCCTGCACTTGACCGCTGGCGTTGGGGTCTGCAACGATCCTGCCTGGCAACTGGATCGTAGCCGCAGCCTCTGTCTCGGGAGCTATCTGGGTCCGCAGTTCCATGCGCCGCTGTGCGAGCTTGGGGACATTCACGCTGCCATCCGGCATACGCGCTAGCCCACCCACAGAAGATGAAGGTGCTTGATCCAAGTGTTCGCCATTGGGCCCGTGTGCACCGGGGCCGGCCCAAGCAGAAAGACAACTGGCCAAGGCCAGCATGGCTACTTGTGTTCCAAAAGAAGAAAGACTATTCATACTTGACCTCCTAGGGAGAAACGACTCTGGCGCTGGTTGCGAAGGCGTGCAACTGCAATGCCAAGCAACACCAAACTAGCCAAAGCTCCAAGGGCCCACCACTCCCAATGGAAGTGGTGATCATCAATGGCCAAAGAAGCTGGTACAAGCAACACCGCGTCCAAGAGGTCGCTGTCCTTGCCCGCAATCACTGTGATCACAATCGGGTGTTCACCCGGCGTGGAAAGCTTTTGAAGCATTGCTGGGTCATCGATTGTGTAATCACCTATTTCGGCGCGAAATTTAGCCTGTGCCTTCAGTGCACCAGACTCAACTTCGACTTGTGCCTGCAACAGGGGTTCGTTCGTCACAAAGCGGTCAATGAAAATGGACAACTCACCTCCCGCAAGCGTGCCAACCAACTCGAAAGTATCTGAATTAGCTTCGATTCGAAGACCGGCTTGCATTGGGTTGCCCGTCTTTGGCGAATCAAGGTGCTCGCCATTGGGGCCATGTGCACCTGGGCCAGCCAACACCAACACGGGCATCACCGCCAACAGGCAGGCAGTCAAGATTGTCCCTATTGATTTGAAAATAAATGGATGAATCATGGAAGTAAGCCCAAAGTTTGTTCAAGGCGAGAAATCGCTGTTTGATAATTGATTTGTTGACGCGCCAAGGCACTCTCGGCGCTTACGGCTGCAGCCAACGCACGCAGCATTTCAGGCAAGGCTGTTTCACCGGCTCGGAATGACTTGTCAATCAGGCGTGCGCGTTCGACCAGCAATTGCGCCCGTTCTCGCTCGGCTTGCAATTGAACCTTACTCAAGCTCAACTGACTCTGCGCCAATGTCACTTCGGCAGTTAGGCGCTGGCGCGTTCTCAGCGCTTGGGTTTGTGCAATGTGTAGCTCGCCCAGCGCCGCAGCAATGCGCGGTTGCTGGTAGACCTGTCCACCCACAGGCACCCTAATTGCCACCATCACACTGTTTTGCAAACCTGCGCCTTGCCCAGGTCGCTCTTGTCGCATGCCCAGTGAAAGTTCTGGCGAATCCGAACGCTGAACTCGTGCTAAATCTGCACGACGCTGTCCCAAGTCCACCGCTGCGTTAGCGAGAACGAGTTCTGGATGGGTGTCTGGCAATTGCGCTAAGGCAGGGGCAGCCCTCGTTTGCAATTTCAAGGAAGGAACACCCGTGAGCAAGTGCCAGTGGGACTGCTGAACAGCCAAGGCTTGTCGCGCAGCAACTGCTTGTGCCTGTGCCCCAAGCAACTCTGAGCGGGCAGCTAATGCATCAGCTGGGGAGAGGTCACCAGCGCGCACCCGCTTTTCAACATCTTGCGTCAGTTGACCTAAGTCTTGGACCTGCCGTTCCACTTGTTGTAATTCGACCTCGGCAAGATGCAGTGAGCCAATTGCTTCACGCAACTGCCCTGCCAAGCGCAGACGCTCGGCCTGTTCTGTGGCATGTGACAAACCCAACTGAGATTGAGTTGCTTGACCTCCAGCGGCACGCTGTCCCGGCCACCAAAGGGGAAACGACAGCCCAAGCTCAGTTTCACGGCTTCCTGAAGGGGTGCCAGCCTTTCCATCGCGCTGTCCCAAGCTGATAGCAGGTGCTGCTGCAAGCCAGTTCTGGTTGACTGCTTGATCAGCCTGCACAATGGCCAAACGACCGCGTGATTCGGACGCCTCCAATGAACGCTGCCATGCAGCCTCGAGCGCTTGATTGAGCGTTAGCGAAACCTTCTCAGCAGAGAGCGAAACTTGCTTACTGTCTTGTGCCCGCACTGAAGCGGAAACAGCTAGAGCCATGTAAACCAGCACGCAAGATACTAAAGCGCGGGTTGACTGCCATGGCCCAAACCATGTCAATAAATTCATCATATGTAAAGACAATGCGCACCAGTTCACACACGCTAAGCAAAGACGCAGTGAAAAGGGCAAAACCAAAAAACGCACTACGCAAGTTCAAGCGCAGGCACGGCCGAAGGTCAGGCTATTGGTTTTGGAGGTCGTTCTAATCCGTCGAGAAGTAACTGACCCCTTGGAGGGACGCGTTCTACAGAAGGATGATCCGCGTCGTTAAGTCCTGGGCCACAAGCTTGGGGTGAAGGCAAAGCTGGAGAAAATTGACTTGCATCGGACAGAGCATGCAAGGTCGATGCTACAGAGTCATCTTCATGAAAATCTTCAGCGTGTTCATCATGGTGATGGGCAACACCTTGAAAGTGAAGTAAAGCGTGCTGTTCTTCGTTGGCATGGGCCACAAGCGCACCAACTCCTGCAAAGGCCAGCGACTGCCAGCCCATGCAAATAATCAGGAAAACTTTGACCAATTGGCTCATATGCCTTGTACTTTACCAGTATTTAAAGGGGCATCTTACTTAGCTTGCGCATGCCTTAAGCTCATTTCCAATTTAACTTCTTCTTTTGACTTGTTCGTCCACATCCAGCAGTAATCTTGATCCAGAGAAATCAACAATACTTCCACACCCGATTTTGTGGCGGACATCTTGTATGGAAAAATGACATTGTTACCTTCATGGTAATGAATGTTGAACTCCAACGGCGAAGTTGAATCAAATTGCCAACGTATTAAATTTCCTTTTTTTAATTTTCCACAAACCTCAGAAAATTTACCAGGTTGAATGTTCGCTTGAGTTTTGAAGCTGGAATTTGCTTCTAATATAAAAGAAATAACTTCCGCTTTGCATGTTGTAGAGCAGAAAACCAATACGGATAAAAGAAGCATCTGCGCTGCATGATTAAGCTTTACGGAGTCCACTATAGGCATAGAAATTTGACCTTAAAAGATTTAATAGATTCGAAAGTGATCAATCTGCAAGCTAATAGATTTTTAAGGTTGTCGTCATCGCTCTTCTTTATCAATTGCAGTAACTGGTTCTAGCCACAAACCTAGCTTCAAATCTTGGCCGTTCAAATGATGCGTTCGATCGTAAAATCCACCCAAACGCCGTAAAAGTTGCGAAAAGCAACTTTTGGCTAAATTACACGAAATATTACACGTTTATAAAAACACATATAAATCATTGATTTATAAATATTTTTCACAAGCCTATTTTTCTGTTAATCAGTAGGTCCCTGGTTCGAGCCCAGGTCGAGGAGCCAAATAAAAGAACCCCATAAGTAGCAATGCTAAAGGGGTTTTTCTTTGGGCGAAGAGATCAAGCAGCCAATGCTCTCGGTGCAATTTTGGGGTTCCTCTTAAACTTCATCTCGGCAGCCCAAAGATCCAAGGCTTCTTGCATGCGAAGCCAGCTCTCTGGTGTTCCGCCAACAGCACGAGCAATACGAATAGCCATCTCTGCTGTAACAGACTTTCTTTCGTGCAATAAATCTGAAACAGTTTGACGACTGACCATCAAGCGCGCTGCCAATTCAGTTTGCGTCCAGCCAAGTTCTGGCAACACATCTTCTCGCAGAACCGCGCCAGGGTGTGTGGGCATGCGGTTGGGATTTCGTAAAGACCTCATCAGTGATAGTCCTCCAAGTTAACGTTAATTGCATCATCGCCTTCAAACTCAAATGTGATTCGCCAATTTCCTGTTACGGATACTGCAAACTCATATTTCCTACTGCCCTTGAGCTGATGAAATTTGTAGCCAGGCAAATTCATGTCATCTGGCTGTTTGGATGCATCCAATCGATCCAACATACGCTCTATACGACCTGCGAATTGAGCAGGAATACTTTTAAGGCTACCTTTTGTAAAGAAGAGTTCTAGGCCTTTGTGTTTAAACGAGATGATCATTGTGGTTCATTGTAAACACTCAATTGACACTGTCAAGTACTTGTTGACAATCAAATATGGCCTTGTACAGATGGCTTAGGTGTTCATAATCTGAGCGCACGTTACTCGTTTAGAACAGCTCAAGCGTCAAGCAATGGCCGCTTTGTTTAAAAATAAGGCAATATCCAATTACACAGTTTATTGCACATCAATTTTTTATGGCTTGTAAACCGCATAAAACAAGCATAATTTGAAGAAGCTGTTTTCTGTTAATCAGTAGGTCCCTGGTTCGAGCCCAGGTCGAGGAGCCAAATTTTTTGAAAAAATTAAGGGGTTACGTGAAAACGTAGCCCCTTTTTGTTTGTGCAATAGCTGAAAGTCTAGTGATTTTGTAGCCGCTTTACTTGTGCGGTGTTAGCAATAATCCGCACACTTCAAACAGGTGTGTATTTCTTCGTATTAGAACGCGACTTTCTCGGCTTCCAGATAGGCCAGGCTTACATATTTGCCAATGTTGCCGTCAAAGCCCTGCATGGACTTGGCCCTTGTAACCACTCGCGGGTCTTTCAACACAGCCGCTTTAGCCTCTGCTTCTGACTTGCCGTCTTCCACTGCTTTAAGGCAGGGCTCCCAGATGCCCGACATGAATTCGCCATAGGTCTTCAGTAAGTCAGGGCGGGCTTGCCCGTGGCCGGGCACCCAGAGCTGCTGCCCTGCAGCAGCCTCTAAGCTTTTGTAATATTTGAAGGTGCCTGGGTAAGAGCCTTCGTCCATGTTGGCAATCCGGTTGGTCATGGCGATGTCACCCACAGCCGTCACCTTGTCTTGCACAACCTCGACACACAAATCCGATGGCGTATGCGCCGTACCGTAGTGGTGCATGCGAAATGTCACATCGCCGATCTGAATTGCTTGACCATGCTTAACGGGCGTGTTGGGTATTACCACCTGGGTGCCCAAAGTGGACTGGTTGGTCCAGCGCTCCATCAGGCTGCGCCATAAGTTGCCTTCTGCACCTTTGAGCTTTTCGATGGTGCTGGGCAGTGCGTAAATGGGCAACTTGTCGCCATAGGTTTTGACGAAAGCGTGGTTGCCAAGCCAATGGTCACCGTGATAGTGACTGTTGAACACGGCCACAACAGGTTTATCGGTGACCTTCCGAATCATGCGAATAGCCATCTGGCCAATTTGCAGAGAAGCACCCGAATCGATCACGACCACACCGGCCGTAGTGACCACAAATATCACGTTGGCCATCATGCCCCGGTTTTCAGGGGTGGGAAATCCGTCGGGGGAGTAGATCATCCACACGTGTTGCGACAGCTTTTGTGCCGAGATGTCGGCTACGGGAGGTCCTTCAATGAAGTCCTGAGTCTGCTGGGCGAGTAATCGCGCCTCGGGCCAAAGGGATGCGCCGCCGATGGCAGCGCTTGTCCACAACAGTTGTCTTCTTTTCATGGAGGTCCCCCAATAAGTGCAACGCCTGTTTGCGCTGCACGCACTCATCAAACGGCGTAACCCTTGTTGGGCAATGCGCCCATGATTTTGGGCGTATTGAGTTGGCGTGGCTTGATGCGACCGCCTTGAGCTTTGAGCCAGGTCTCCACAACTTCCCATACCTGCTTGTTACCTTGGCTACGGGCTTCTTCTGCCACAGGGGCCCAGCCCGCCACCTTGTACTTTTTGCCAGCATCGATGAGCTGGCCTTTTAGGCGCATATCACCAATGCGTTGGCCTGCCTTGGCCACCGGGTTGCAACTGTAACTCAGGCCCCCCACGCGCACCATGTCACCCCCTTGCTGGTAATACGGATCGGGATTGAACAGGTTGTCGGCCACGTCTTCGAGCACAGTCTTGATGGTCTCGCCCGTCATCTCAGTCACAGTGGCGTACGAGTACGTGGTGGCGGTCATGTCGAGCAGCCACTCACGCGTGATGGCCTGGCCAGGCAGCAGCGTAGTACCCCAGCGAAAGCCCGGAGAAAACGCGATGTCTGCGCCCTGCACGTCAAGCAGTGCATCGACCAGCAACTGATCTCCAGTGCCGTTAAAGTTGCCACGGCGGTACAACAAGCCGTCAGTCACGGCCAGCTTTTCAGACAGCTTGGTTTCGTAAGGCGCGCGGATTTTGGTGATGAGTGCGTCCATCTCCTTGTCAGCGGGCAGCATGTTCGAGAAAACTGGCAGCAACTTGTATCGGAAGTCGCTGACTTTTTTGTCTTTGACATCGAAGTCGAGCACGCCCAGGAACTTGCTGTTCGAACCCGCATTGGTCACGATGGTCTTGCCGCCTTTGTTCGAGACGATGGAGGCGACTGGCATGCCGTCGTGCGTGTGGCCGCCCATGATGGCGTCGATGCCGCTGACACGACTTGCCATTTTCAGGTCCACATCCATGCCGTTGTGGCTGAGCACTACCACTACCTGTGCACCTTTGCCACGGGCCTCATTCACCATCTTTTGCATGTTCTCGTCCTGGATGCCGAACTCCCAGTCGGCCACCATGTAACGGGGGTTTGCAATCGGGGTGTAGGGGAACGCCTGACCAATGATGGCGCAAGGCACACCATTGATCTCGCGAATCACATAGGGCTTAAACACTGGGTCGCCAAAGTCACTGGTCTTGATGTTTTGAGCCACAAAGTCGACCTTGCCAGCAAAGTCTTTTTCAACAATTTCCTTGACACGTTCCATGCCCAAGGTGAATTCCCAGTGACCGGTCATCACGTCCACACCCAGCAGTTTGCAAGCGTCGACCATGTCCTGGCCGTTGGTCCACAAGCTGGTGCCAGAACCCTGCCAGGTGTCACCACCGTCAAGCAACAAAGCGCCAGGGCGGCTGGCTTTCATGCGTTTGACCAACGTGGCCAAGTGAGCAAACCCCCCCACTTTGCCGTAGCGCTTGGCAGCTTTCTCATAGTCCAAAAAAGTCAGCGCGTGGGCTTCAGCTGTACCCGGACGGATCTTGGCAACTTGCAGCAAATGTTCACCCACCAAATGCGGCAAGTTGCCCTGCATGGATCCAATGCCCAAATTGATGCTGGGTTCGCGGAAATAAATCGGCTTGAGCTGGGCATGGCAATCGGTCATGTGAAGGAAAGACACATTGCCGAACTTGGGAATGTCGTACAAGCCATTGGCTGCAGTGGCTGCACTGGCTTCAGCATAAGTGCCCATGCTCAAGCCAGCCATTGTGCCAGCGCCCATGACTTGGATAAATTCGCGTTTGGAAAGATTCATATTTGCGATCACTGATATATGTGGAGCTAAAAAACCCGGCTTAACCGGGTTTTTTAGCGCTTACTGGTTGACAGGAGATTTGGGGTCTAGCAAAAGACCCACAATGTGACGTACTTGAGCCTCGTTCAAAATGCCCGTATGTCCTGCGCGAGGCATGTTAGAGCAAGCGTTGTAGGCCTTGGCGTTCCAGATCTTGCCCCATGTGTACTCCACGATGGCCTTGCTGGCTGGATCATTGGGGTTGGACACGCCGCGAATCTTGCCGTA
>JACCDH011438939.1_pt1 | contig 13855 bp, 10 predicted proteins | sample 7442481 | NCBI WGS metagenome assembly JACCDH01 (sample SAMN15323433, study PRJNA562643) | freshwater metagenome | isolation source: river surface water | place: USA:Blue River Watershed | collected 2017-08-15
AGTACCTGGCCATCAAGGCGCAGTTCCCCGACACGCTGGTGTTCTACCGCATGGGGGATTTTTACGAGCTGTTCTGGGCCGACGCCGAGAAAGCCGCCCGCCTGCTCGACATCACGCTGACCACGCGGGGCCAGTCCGGCGGCCAGCCGGTGGTGATGGCGGGGGTGCCCTTTCATTCGGTGGACACTTACCTGGCGCGGCTGCTCAAGCTGGGCGAGTCGGTGGCCATTTGCGAACAGGTGGGCGAAGTCACCGGCAAAGGCCCGGTGGAGCGCAAGGTGGTGCGGGTGGTCACCCCGGGCACGGTGACCGACGCCGGCCTGCTGGGCGACAAAACCGAAAACCTGCTGCTGGCCCTGCACCCCGGCCCACGCGTGACCGTGGGCCTGGCCTGGATGAGCCTGACGCAAGGGCTGATTCACCTGGCCGAATGCCCCACCGAAGACCTGCCCGCCTGGGTGGCCCGCCTGGCGCCCACCGAGCTGCTGTATGGTGCCGACGCGTCTGCGGCACTGGAAGCCCGCCTGCAGGCCTTGCCCCTGGCGCTGGCAGGAACCGGCACCACGCTGAGCCTGACGCCCCGCCCCGCCTGGCAGTTTGACGCGCAGCTGGGCCACCGCAAACTGCTGGCGCAACTGCAAACCGCCAGCCTGCACGCCTGGGACGCCGAGGGCCTGCCACTGGCCCACGCCGCCGCCAGCGCCCTGCTGGACTTTGCCGAACACACCCAGGGCCGGGCGCTGGCGCACGTCACCCGGCTGCAGGTGGCCCGGCCCAACCGGCTGATTGACCTGCCCCCCGCCACCCGGCGCAACCTGGAACTGACCCACACCCTGCGCGGCGAGACCGCGCCCACGCTGCTGAGCCTGCTGGACACCGCCCAGACCAGCATGGGCAGCCGCACATTAAAGGCCTGGCTGCTGAACCCCGAGCGCGACCGCACCACCGCCAGCCAGCGGCTGCAAGCGGTGCGCTGGCTGCGCAACAGCGAACGCACCGCCTTGCTGGACGCCTGCCGCCGGGCCTTGCGCAACTGCGCCGACGCCGAACGCATTGCCGCCCGCACCGCCTTGCGCCAGGTGCGCCCCCGCGAGCTGGTGGCGCTGGGCCAAACCCTGCAGCAGACGTTACAAATTTCAGAGCTGATTCATCAATATCTGCGTGCGCCAGGCACTGATTTTTATCAAAATTCTGCGTCCACACCACCAACAACGCCAACCCCCGACAACCGGCCCCCGTTGCTGGTCGAGTTGATGGACGGGCTGGCCCACCGCAGCGGATCGGCCACCGACACCGCCACACCCACGACCGGCGGCACCGCGCCCTCCACCGCCGCCTGTGCGGACCTGCTGGCCCGTGCGCTGGACCCCGAGCCCGCCGCCCTGGTGCGCGACGGCGGGGTGATCGCCCCCGGCTTCGACGCCGAGCTGGACGAACTGCGGTCCATTCAACACCACGGAGACGACTTTCTGCTGGCGCTGGAAGGACGCGAGCGGGCGCGCACCGGCATTGCCAACCTGCGGGTGCAATTCAACAAGGTGCACGGCTACTACATCGAAGTGACGCAGGGCCAGCTGGACAAGGTGCCCGACGACTACCGACGCCGACAGACGTTGAAAAACGCCGAGCGCTTCATCACCCCGGAACTGAAAGCGTTTGAAGACAAAGCCCTGAGCGCGCAGGAGCGCGCGCTGGCCCGCGAAAAATGGCTGTACGAACAGCTGCTGGACGCCCTGCAACCCCACGTGCCCGCACTGACGGCGCTGGCCCGCGCCCTGGCCAGCCTGGACGCGCTGTGCGCCCTGGCCGAGCGGTCGCTGGCGCTGAACTGGTGCGAGCCGCAGTTTCAAGCCCAGCCGGGCGTGAGCATTCGGGCGGGCCGCCACCCGGTGGTGGAGGCCCGGCTGGCCGAAACCGGCCGGGGCCGGTTCATCCCCAACGACACCGAGCTGGGCCCGCGTGCCCGGCTGCACATCCTCACCGGTCCCAACATGGGCGGCAAAAGCACCTACATGCGGCAGGTGGCCGTCATTGCCCTGCTGGCCAGCATGGGCAGCTACGTGCCGGCGGACGCCTGCAGCCTGGGCCCGCTGGACGCCATCTACACCCGCATTGGCGCGGCCGACGATCTGGCCAACGCCCAGTCCACCTTCATGCTGGAGATGACCGAGGCCGCGCAAATTCTGCACGCCGCCACGCCGCACAGCCTGGTGCTGATGGACGAGATCGGCCGCGGCACCTCCACCTTCGACGGCCTGGCGCTGGCCGGCAGCATGGCGCGCCACCTGCACGACAAAGTGCAGGCCTGCACCCTGTTTGCCACCCACTACTTTGAGTTGACCGCCTTTCCGGCCACCCACGCGGCGGCGCGCAACCTGCACGTGAGCGCCGCCGAAAACGGTGGCGACATTGTGTTTTTGCACCAGATCGAACCCGGCCCCGCCAGCAAAAGCTACGGTTTGCAGGTGGCCAAGCTGGCCGGTGTGCCGCATGCCGTGGTGCTACACGCCCGGCACACGCTGGCGGCACTGGAAGGCCACAGCGCCGACCGCCAACCCCAGGTGGACCTGTTTGCCCCCCCGCCAGAAGCCGCCACCGCAGAGCCCACCCCCCTGGAAGCCGAAGTGGCCCGGCTGAACCCCGACACCCTGAGCCCCCGCGAGGCGCTGGAATGGGTCTACCGCATCAAGGCGCTGGCGGCCCGCTGAGGCGGGGCCACACCCGGTCCGGCCTACACTGGCGGTCTTTGTGTTGCCCTGGCGGCCCGCCGCCACACCCCCCATTGCCATGACTTATTGCGTCGCCGTCAAACTCAACGCCGGGCTGGTGTTCCTGTCCGACTCCCGCACCAACGCCGGTCTGGACCAGATCAGCACCTTTCGCAAAATGATCGTCTACGAAAAGCCGGGCGACCGCTTCATGTGCCTGCTGTCGGCGGGCAACCTGAGCATCTCCCAGTCGGTGCGCGAAATTTTGCAGGTGGAAAAACTGGCCAACGGCGACGACGAGGCCATCACCATCTGGAACGCCACCAGCATGTTCGACGCGGCGCGGGTGCTGGGCTCGGCGGTGCGCCACGTGCACCAGCGCGACGGCGCCGCCCTGAAGGCGGCCGGGGTGGACTTCAACGTGTCCATGATTTTTGGCGGCCAGATCAAGGGCGAGCCCATGCGGCTGTTCCAGGTCTATTCACCGGGCAACTTCATTGAAGCCACGGCCGAGACCCCGTTCTTTCAAATTGGCGAGAGCAAATACGGCAAGCCCGTGCTGGACCGCGTCATCACCCCGCACACCCCGCTGGACGAAGCCGCCAAATGCGTGCTGGTCAGCATGGATTCCACCCTCAAATCCAACCTGTCGGTGGGCCTGCCGCTGGACCTGGCGCTGTACGAGGCCGACAGCCTGCACAGCGACAAGATCACCTGCATCGACGAGCAAAACCCGTATTTCAAAATGGTGCATTCCACCTGGGGGCAGCGCCTGCGCGAAGTGTTCGACGGCATTGAAGACCCCACCTGGGACGGCAGCCACACCGACGTGCCCCTGATGTGCAGCGGCGGCGCCAGCCAGCCGCTGAAAAAAATCAGCAACGCCCGCGAAAAACTCATTTGAACGCGCGGCCCCGCCGTCCACAAAACGCCCGCTCCCCCACGGCCCATGACCCCGCCTGACGCCCACGCGCCGCTGGTGCTGTTTGCCCATGGCAACAGCTTTCCGGGGGGAACCTACAGCCAGTTGCTGGGGGCGCTGCGGGCACAGGGGCTGCACACGGCCGCGCTGGACCGCTTTGGCCACGACCCGCGTTACCCCGTCACCAGCAACTGGCCCCATCTGGTGCAGCAACTGGCCGACTTTGCCGCCCCGCAGGTGGCCGCACACGCCGCTCCCGTGGTGCTGGTGGGGCATTCCATGGGCGGCTTCATCAGCCTCATGTGCGCGGCCCGTTTTCCGCGGCTGGGGGGGCGCGGCGTGGCGGGCGTGGTGCTGCTGGATTCGCCGCTGCTGGGCGGCTGGAAGGCCCGCGTGCTGGCGGCGGCCAAAGGGGCGCAAGTGGTGGGGGCCCTGTCGCCCGGGCGCATCAGCCGCAAGCGGCGCCACCAGTGGCCCGACGAGGCGGCCGTTCGCGCCCACTTCAGCGGCAAACGCGCCTTTGCGGCCTGGCCCGCTGCGGTGCTGGACGACTACGTGGCCCACGGCACCGAGCCCGTGGCCACGCCCGATGGCCGCACCCAGTGGGCCTTGCGGTTCGACCGCGACGTGGAAACCACCGTCTACAACACCCTGCCCCACCACATGGACCGGCTGCTGCGCCAGCACCCCGTGGGTTGCCCCGTGGGCTTTGTGGGCGGCGAACAGTCCACCGAATGCCGCCAGGTGGGGCTGCAGCTCACCCGTCGGGTGGTGCAGGCCGACCGCCACCCCGAGCGCCTGCAACAACTGCCCGGCAGCCACCTCTTTCCGCTGGAACACCCCCAGGCCACCGCCCGCGCGGTGGTGGCGATGCTGGGTGCATTTGGCGTGATGGGCGCAGCAGCGCCCCCCGGTCACTGCCCCTGACCCAGGGCGTAGCCCGCCTCGCCGTCGAAGGTGCAGAGGTGTTCGGTTTTGATGAAGTCCAGCCCGTCGCTGACCAGGTTGTGCAGCAGGTCCACCACCTCGGCATGAGAGACCTCGCGGGGCTCCCCCGTCGGCGAAACGCCCAGGAAGCGGCAGCGCCAGTGGTCGGTGCAAAACGTCTCCGCAAACCCACCCGGCCACACCTTGACGCCCCGGTTGGTGATCATCTGCAACCGGAACCCGGCCGGGCGGGGCTGCTGGGCCAGCGTGACCAGACGGCCCGCCAGAAAGTCCGCCGTGACGCCCCGTGCGTGGACAAACACGTCCACCCCCACCATGGCTTTGGCGGCCGGCGCGGCGGCAGCGGGGGCACCCGGCAACGGGCGCGCGCTGGGCAGCGCCGCTGAGTGGGCGTAAGCCACCGGCTTGAAATGCAGGGGCACACGGCCCAGGCGGGCAATGACGGCATCGGCAAACGCCGCGCAGCCCAGGCATTTGGCGCCAGACGGCACGGGCCCGGTGCTGGCCAGATCGGCCGTGACGCAACCGTCCTCCAGCGTGGCCAGCCAGGCGTTGTGAATGCGCGTCGCCACCTCGGGCTGGCCAATGTGCACCAGCATCATCACCGCCGCCAGCAGCAGGCCGCTGGGGTTGGCCTTGTCCTGGCCCGCCAGGTCGGGGGCGCTGCCGTGAATGGCCTCGAACATGGCCACGTGCTCGCCAATGTTGGCGCTGCCCGCCAGGCCCACCGAGCCGGTCATTTCTGCGGCAATGTCGCTGATGATGTCGCCGTACAGGTTGCCGGTCACGATCACGTCGAACCGCTCGGGCCGGGTGGCCAGACGGGCCGCACCGATGTCGATGATGAAATGGTCCGCCTCAATGTCCGGGTAGGCCGCACGCACTTCGTCAAACACCTTGTGAAACAACCCGTCGGTCATTTTCATGATGTTGTCTTTGGTCATGCAGGTGACCTTTTTGCGGCCGTGGCTGCGGGCGTACTCAAAGGCGTAGCGAATGATGCGCTCGCAGCCCGGACGGGTGATGAGCTTGAGGCACTGGTAGACCTCGTCGGTCTGGCGGTGTTCGATGCCCGCGTACAGATCCTCCTCGTTCTCGCGGACGATGACCACGTCCATCACCGGGTGCTTGGTCGCCACAAACGGGTGGTAGCTGACGCACGGCCGCACATTGGCGTACAGCCCCAGGGTTTTGCGGATGGTGACGTTCAGGCTTTTGTAACCCCCACCCTGTGGCGTGGTGATGGGCGCCTTCAGAAACACGCGGGTGCGGCGCAGGCTGTCCCAGCTCTCGGGCGCAATGCCTGCCGTCTGGCCTGACAGGTACACCCGCTCGCCAATGTCAATGGTTTCCGGGGCAATGCGGGCGCCCGCCGCTTGCAGCACCCGCAGGGTGGCCGCCATGATTTCGGGGCCAATGCCATCGCCGTGTGCCACGGTAATGGGCACGGCCGGGCCCAGCGCGGCCAGCGGGGGGGCGGCCGATGGGCCAGCGCCAGATGGGGGGGAAACGACGGGACGATCGGTGACCACGGGTGCCATGCAACAACTCCTTGAACGAATGCCCGGCAGTTTGTCGGCGATGACCCATTAAGTAAAATTGTTTGTTTCAATAAATCAATAGCCCAAAAGCTATATTTTTGGCTGCATGCCCACCCCCCTCAAGCGCTTGATGCGCATCACCCCGCAGCAGCTGCGCGCGTTTGAGGCCGTGGCCCGCCTGCTCTCGGTCACCCGGGCGGCGCGGGAACTTCACGTCAGCCAGCCCACGGTCAGCGTGCAGTTGCGCCAACTGGCCGAGCTGGTGGGCGAGCCGCTGTTCGAACCCATGGGCCGTGGCATTCGCCTCACGCATGCGGGCACGCTGTTGCAAGACACCGCCAACGAACTGGCCCATTGCTGGCAGGGGTTTGAAAGCCGGCTGGCCGAGTTTCGTGGCCTCACCCGTGGCCGTTTGCGGCTGGCGGCGGTGACCACGGCGGAATACTTCGTGCCCGATCTGCTGGGCCCTTTTGGCGCGATGCACCCGGGCATTGACATTGAACTGGCCGTTGAAAACCGCGCCCGCGTCATTGCCCGCCTGCACCAGCAAGCCGACGAGCTGGCGGTGATGATGCTTCCACCCGACGACCTGCGCCTGCACAGCCTGCCGTTTCTGGACAACCCGCTCACCGTGATTGCCCACCGCAACCACCCGCTGGCGGCCCGGTCGGCGCCGGCCGCACTGGAGGAACTGGCCCACGATCGCTGGTTGATGCGGGAGGTGGGCAGCGGCACCCGGTGGGTGGCCGAACGGCATTTCAGCGCCCAAGGGTTCAGCCCGCGCATTGCCATGAGCCTGGGCAGCAACGAGGCACTGAAACACGCCGTGGGGGCGGGCTTTGGGGTGGCGGTGATTTCCCGCCTGGCCATTGGCGGCGCGTCCGCGGTGCCAGACGCCACCGCCGGCACGGCGCCCGGTGCGGGGTCCAACACGCCTTGGGTGGAACTGCCCATCCAGGGCTTCCCGCTGGTGCGCCCGTGGCTGCTGGTGTGGCGGGCCGACGCGCTGCTGCCCGCACCCGCCCGCCAGTTCGTCAGCTACCTGCAAAGCCGCCACGCAACGCCCCCCGGCCCCGAGCGGCCCAGCAGCCCGGCGGGCCCAGCGGCAGCGCCCCCGCCCCAGCCCAAAAACCGCCCGACCCCCGCGTGAACGGCCAGGCGCGGCCGCACGGGCGCGGATTCAGGCGTTGAACACGCCGCTCAGCAATTCCGGCAGCCGCTCGGGCGGCATGCGTAAGCCGCAGGCCTGCGGGTGGCCGCCGCCGCCCATGCGCTCGGCCAGCGGAATCACGTTGTAGCCCCGCACCGCCCGCAAGCCACCCTTGACCTGGCCTTTGTCGTTCACCGTCCACACCAGGGCAAAGGTGCCGCTGCGCTCGCTGAGCAAATTGCCCACCAGGCTGTGGAAGGCGCTGGGGGCATTGACCATCAGGCCGCGCTCGCCGTTGAAGACCAGCGGGCGCGCGTCCTTCGCTATCTCTTGCGCCAGCCGGTTGAATTTCTCGTCCATGGCCAGGCCGCGCTGCACAAAAGCCGCCTGCTGCTCGGGGCTGGCGGCGCACAGTTCGGCCCAGCGGGCAAACTGCTGGGGCTCCATGTCCAGCGCCGACAGGTAGGCCGCGCTGTCGGGCAGCGCCCACAGCCACAGGTCGCGGTCCTCCACCATGGCCACCAGATCGGGCAGGGGCCGGTCGGGAAAGAAAAATTCCCACGCCAGCCGGGCGCCGCTTTTGCCCATGTCGAAATGCACCACCCCGCAGCGGCAGCGGAAATCACCCAGCGCGTCGGCGGCGCTTTGGTGGTGGTCCAGCACCACCAGGCGGTGGGCCTGGGCGTCCAGGGCGCCCAGCAGCTCGGCGGGCAGGCAGAAGTCCAGGATGTAAACCGCCCGTCCGGCCACGTCGCCCAGGTCGTCCAGGCTGCGCACCTCGCCGTGGTCCAGCCCGCGGCACTCCAGCCGGCCTTGGTAGTACGTCCAGGCGGCCAGCGCGGCGGCGAACCCGTCGGGGCAGCCCTTGCCGTGGTACAGCACCAGGGGGCGCGGGTCGTCGGGCGAAGGGGCCACGTGCAGGCGCAGCGGCAACAGGGTGCGCCCCCGCCCGTTGCCCAATGGGCCGGTGGGTGCGCCAATGGGCGGGGTGGCCGGTGCCGCGGTGGGGGCGACGGTGGCGGTGGCAGGTGCGGCGGCAACGGTCATGGCGGGCTGGGGATTGGGGGTGGGAACAAGGCCGGGGGTTTCAATGCGTCCACTGGACCCAGCCCCAATGGGCCGACGCCAGAATGAACGCGCCAAACACGATGCGGTACCAGGCAAACACATGAAAACTGTGCGTGGCCACAAACCGCAGCAGCCAGCGAATGCACAGCCACGCGCTGAGGAAGGCAAACACCAGCCCCACGGCAAACAGCGGCGCGTCGGCCCAGCTGAGCAGGGCGCGGTCTTTGTAGAGGCTGTAGGCGCCCGCGCCGGTCAGGGTGGGAATGGCCAGATAGAAGGAGAAATGGGTGGCGGTCTGGCGGTCCAGGCCCATCAGCATGCCGCCGATGATGGTGGCGCCGCTGCGGCTGGTGCCGGGAATCATGGCCACGCATTGCAGCAGCCCCACCTTCAGGGCGTCCATGGGGGTCATGGCGTCCACGTCGCGCACGCGCGGGGCGGTCTCGGCGCGGGCGTGGCGCGCCTCGGCCCACAAAATGATGAAGCCCCCCACGATCAGCGCGACTGCGACCACCGTGGGGGTGAACAAATGCGCCTTGATGGCTTTGCCCGCCAGCAGGCCCAACACCACGGCGGGCAAAAAGGCAATGCACACGTTCAGCGCAAACCGCCGGGCCTGGGCCTGCGTGGGCAGGGCCACCACGGTGTCGCGCAGGCGGGCCCAGTACACCCAGATGACCGCAAAGATGGCGCCGGTCTGAATGGCGATGTCGAACACCTTGGCCTTGGCGTCCACCCAGCCCAGCAGGCTGCCCACCAAAATCAGGTGGCCGGTGCTGGAGATGGGCAAAAACTCGGTCAGGCCTTCCACCACGCCCAAGATGGCGGCTTTGATGAGCAGGGCGTAATCCAAACGAAACTCCTAAAAAACGGTGCAGGCTGCTGTGGGGGTGGGCGGGCGGCGCGGGGCCGGTCCACCCGGAAAAACGCGGGGGGCCGCTTCACTCGTGCCGCAAAGCGGCAATGGGCAGCAACCGAGACGCCCGGCGCGCCGGATAAAACCCGAAGAATACGCCCACCAATGCCGAAAACCCCACCGCCAGCAGCACGGCGTCCAGGCTCATGGACACCTGCCATTCGGCGAAATGGCCCACCGCCAGCGTGGCGGCGGCCCCCAGGGCCACGCCAATGGCTCCGCCCAGCACGCTGAGGGTGACGGCCTCGATCAGAAATTGCGCCAGGATGTCGCGCGAACGCGCCCCCAGCGCCATTCGCAGGCCAATCTCTCGGGTGCGTTCCGTCACGCTCACCAGCATGATGTTCATGATGCCGATGCCACCAATGATCAGGCTGATGCTGGCCACCGCCGCCAGCAGCAGGGTCATGACGCGGCTGGACGCCTCCTGCGCCTGCAGCATTTCGGTCAGGTTGCGCACCTGAAACGGGTCGTCGCCCCCCGGCTGCACCTTGAAGCGCTGGCGCAGCAGGTCTTTGACGTCCGCCTCCACGGCTTTCATGTCCTGGCCGTCGCGCACCTTGACCGAGATGGCCCCCACCCGTTTGAGCTTGCTGGCGCCGTCGCCGCCCCAGATGCGGTTGCGCAGGGTGGAGATGGGCATCATCACCACGTCGTCCTGGTCCTGGCCCATGCTGTTCTGGCCTTTGGGCGCCAGGACGCCGATCACGGTCATGGGCACGCCGCGCACGCGCACGGACTGTTCCACCGGGTCTTCGTCGCCAAACAGCTCGCGGGCCACGGTGGCGCCCAGCCACACCACTTTGGCGGCGCCGGCCAGCTCGGCCGTGTCGAACAGGCGGCCCGTGGCCAGGCCCCAGTCGCGCGCCTCCAGGTAGTCGTTGGTGACGCCGAACACCGTGGTGCCCCAGTTGGCGTTGCCAAACACCACCTGGCCGGTGCCGCGCGAGGTGGGCGCGGCCACCTGAATTTCGGGGATTTCCGCCGCCAGCGCGACGGCGTCGTCTTCGGTCAGGCGCTGGCGGGTCTGGGCGCCCAGGCGCACCCCCGCCTGCGACACGCCGCCGGGCAGCACCAGCATGATGTTGGAGCCCAGGCCCTTCATTTGCTCTTGCACCCGTTCGGTGGCGCCGCGCCCCACGGCCACCATGGTGATGACGGCCGCCACCCCCACCATGATGCCCAGCATGGTGAGCACGCTGCGCAGCGCGTTGGCCCACAGGGCGCGCCACGCGGCGCGAAACGCGGCCAGCGTGCTCATGCCGCCACCGCCTGGCGTCCGGGCTGGCGGGCGTCGTCCACCACCCGGCCGTCGCGAAACACAATGCGCCGCCGCGCCCAGGCGGCCACGTCGGGCTCGTGGGTGACCAGCACCACCGTCATGCCCTGGGCGTTCAGCCCGGCCAGCAGGGCCATGATGTCCTCGCTGGTCTGGGTGTCCAGCGCACCGGTGGGCTCGTCGGCCAGAATGAGCGGCGGCTGGTTGACCAGCGCCCGCGCAATGGCCACGCGCTGCTGCTGCCCGCCCGACAACTCGGCCGGCGTGTGCAGGGCCCGCTCGGCCAGGCCCACCCGCTGCAGCGCCGCCTGGGCGCGGCGGTGGCGTTCGGCGGCGCGCACGCCGGCGTACACCATGGGCAGCTCCACGTTCTCCAGCGCCGAGGTGCGCGGCAGCAGGTTGAACTGCTGGAACACAAAGCCAATGCGGCGGTTGCGCAACTCGGCCAGCCGGTTGCCGTCCAGCGCGTCCACGGCCTCGCCGTCCAGCCGGTAGCGGCCGGCGGTGGGCCGGTCCAGGCAACCCAGAATGTTCATGAACGTGCTTTTGCCCGAGCCCGACGCGCCCATGATGGCGACGAACTCGCCCGCCTCCAGGTCCAGCGACACGCCTTGCAGCGCCTGCACGGTCTGCTCGCCCATGGCGTAGGTTTTCACCAGGTCGCGCACTTCAATCAGGGCCATGGCGGGTGCCCTTCAGAACGGCGGCCGTGGGCTGCCCGATGGGGGGCGGCCACCCGGCGCCGAAGCGCCGTTGCCCGAAACCGGCAGGCCGGTGATGACGGTGGCCCCCTCGGTGAGGGCCTGCGCCTCGGGGCTGCCCGGGGTCAGCAGCAGTTCGGTGTGCGCGCCGTCGGACAAGCCCAGGCGCACCGCATGGGCCACGGGCTGGCCGTCGGCCCCCAGCACATGGACACGGCCCCGGCTGACGGCCCGGCCCGACGACTCCGCCAGCAAGGCGGCGTAGCGGGGGGCCTGTTCGGGCGTGAGCAGCGCGCCAATGCGGGCGCGAATGTCGGCCATCACCCGTTCGCGGGCGCGGGGCCGGTCGGCCTCGGGCAGGTCGCGCAGCGCCATGAAGCGGGGACGGGCATCGGCGTACACCGCCTCGACCGCCGTTTGCTGCGCCGGGCTCAGCTGCAGTTCGGCCTGCAGCCGCTGGCGAAACTCGGCCCCCGGACCAGACGGCCCCCCGGCGCCGGGCGCGCCGCCTGGTGCGGCTGGCGAGACTGGGGCGTTGCCCGCTGCCGCCGCAGGCGCGCCAGCCGGTGGCGCACCGGTCGCCTCATTTTTCAAGCTTTTTTTGCCGTTGGCGCTGGATGGTGTTGACTTTTCTGCTTCTGAATTTGAAGTCTCCACCCCCGGCAGCCGCACGCGCAGCGCCGCGTTGGGCACCTTCAGCACGTCGGCGCGCTGGTCGGTCACGATGCGCACATTGGCCGTCATGCCCGGCAGCAGCCGGCCCAGCGGGTTTTGAAACCGCACCACGGCCACATAGGTCACCACATTGGCCACGTTTTGTGCGGCCTTGCGCACCTGCGCCACTTCGCCTTCAAAGGTCTGTCCGGCAAATGCGTCCACCGTGAAGCTGGCTTTCTGCCCCGGGCGAATGCGGCCCACGTCCGCCTCGTCCACGCTCACGTCCACCTGCATGTCCGACAGGTTTTGCGCAATGACGAACATTTCTGGCGCCTGCAGGCTGGCGGCCACGGTCTGGCCGCGCTCCACCGCCCGTTTGATGACGATGCCGCTGACCGGGCTTTTGATTTCGGTGCGCCCCAGGTCCACCCGGGCCTGGGCCAACTGCGCCTCGCGCTGGGTGGCGGTGGCCTGCGCGGTGCGAATTTGCGCCTCCGTCACCGCCACCTGCGCCTGGGCGCCCTTGAGCGCCTCTTGCGCCGACACCAGCGCGGCGCGGGTGCGGTCGGCCTCGCTCTGGGCAATGAAGCCCTGGGCCACCAGCGCCAGGTTGCGGTCGTGGATGCGTCCGGCCTCGGCCAGGTCGGACTGCGCGCGCGACACCGCCGCCCGTGCCGCCGCCGCCTGGGCTTGCACGGTCAGCACGTTGGCGCGGGCGGCGTCCAGGTCGGCCTCGGCCGAACGCACGCGGTATTCAAACGTGGCGGGGTCAATCTGGGCCAGCAGCTGGCCGGCCTTCACTTCGCTGTTGAAGTCGGCGTACAGGTCGCGAATTTGCCCGGAAATCTGCGAGCTGACCGACACCTGCGCCACCGGGTTGACGTTGCCCGACGCAGAAACCGTGGCCACCAGCGTGCCGCGCTCCACGGTGCCGGTGCGGTAGTCCACCCGTTCGGTGTCGGCCCGCTGGCTCCACCACCAGGCGGCGCCACCGGCGGCCAGGGCCACGGCAACGGCCGCCACCCATCGTTTTTGATGTTGCATGGCGGAATTCTAGGAGGCCGGCCACCGGCCAGCACCGCGCCCACGACATGCCACTGGCGCGCCGGGGGTGAGGTTTCGCGCCCGCCAGCGGCCACCCGTCGCAAGCGGCTGGCGGCGCGCTGGCGGCGGAAAGACACTGCGGCAACACGGCCCCAGTCCGCTGCCACTGCCGCCGCCACTGCCAACCGCAATCTCCCACCGCCATTGCACTTTTTCAGTTTCTGCCATGTCCCTCTCCGCAACCACCACGGCCACCGTGGCCACCGCCCTCAGCCCGGCCGTTGCCGTTCATTTGTTTGCCGCGCTGGCGGCACTGGCCTTGGGGCCGGTGGCGTTGTGGGCGCGCCGCCAAGGCGCCGCCCGCCCCCGGCTGCACCGGGCGGCGGGTTACGCATGGGTCACGCTCATGCTGGCCACCGCCGTTTCGGCACTGTTCATCCGCGACTTTCGGCTGCCCAACCTGGCGGGCTACACCGCGATTCACCTGTTCGTGCCGTACACGCTGGCCGGGCTGTTTCTGGCGTTGCGCCACCTGTTCCGGGGCAACCTGGCGCTGCACCGCAAACACATGCTGGGCCTGTACTTCGGCGCCTGCGTGGGCGCCGGCCTGTTCACCCTGCTGCCGGGGCGCTACCTGGGCCAACTGGTTTGGGGCCAGTGGCTGGGGCTGCTCTAAACCCAATCCACCCGGAGAACCCCATGCTGCTTTTTGAACGGCTGATCGAACAATTTCAAGCCGCCTTGACCATTTTGAAGCGCACCCCCGGCTGGGTGGCTTTGCGGCCCGCGCCGATCGGCGCTGCACTGGCTCTGTGCGTGAGCGCGAACGGTGCGTGGGCCCAGGTGGGCCAGCGCCACCTGCAAGTCGGCACACTGGACGTGACGTTGACCTACCCAACCGCTGCCGCAGCGCGGCCGCAG
>JACCDH010399770.1_pt1 | contig 13853 bp, 14 predicted proteins | sample 7442481 | NCBI WGS metagenome assembly JACCDH01 (sample SAMN15323433, study PRJNA562643) | freshwater metagenome | isolation source: river surface water | place: USA:Blue River Watershed | collected 2017-08-15
AATCTGACGCTTGGCCTTGGCTGATACGAGAAAGCGCTGCTTCGATGAGCACTGTTGTTTTGCCACTACCTGCAGCACCTTTGAGTAAAAGTGGTGATCCGCGGTGTCCAATGGCAGCCTTTTGTTGATCGTCAAAGCTTAGCTCTGTGAGCCTAGGCGCTTGCTTGACCAACTTCATGGGTGCCATTTAACCCTAGCCTTACGACAAAAGTGGCCCTACGACAAAACGTTGCTGCCTAGTTATCGACGGCTTGGTTCGCCTTCTTCTGACGTGAAGTCGCGCGTGCGCGCTCGTTCTGGTCTAGAACAACCTTACGGATTCGGACAACTGCAGGGGTTACCTCGACACACTCATCTTCGCGACAGAATTCTAGAGCACCTTCCATGTTGAGTTTCTTTGGCGGAATCAAACGCTCTGATTCGTCGGTACCTGATGCGCGCATATTTGTAAGTTTCTTTTCGCGCACACAGTTAACGTCCATGTCATCGCTGCGAGAGTTCTCACCGATAACCATGCCTTCGTACACTTCATCGCCTGGCTCAACAAAGATTGTTCCGCGATCTTGTGTTCCGTACAACGCATACGATGTAACAGTTCCCATACGATCTGAAACAAGTGAACCTGTTGCACGTGTGCGAATATCGCCATACCAAGGCTCGTAACCATCAAATACGTGGTGGAGTAAACCTGTACCGCGAGTTTCTGTAAGGAACTCGGTACGGAAACCAATAAGTCCTCGAGACGGAACCTTGTAATCAAGACGGATCCATCCGGTGCCATGGTTAACCATCTGCTCCATACGACCCTTACGAAGAGCCATCAATTGAGTAAGAACGCCAAGATATTCTTCTGGCGCATCAATTGTTAAACGCTCCATCGGTTCGTGGATCTTTCCGTCAATTTTCTTGATAACTACTTGTGGCTTACCAACAGTAAGTTCGAAACCTTCGCGCTTCATGATTTCAACAAGAACAGCTAGCTGAAGTTCTCCACGACCTTGTACTTCCCATGTATCTGGGCGATCAGTGTTGAGAACGCGTAATGAAACGTTACCAACTAGCTCGGCATCAAGGCGGCCCTTAACTTGGCGTGCAGTAAGGAGTTTTCCGCTCTTTCCAGCCAAAGGTGATGTATTGATACCGATCGTCATCGAGATAGATGGCTCATCAACAATAATCAACGGCAGAGCATGTGGATTTTCATTATCAGCCAAAGTTTCACCGAGAGTAATTGTCTCGATTCCCGCAACAGCGATGATGTCTCCAGGGTGAGCTTCTAGTGCTGGAACGCGTTCGAGCGCTTCAGTAATCAAAAGTTCGGAAATCTTTACGCGCTCTTGTGTGCCATCTGTCTTCATCCATGTAACAGTCTGACCTTTTTTGATTACACCTTCGCGTACACGACATAGTGCAAGGCGACCAAGGAATGGTGATGAGTCAAGGTTTGTTACGTGTGCCTGAAGTGGCGCACCTTCGTGATAAACCGGTGCCGGAATTGCAGAGAAGATGGTGTCGAAGAGAACATCGAGGTTCGCTTCTTCTGGCATTCCACCATCTGCTGGACGAGTCAATGATGCACGACCTGCCTTAGCTGACGCGTAGACAACTGGAAATTCAATCTGCTCTTCATTTGCACCAAGATCGATAAAGAGTTCGTATGCCTCGTCAACAACTTCTGCAATACGTGAGTCAGGGCGGTCAACTTTGTTGATCAACAAGATAACTGGCAAGTTCTTTTCAAGTGCTTTACGCAATACGAAACGTGTTTGTGGGAGTGGACCTTCTGATGCATCGACAAGCAAGATCACGACATCGACCATTTCTAGTCCGCGCTCTACCTCGCCGCCGAAATCTGCGTGGCCTGGTGTATCAATAATGTTAACGATGGTATTTCCGCGCTTTACAGCGGTGTTCTTGGCAAGAATCGTGATTCCCTTTTCGCGCTCAAGATCCATTGAATCCATCATGCGATCTTGGCCTTCGCCCTGAACCTTGTGGGCGGCAAACGCACCTGACTGCCACAACATCGCATCAACAAGAGTGGTCTTTCCGTGGTCTACGTGAGCAATGATCGCGACGTTACGAAGGTCATCGCGATGCTTTATTGGCAGGCCTTTGAGGTGCTCTTGTTTTTTCGACATTGAGGTGAAACTCCATAAATAAGGGCACTTGCGTGCGAAGTGCAGGGCGTCAGTCTATCAGTGCCTATTGATGGCAATCGCCTTCAGTTATCGCAGGTTGATTACACGTTAAAGCGGAATTCAACGACGTCTCCGTCGGCCATTACATATTCCTTGCCTTCCATGCGGACTTTGCCCTTTGATTTGGCTTCGCTCATGGAACCAGCTTCGACCAAATCTGCATACGAGACGATCTCTGCTTTGATAAATCCTTTTTCGAAATCAGTGTGAATAACACCCGCAGCTTTTGGCGCAGTATCGCCCTTATGGATTGTCCATGCACGTGCTTCTTTTGGACCGGCAGTTAAATATGTTTGAAGACCGAGTGCATCAAAACCAACTCGAGCAAGTGTTGCAAGACCTGGCTCAGTTAAACCAATTGATTCAAGAAGTTCCATCGCATCTTCATCGGAAAGTTCGGCAAGTTCTGCCTCTGTCTTGGCATCAAGAAAAATCGCTTGGGCTGGTGAAACTAACGCCTGCAACTTTGCACGCAAATCTTTATCTGCAAGCTCTGATGCATCAACATTAAATACATAGAGAAATGGCTTAGCTGTCAGCAAGTGAAGTTCGTGCAAGAGTTCGCGATCAATTGATGATTGCGACAATGGCTTACCTGATTGCAGCCACTCGTTGGCAGCCTTAACTGCCTCCAAAACTGGTAGACGATCTTTAGCTGTCTTCGCTTCTTTCTCAAGACGCGGAATCGCTTTCTCGATTGTCTGCAAATCTGCGAGCGCAAGCTCTGTATTAATTGTCTCCATGTCACTTGCTGGATCAATGCGGCCATCAACGTGGACAACATCGTCATCGTTAAATACGCGGATGACCTGACAGATTGCATCGGTTTCACGAATATTGGCGAGGAACTTATTTCCAAGGCCGGCACCTTCTGATGCGCCCTTAACGATTCCAGCGATATCTACAAATGAGAGAGCGGCAGGTAGAAGCTTTTCGGATCCGAAGATTCCAGCCAAGACAGCTAGGCGCTCATCAGGTACACCGACGACTCCAACGTTGGGTTCAATGGTGGCAAAGGGGTAGTTCGCTGCCAGAACATTGTTCTTAGTCAGAGCGTTAAAGAGGGTCGACTTTCCCACATTCGGTAGGCCGACGATTCCAATTGACAGACTCATAGGAGGTAGAGCCTACGCGTGATTGTCAGTGGCTCCTGCCACGATAGGCCCATGAACAGCACAGATAGCCCATTCGTGACCATTATTACCCTGCTCATCGGCCTGATTCTTGGCCTCGCTATTGGATTCATCCTCTGGCGAAAGGGTGCAGGCAATGGCGGCGCATCATCGACAGAGCTCACCGAACAACTTAACGCCGCACGTGCAGAACGCGATCTCTATAAATCCGAACGCGATAACGCGATGGCAGATACAAAGTTAGCTGGCGAACTCGAAGCGATGAAAGCTGCGATGGAGAAGTTGCAGAAAGAAGCCGGTGATGCCGACCGTCGTCGTATCGAAGCGGAGTCAGATATTCGCGCACAAGTTCGTGCGATGTCTACACATAATGAATCACTTGTTGCTCAGACCAAGGCGATTGCGGGCGCACTCTCTAACTCTGCGACCCGTGGAAAATTTGGTGAAGCTCAGCTTGAGCTTATGCTTGAAGAGGCTGGCTTACGTAAAGATATTGAGTTCACCGCCCAGCGTTCTACTACCGATTCTGATTCATCGGGTATCCCAGATATCACCGTAAAGATGCCAGGTGGCACTAAGTTATTTATCGACTCCAAGTTTCCATTTGATCGATTTATTGAAGCGCATGAGGCTGAAGATGCTGAGGCACGTGAAGCGCTCTTTATCGAGCATCGTAAAGATCTTGCAAAGCACGTGGAGATATTGGCAAAGCGCGGCTATCACGAGTCACAAGATTCTCCAGATTTTGTCATCCTCTTTGTTCCCTTTGAATCACTTCTCACCGAAGCTCTTCGCGTAGATCCGCTCTTCCTTGAAAAGGCCTTTAAACTCAACGTAACGATTGCAACCCCAACATCGATGATGGCCTTGTTGCGCACTATCGGAAACGTCTATTCACGTAATGCTGTCGCTCGCAATGCTGAAGATATTTCAAAGTCAGCAGCCTCATTTATGAAAGATCTCACCCGTCTCCATGAGCGCATCATTAAGGTGGGTAGTGCGATTAACTCTCTCTCCAAGGCCTATGCCGAGTTGATTCCTACAGCTGAATCCACCGTCAAGCGCGCTGCTGCAAAGATTCTGAGTTATGGAGTTTCTGGAGATAAAGATAAACTCGCACTTGCCTACCCCGATGCACCAGCTGAGGTGCGCGAGTTAAAAAATAGCGAACTAGCTGCAGAAGATGACTTTATCGACGCAGAAGAGGTGAAGGAGGACGAGTGACAAGTACACGCCCTGTCATTACCGGCCCTGGACTCAAAAAGCAGGGCGTTGTTGTCCTGCAGATTTTCTTCATCTCACTCTTCACCTTTGCAGAGCTCACACTTCGTAGCGGTACAGGAATTCTCACCGGTTTGATTATCGTTGTAACAACTTTCGGCGGGATTCGTTTTGGTCGCCCTGGCACACGTTATGTATCTGTTGTTACGCCACCACTAGTTCTTGCATCTGTAGTTACCGTCTATTACTTGCTTACAGATGGCCTATCCATTGCACGCCTTGGCATCGATATCTTGGCTTCTCTTGCCTCCGTTGGCCCATGGCTTTTAGCGGCCGCACTCTACGGATGGTTTATGTTCCTCAATGAAAAAGCAAAGGCCCGTAAGCCAAAGCCACGCGTGTAAAACTACTTACCGGCGGCTTTTAGATCTTTACGAAGTTCAGGTGGAAGCGAGAAGAGAAGTGTCTCTTCCGTTGCGCGAATCTCTTCAACATTGCCATAACCATGAACGCTCAGCCAATCAAGAACTGTACGAACCAAGATCTCAGGCACTGAGGCACCACTGGTAACGCCGACTGTCTTCACACCAATCAACCATTCATCTTTTGCCTCTGATGCATAATCAATGAGATACGCCTTCTTTGCACCATATTCAAGGGCAACTTCAACAAGGCGGACAGAGTTTGATGAATTGGTAGAGCCAACAACAAGTACGAGATCTGATTGAGGGGCAATTGTCTTAATTGCTTCTTGGCGATTTTGTGTGGCATAGCAAATGTCATCTGATGGTGGATCTTGAATATCAGGAAAACGCTGACGCAAGATCGCAACTGCTTCGAGGGTTTCATCAACACTCAGTGTTGTCTGCGATAACCAGACAAGCTTCTTTCCCGGAGTTGGCTGAACATTGCGCGCACCATCAAGGCCGTCAACAATTCTTACCTTACCGACAGCTTCGCCAGCAGTTCCTTCAACTTCTTCGTGGCCTTCGTGGCCGATGAGCAGAATTTCAGTCTCATCATTTGCAAATCGCTTTACTTCTTGATGCACCTTGGTCACAAGCGGACACGTTGCATCAATTGTCTTCAAGCTGCGCGCAGCTGCTTGCTCGTGAACTGCCGGTGAAACACCATGCGCGGAGAAGACCACTGTGTGACCTTCTGGTACTTCATCTGTCTCGTTAACGAAAATGACGCCCTTTTGCTCGAGGGTAGAGACAACATGCTTGTTGTGAACAATCTCTTTGCGGACATAGACGGGAGCACCGTAAACCTCGAGGGCTTTTTCAACAGTGATCACTGCGCGATCAACTCCTGCGCAATATCCACGAGGGGCGGCCAGAAGAACGCGTTTCTCCGATTCCATGTCGCGCAGTCTATTAGGCTGGGCTCATGTTCGAAACTTCAAGTGAGAAACCAGCGCCAGTACGCGTCGTCACTGAAGCAATTAAGGAGTATCTCGATCGTTTAGGCCCGATTTGGATCGAGGGCGAGATCTCAGAGCTCAACGAACGCAGCGGTGGAATGGCATTTATGCGCCTGCGCGATACCAGTGCAGATATGAGCCTTTCAGTGATGTGTTACAAAACTGTCTTAGCGCCAGTGCAACCTTTGCCACCTAATGCTCGCGTTGTGATTCATGCAAAGGCATCTTGGTATACAAAGAGTGGAACGCTCACCATGTCTGCCAAAGAGATTAGACAGGTTGGAGTTGGCGAACTATTAGCTCGACTCGAAGAGTTAAAGAACACACTGGCAGCAGAGGGACTCTTTAGCGCTGATCGTAAAGTTGCACTGCCTCGTTTGCCGAAGAAAATTGGTCTCATCTGTGGTCGCAATACTGACGCGATGAAAGATGTAATTGAAAATGGTCGACGTCGCTGGCCGGCAGTTGAATTTGAGATTCGCGAAGTTGCGGTGCAAGGAAGCGCGGCAGTTGTCGAAGTCTCACAAGCACTCGCAGAGCTGGAGGCGATGAAGGATGTCGATGTCATCATCATTACCCGAGGCGGCGGATCATTTGAAGATCTCTTGCCATTTAGCGATGAATCTCTGGTTCGTTTAGCTGGCTCTTGCCTTACACCGATCGTGAGTGCGATCGGCCACGAGAAAGATTCACCTCTTTTAGATCTTGTTGCAGATTATCGCGCATCAACACCCACCGATGCTGCCAAGAGAGTCGTGCCTGATATCGCCCAAGAGATTGCAGATATCCAAGCAATTCGTGCACGGTTGTTGCGCAAAGTTACACATGCGATCGACTTTGAATTCTCAACAATTTCCCATCTCACAGCCCGCCCGGTCATGAAGGATCCGATGGTGATCGTGAGCTCTCGCAGCGAGATAATTGCTACTGCCCGCGATCGTGCACGCCGCACCTTTTCCGCAATTATCGATAGCGAAAAGCGCGAACTCAAACAGGTCCGCGCCCGCTTGCGATCCCTATCGCCGCAATCCACCTTAGATCGAGGCTATGCAGTTGCCACATTAAGTGATGGCCAGATTGCACGTGATGCAGCGTCCATTAGCGATGGTGCGGAGCTTCACATTCGTCTCGCAAAGGGTGCACTTCAGGCAACTGTCGAGAAGAGAGTAGATTAAGAACATGGCTGCAGAGAAGAAGTTGTCCTACGAGCAGGCTCGTGATGAGCTGGCAGAGATTGTGGAATCCCTCGAATCAGGAAGTGCCACACTTGAAGAATCTCTTGCACTCTGGGAGCGCGGCGAAGCGTTAGCAAAGATCTGCCAGGAATGGCTCGATGGTGCAAAGGCGAAGATTGCTGCAAGCCGACCAACTCAAGAAGCTGAAGCAGAATAAGGCCAGCGATGTCTCCAGAGCCACAATTTACATACTCAGATCTTCTGCCACTCGGTGAGGATGCAACGAAGTATCGCCTTCTGACAAAAGATGGCGTGAGTGTGAAAAAGCATGGCGATCTCGAATTTTTACATGTTGAACCATCGGCGTTATCGCACTTAAGCGAAGTCGCAATCCACGATATCTCTCACTATTTGCGCGCAGCACATTTGCAGCAGCTTGCAAATATTCTCAATGATCCTGAGGCCTCACCTAATGATCGTTTCGTCGCAACTGATCTTTTGAAGAATGCCAATATCTCAGCCGGTGGAATCTTGCCGATGTGCCAAGACACAGGAACTGCGCTGATTATGGGCAAGAAGGGGCAGCACGTTCTTACAACAGGTAAGGATGAAGTTGCTCTCTCGCAAGGAATTTACGATGCATATACAAAGCTCAACCTGAGATATTCGCAGATGGCTCCAGTGACAACATGGGATGAGAAGAACACCGGCAATAACCTCCCCGCCCAAGTTGAGATCTATGCCGATAGCGACCATAGCGATGAGTACAACTTTTTATTCATCGCAAAGGGTGGCGGAAGTGCAAATAAATCTTTCCTCTATCAAGAGACGAAGGCAGTTCTCAATCCAACATCATTTATGACCTGGCTTGATGAAAAGCTCCGCTCGATTGGAACAGCGGCCTGTCCTCCATATCACTTAGCAATTGTTATTGGTGGAACAAGTGCTGAGCACACGGTAAAGACTGCAAAGCTTGCCTCAACAAAATATCTAGATTCACTTCCAACCTCAGGTAATGCCGCAACCGGCCACGGATTTAGAGATATTGAACTCGAAGAGAAGGTTCTAGAGCTCACGCGCACGTTAGGGATCGGCGCACAATTCGGCGGAAAGTATTTCTGCCACGATGTGCGCGTAGTACGCCTTCCTCGTCACGGTGCATCACTTCCAATTGCAATCGCAGTCTCCTGTTCTGCCGATCGCCAAGTCAAAGCAAAGATCACACGAGATGGCGTCTTTATCGAAGAACTCGAACGCGATCCAGCACATTTCTTGCCTGAGACAACCGATGAACATCTCGATACTGATGTAGTTGCTATTGATCTCAACCAGCCAATGGATGCGATCCGCGCCGAACTTTCCAAGCACCCTGTAAAGACTCGAGTCAGCCTGACCGGAACAATTGTTGTTGCACGCGATCTTGCCCACGCCCGCATTAAGGAAGCGATTGAAAAGGGCGAGCCAATGCCGCAATACCTCAAGGATTACGCTGTTTATTATGCTGGCCCAGCTAAGACCCCTGAAGGTTTTGCATCCGGATCATTTGGACCAACGACTGCAGGACGTATGGATTCTTATGTTGACTACTTCCAAGAGCGCGGCGGATCGTTTGTAATGCTCGCCAAAGGCAATCGCTCACAAGCTGTCACAGATGCCTGCAAAAAGCATGGTGGTTTCTATCTCGGCTCAATCGGCGGACCAGCTGCTCGCCTTGCCCAAGATTGCATCAAAAAGGTTGAGGTTCTCGACTTTGAAGAGCTTGGTATGGAAGCTGTCTGGAAAATCGATGTCGTAGATTTTCCTGCGTTTATCGTAGTTGATGACAAGGGAAATGATTTCTTCGCCCAAACATCAAAGCCATTAACAATTGGAAGGCGTCAGAGCGAAAACTAATTCGCCCAAGTTCTTAGTAGAACTTGCTTCGCTTGAATTTTGCCCATGCCTTACATGGGTTCTCATAGCGGATATCGATATAGCGAAGTCCCCAACGCATCTGTGTCACAGGGTTCTTGCGCCAATCTGTTGAAATGATCTCCATGCGGTTGGCAGGTAGAGCTTGCGGAATTCCATGAGCGCCGGTGCGTGGATTATGAGCTTTGTAATTCCAGTTGCTCTCTTTAGTCCACAGACGATTCAGGCAGGCAAATTGGTAACTGCCCCAGTTGTACTCGGTGGCCATGATTTGGCGGGCCACATACTTAGCGCCACTTGGTGTTCTCGCCATTTCGACTTGGCGAGTAACGGTTGCAACCAGCGCCATCTCGGAGGCGAAGAGCGATTGCGCGAAATCTAATTGTGAGTAGAGAGGTGCACCCTCTGAGAGGTCGACGACTGAGGCGCGAATATTGGTCGCCTCCGGCAAGGTCAGCCGGGTGGTCTCAGGAAAATCCAGACCGTAGGCAGTTGGTTGGGCACTTGCTAGAAGAATCAGGGTCGCAACAAGAGTCCATAGCCCAGCGACTTTGCGTCGCGGCTGTCGCGGCTGCGACGGTTTAGCAAGAATTACCTGCATCGCTGCCCTCCTGTTCTCTCTTCTTGTTCTTAAGACGAACCCTCATCGCCCTCAATTTTTTTGGAATAGAGGGCCATATAGGGAAGGGGAATGGCTCTAGGGTGGCAAGGGTGAGGGCGATCGGCAAATTTGAACACGCATGGATCAAAAATTCTCAGAAAAGTGACTGGTTGTGGATAGGTAAAAGTGCTGGTCAGAATGGGGGAAGTCCGAATTGCCCTATTTGTCGCTGTGATCTTTAAAGAGGGCCTATTTGGCCAGGGTTAGGCGATCGGCCCCTCGAGCATCTCGGTGACCAGAGCTGCGATCGGCGAGCGCTCTGATCTGGTCAAGGTGACATGGGCAAAGAGAGGGTGGCCTTTGAGGGTTTCCACGACGGCAACGACTCCGTCATGGCGACCGACGCGCAAGTTATCGCGCTGGGCAACATCGTGGGTCAGGACGACTCGTGAACTCTGCCCAATTCGTGACAAGACCGTCAGCAGAACTCCGCGTTCTAGGGATTGGGCTTCATCGACGATGACAAAGCTGTCATGCAATGAGCGACCGCGGATGTGGGTCAACGGCAAAACTTCAATCAACCCGCGAGCGATGATTTCATCGATCACTGCCTGGCTCACCAATGCGCCCAAAGTGTCAAAGACTGCCTGGGCCCAGGGCGACATCTTCTCGCCTTCGCTGCCAGGAAGATATCCGAGCTCTTGTCCGCCGACGGGATAGAGCGGACGGAAGATCACAACCTTTTTATGAAGTCGCTTCTCCATCACCGCTTCAAGGCCGGCGCAAAGTGCCAGGGCAGATTTTCCAGTTCCAGCCCGGCCGCCGAGTGAGACGATGCCGATCTCTTCATCGAGCAAAAGGTCAAGTGCAATTCGTTGTTCGGCGCTACGTCCATGAAGTCCAAAGGCGTTGCGATCTCCGCGCACCAATCGAAGTTGTTTATCGGAAGTGACTCGGGCAAGCGCGCTTCCTTTCTCTGAGTGCAAGACGACTCCGGTATGTACCGGCAATGAGTGGGCAGATTCATGATCGGCTCGATCGCTGGAATAGAGCTCATCGATGACGCTATGTCCGACATCGACCTCTTCGATTCCAGTCCATCCGCTATTAGAGACCAGTTCAGCTAAATACTCTTCAGCGCGAACTCCGACAGAAGATGCCTTGACGCGAAGTGGAAGATCTTTGGTTACTAGGACTACATCTTTTCCATCTGACATGAGGTTTTTCGAGATGGCGAGGATGCGTGAATCATTAGTCCCATCGCGCAAGAATCCATGGGGCAAGGTGCTCAGATCTGTGTGGTTGAGCTCAACTGAAAGCGTTCCGCCTTCAGGAGTAATAGTCAGGGGCTGATCGAGTCGACCGTGTTCGACGCGAAGATCATCGAGTGCGCGAAGAGCTGCGCGGGCAAAGTAGCCAAGTTCTGGATGATCTCGTTTGGTCTCAAGCTCTCCGATAACTGCGATCGGAATAATGACTTCGTGCTCTTCAAAGCGGAGCAGGGCTCCAGGATCAGCTAGGAGCACGCTGGTATCTAAAACGTATGTCTTACGCGGTGGGTGTGCCAACGGTGAGAACTCACATTTCTTTAATTGTTCTAGAAGGGATCACGCTTCGGATAGCAATAGATTAGAACTGCGAGCGCTTTTGTAGTGGCGACACGCCAGATACCCAGGATTACAAATGGGTGAAAACTTATTTACCCGTATCTATTTACCCGTACCTATTTACCGAGTCGACGGTGGCGTTGTGAATACGAGCGAAGGGCGCGAAGGAAATCAACGCGACGAAAATCTGGCCAATATGCTTCACAGAAATAGAACTCGGAGTGCGCGCTCTGCCATAACAAGAAGCCACCAAGACGTTGCTCCCCCGATGTACGGATCAATAGTTCGGGATCTGGCTGGCCAGCGGTATAGAGATACTTGGAAATCGCTTCCGCATCAAGATCAGCTGCTGCCGCTGCAATCTCTTTGCCTTGAGCTGCCGCCTCATTCATATAGCTTTTAACCGCATCGACAATCTCGCGCCGTCCGCCATAACCAATGGCCACATTTACTTCCAGAGTCCCCGGATGTGTTGGTAGCGATGAAAGCTTCTCCTGTAACCACGGCGGCAAGAGATCTAAAGCCCCCACAGCTTTTATCGTCCAACGCCCAGTCCCAGCTAATTGATCAACGCTGTCACCAATGACAGCAAGAAGTGAATCGAGCTCTTCGGGTGTTCGCTTGAAGTTATCGGTTGAAAGCATCCACAACGTGACAACTTTTACTTCAGCTTCTTCGCACCATCCGAGAAAGTCAATGATCTTATCGGCACCACGGCGGTGGCCTTTAGGATCTGAAGGGTTCGGGTTACTCATTGCCCATCTGCGATTGCCATCAAGAATGACACCCACGTGTTGCGGAGTCTGAGAAAAATCTAGGTCGCGAACAATCCGCCATTCATAGAATGGGTAGAGCCAGCCTTTGATCTCTTTACGAAGTTTGCTGTACAACTTTGCGCTCCAAAACGAAAGAAGCCACTGGCAGAGTTCCTGCAAGAATCATCCAAATCAGACCTGACATGCTCTTGCGCATTTTCACACTTAATTGCAAGGCCGCTAAGACATAGAAGATGTAGAGGGCGCCATGAACGTGAGTAATCCAGACCATCTCTGGCCAGGTTCGATCAAGGTTGAAAATGTACTTGGCTGGCATATAGAAGAACCAGAGAATCAGAGATAAGACGCCGCAGATCAGGGCCATAGCTCGAAAACGAAGAACAGCGTTTTTCATGCGCCCAACTTATCGCTTTCTTCGCGCCTGCGGTAGAAAGGTAGATAGAGCACGATTGCAGCCATCAACCACCAGATGATCACGTACGAGATGTGTTGCCAGTAATAGCCACCGACCTTTGATTCAGGGGGTGCAAGTTCAATGCGATCGCGAATGATCGGTCCATCGCTGACACTCTCTTGGGTGGCAAGTAGGAATCCGTCATAGAGATCAAAATCTGTCAGCGAAACAATGACGCTGCTATCTAGGCGCGAAATCACCCCTGGTGCATTACGTGAAATATCTTCAAATTGTCGAGGTTGCACAATCGCTTGCAGATCAACCCCGGTTGACATGGCAACTTGTGGCGCGACCAGACGGTCTTTCCAATATCCGCGCAAGACCAAGATTGCACTTTTTTCATCAACCTGCATCAGCGCAACTTCCCAATCTGATCTATTTTTTGCGAAATCGGTTTGATTAGGTGCACGAAAAGTCTGGATGTAATTTCCGCGAAGCTGAACTTTCTTTCCAACGCTACGCGAATCTAGAGATGTTGCTGGAGATGCAAGTTCTGAGAGTTGGTAGATAGTTGAATCTGGAACAATCTTCTTTGAATTTTGTAACTCATTGGCGCGATCAAGCTGCCACAAACCAAGAAAGATAAAAACCGCTACAAGTGTGAGAACTGCAACGGTCTTACCAAGTACTTTAAATACCACCGTTGTTTTCGCGATCCTTCATCTTGCCGTAGCGCTTATAGAAACTGCGCAGCAAGAGCGCAACTGAGATACAGAGAATCAAAACTGTGAGCGATCCGGCCCAACCCATATCTACTTCATTTTCCATGCGATAATTCTCCCATGTCGAAGCCTGATGCAACTCCTCAACCGGATGAGACATTCGACTACAACGATCGTTATGGCATCACACCTAGAAAGAGCTGGGTTGCACCGGCTGCAGTTTTTGCAGTTCTTGGGCTCTCTTGGACGCTCTGGGCAGCGCTCAATCATTCTCAGCCTGAACTGCGATCAACTCTCTACTCATTCTCAGTCACTGGTGATCGAGAGATAACAATGAAGTACTCAATCGATCGACGCGATCCTGAAGCCACAGTTATCTGCACACTTGTCTCTATTGATATCGATAAGAACATTGTTGGTCAGATAGATGACCAGATTGTCGCCGGCCAGAGCCACGTGGAACGCACCATCGCAATTCCCGCGCGTATTGCCCCTGTGAGCGCACGTATTGCAGGCTGCAGAATTTCCTAAGCGCTACATCCCCGCTAAAGTGTGTGGCTATGAGTACACCACAGACCTGGCTGACCCAAGAGGCAGCCGATCGCCTTCAAGCAGAGCTTGAACATCTCGAAGGTCCCGGCCGTCGCGATGTCACAGCAAAGATTGAAGCTGCGCGCGCCGAAGGT
>JACCDH010943677.1_pt1 | contig 13846 bp, 12 predicted proteins | sample 7442481 | NCBI WGS metagenome assembly JACCDH01 (sample SAMN15323433, study PRJNA562643) | freshwater metagenome | isolation source: river surface water | place: USA:Blue River Watershed | collected 2017-08-15
GTTGATGTCATCAGGCGTCAGCTCCCCTTCGCGGCGCGCGGCGTGGAGTTTGCATTCAAAGTCGTAAAACGCGATCTGGCGCACGACCGTGTTGATCATGTCCTCGACCTTGCCCGCGAGCAGGGTCTTTTTCTCGGCCTTGGTTTTCGCATTGTCGAGAAGGCGGCGGAAGGTCAGCATTTCGCCGAAGACCGAGGCGGTTTCGGCCAAGGTCAGCGGCGTTGAGGACAAAAGCTCCCCTTGCCCCGCCGCCAGCACCTGATGCACGCCATGGCCAAGCTCATGGGCCAAGGTCATGACATCGCGGGGTTTTCCCAGATAGTTGAGCATCACATAGGGGTGAACCGTGGTGACGGTGGGGTGGGCAAAGGCGCCCGGCGCCTTGCCGGGTTTGACGCCGGCGTCAATCCAGCCATCGGTGAAGAAGGGCTTGGCGATGCGCGCCATTTCCGGGTCAAAGGCGGCATAGGCGCCCAGCACCGTCTCGGTCGCCTCGGCCCAGCCGACGGTCTTCGGCGGCTCGAGGTTCAAGGGCGCGTTGCGGTCCCAGACCTGCAAACGCTCCAGCCCCAGCCATTTGGCCTTCAGCCGGTAATAGCGGTGGGAAAGCTTCGGATAGGCGGCGACAACGGCATTCCGCAGCGCCTCCACCACCTCGGGCTCTACATGGTTCGACAGGTGCCGGGCATGTTGCGCCGAGGGCATCTTGCGCCAGCGGTCGTCGATTTCCTTTTCCTTGGCCAGCGTGTTGTGAACCCGTGCGAAAAGCTTGATATGCTTGTCGAAAACCACCGCCAGCGCTCGCGCGGCGGCTTCGCGTTTCGCCCGGTCGGCATCGGTCAAGAGGTTCAGCGTCGCCTCAAGGTTCAGTTCATCCTCTTCGCCTTCGACCTTGAACATCAGCCCGGCCATGGTTTCATCGAACAGCTTGTTCCAGGCTGATGCCCCCACGACGGATGCGTCGTGCAGATAGGTCTCCAATTCATCCGACAACTGGTGCGGGCGCATGGCGCGCATGCGGTCAAAGACCGGCTTGTAACGGGCAAGGGCTGTGTTCTCGGCCATGAGGCGGGCCAGAAGATCATCCGACAAGCGGTTGAATTCCAGCGAGAAAAACACCAGCGCCGTCGTGGCATTGGTGATGCGGTCCTGGGCGTCGGCCATGAACTTGGCACGTTCGCTGTCCATGGTGTTTTGGTAATAGCGCAGACCCGCATAGGACATCAGCCGCCCGGCGGTGACGTCAATCGCCTCATAAGCCTCGACACAGGCCAGCATCTCGGCCGCCGACAACCCGGCCAGCTGGCCCTTGTAGGTCGCCTCGAACCGCGCCGTTTCGGCCTCGACCCAAGCCATGTCGCGCTCCACCTCGGGGGCGTCGGGGCTGGGGTAAAGGTCGCTCAGGTCCCATTCCGGCAGATCGCCGAAGGCGTTAGAGCCGCTGCGGGCATCGAAAACCGGCGCTTTGTGGCCAAGACGGGGCAGGGGGTGCATGAAAAACCTCATAATCCTTTCCTCCCATCTAGGGGGGGCAAGGGGGGAACGGCAAGGGGGGGCGTGAATGCCTGCTTTTTGGGCAGATGCCGTGGAAAATGCCGTTTCCGTTCGGGAAGCGCTTTACCATTTCAAAACCCCTGCCTTTACTGGGGCAAACGCGGGACAAGGTGCTGCCCATGACCAGCTATTTCAACGAGATGTATGAGGGAGAGCGTGTGCGCGCGCCCTATGCGCGGCTGTCGGACTGGATGGCCTCGATGCCCGCCGACCGACGCCTTGAAAAACAGGCCGAGGCCGAGGCGCTGTTTCGCCGCATCGGCATTACCTTTGCCGTTTATGGCGAAGGGGGCGATCCTGACCGGCTGATCCCCTTTGACATGTTCCCGCGTGTGTTCACGGGGCAGGAATGGGCCAAGCTTGACCGCGGGATCAAGCAGCGCGCGCGGGCCTTGAACGCCTTTTTGGTCGATGTCTATGGCCGCGGAGAGATCGTTCGCGCAGGCCGCATCCCGGCGCATCTGGTCTATCAGAACGAGGCTTATGAGCGCGCCGTGGTGGGCTTTGTGCCGCCAAAAGGGGTGTATTCCCATATCGTTGGCATCGACATCGTCCGCACCGGGCCGACCGATTTCTTTGTGCTGGAGGACAATTGCCGCACCCCGTCTGGCGTGTCCTACATGCTGGAATCGCGTGAAATGATGATGCGGATGTTCCCCGACCTCTTCCGCGAGAACCGGATCGAGCCGGTGGACCGCTATCATGAACTTCTCCGCCGCACGCTGGCCAGCGTGGCGCCGGCCAAATGCGAGCGCGACCCGACCATCGTGATCCTGACGCCGGGCCATTACAACTCGGCCTATTACGAACACAGCTTCCTGGCCGATCTGATGGGCGTCGAACTGGTCGAGGGGGCGGATTTGTTTGTTGACGGCGCTTTTGTCTATATGCGCACGACCCAAGGGCCAAAGCGGGTGGATGTGATCTACCGCCGGATTGATGACGCCTTCATCGACCCCCTGTGCTTCCGGCCTGATTCCATGCTGGGTATCCCCGGCCTGATGGATGTCTACCGTTCGGGTGGGGTGACGATTTGCTCAGCCCCCGGTGCGGGCGTGGCCGATGACAAGGCGGTTTACACCTATGTGCCGGAAATGATCCGGTTCTACCTTGGCGAAGAGCCGATCCTGAACAACGTCCCCACCTGGAAATGCGCTGAGGCGGAGGATCTGGGCCATGTTCTGGCCAATCTTGGCGATCTGGTGGTGAAAGAGGTCCACGGCTCGGGCGGATACGGCATGCTTGTGGGGCCGAAGTCTACCAAGGCGGAAATCGAGGAATTCCGCGCCCGCATCATCGCTGATCCCGGCAATTACATCGCGCAGCCGACGTTGGCGCTTTCCACCACGCCGACCTTTGTCGAAGAGGGCATCGCGCCACGCCATGTCGATCTGCGGCCCTATTGTCTGGTGGGCGAAAAGATCGAACTGGTGCCGGGCGGCATGACGCGGGTGGCCTTGAAAGAGGGGTCCTTGGTCGTGAACTCGTCCCAAGGCGGCGGCGTCAAGGATACCTGGGTTCTGGCGGAGTAGGACAGATGCTTTCAAGAACCGCCGATAACCTTTACTGGATCGCCCGCTATATGGAACGCGCCGAAACCGCCGCGCGATTGCTGGAAGTGGGCGCGCGGATTGCGCTTTTGCCCACCGCCGTCGGCTATCGCAGCGATTGGGACAGCCTGTTGCGCGCCAGCGGAAATGCCACGGGCTATGCCGCGAAATATGGCCCGCCCGAACAGAAACACATCGAAAGCTGGCTCTTTTTCGACCGCGACAACCCCAATTCCGTGGCCGCCTGCCTGACGGCGGCGCGCGAGAACGGCCGTATCGTGCGCACGGCGCTGACCCAGCAGGTCTGGGACGCGCTGAACACCGCCTTTCAGGAATTGCGCCAGATCGAGGCGCGGCGCGACAAGGCCGAACTTTCCCGCCTGACCGATTGGGTAATGAAACAGGCCGCCATGGTGCGTGGTGCGATTGATGGCACGATCCTCAGGAATGACGGGTTCAACTTCCTGAACATCGGCTATTACCTTGAACGCGGCGATGCCACGGCGCGTCTGATGGATGTGAAGTATTATGTCCTTCTGCCGCGCGCCGATTACGTCGGCTCGGGGCTGGACAATGAGCAATGGCTGATGCTTCTCAGGGCGCTGGGCGCGCATCGGGCCTTTCACTGGGCTTACGGCGGCGAGGTGACCTCGGCCAAGATCGCCCATTTCCTGATCCTCAACCCGCAATCTCCGCGCAGCCTGATTACCTGCGTGGCCGGGCTGAACAACCACCTCAGCCGCCTGGCCAAGGCTTATGGCCGCGAAACGCCCGCGCAGGCGGCCTCGGCCCGGCTTCTGGCGGGGCTTGAGGGGCTGACGCCCGATCACATCTTCGACGAGGGCCTGCACGAGTTTCTGACCCGCTTCATCACCGAAAGCTCGGCTTTGGGGGCGGTGATCCATGACAGCTATCTTTCGGGGGACATGTGATGCTGCTGACTGTCGATCACAGCACGCTTTACCACTATGACCAGCCGGTGCGCGCGGTGATGCAAAGCCATCGGCTGACGCCTGCGCGGTTTGACGGGCAAAGGGTAGTCAGCTGGAGCGTCACCGTTTCAGGCGGCGAGATGGGGGGCGGGTTTCGCGACGGGGCAGGGGATTGGGTGCAGGGCTGGACCGTGAAAGGCCCGGTCTCCGAGGTGGCGGTGCGCGTCCAGGGCCAGGTCGAGACGACCGATCTGGCGGGTGTCCTGCGCGGCCACCGCGAACTGGTTTCACCCCTGGCCTATCTGCGCGACACCCCCGCCACGACAGCCGATGACGCCCTGCGCGCCCTGGCCGATGAGGCGCGGCAGGACGACCCGCTCAGCCATGCCCATGCGCTGGCCTTCGCGGTTGCAGGTGCGATTGCCTATCGGCCTGGCACGACACATGCCCATACCACAGCGGCCGAGGCGCTCGCCCAAGGCGAGGGGGTTTGTCAGGACCATGCCCAGGCCCTGATCGCCTGCGCGCGCCATGCGGGATTTCCGGCGCGCTATGTGGCCGGCTATCTTTTTGCCGCGCAAGACGGCCTGCCGCACGAGGCCTCGCATGCTTGGGCCGAACTGCATGTGCCGGGCTATGGCTGGATCGGATTTGACCCGGCCAATCGCGCCTGCCCCGATGACCGCTATATCCGGCTTGGCTCGGGCCTCGATGCGGCCGAGGCCGCGCCGATCAAGGGCATCGCGCGGGGGCAGGGGGTGGAAAGCCTTTCGGTGACGGTTGCGATCCAGTCGCAGGCCCAATAGGGTCGCGCCACGAAAAGGCCGGAGACGACGATGACATATTGCGTGGGACTTCTTCTGAACGAGGGCATGGTCTGTCTGTCGGACACCCGCACCAATGCCGGGCTCGACAATATTTCCACCTATCGCAAGATGTTCCATTTCGAAGACCCGGGCGAGCGGGTCATCACCATCATGACCGCAGGCAGCCTTTCGGTCACCCAGACCACATTGGCCCGCCTGCGCGAGGCGATCGACGATCCTGACGCCAGCGAGGTCACGTCGATCATGAAGGCGCCGACCATGCTTAATGTTGCCTCCATCATCGGCAAGATGCTGTGCGAAGTGCGCCTTGAGATCGACGAGAAGCTTTCGACGATGAAACAGGCCGCCAGCGCCTCGATGATCGTCGCAGGGCAAAGGAAGGGCGGCGCGATGCGGCTTTTTCTGATCTATCCCGAAGGCAATTTCATCGAGGCCACCGAGGACACGCCGTTTCTGCAGATCGGCGAGCACAAGTATGGCAAGCCCATTCTCGACAGGGTGGTCAAGCCCGATACGCCGCTGGCCGATGCGGAAAAGGCGGTGCTTTTGTCGATGGATTCGACGCTGCGGTCGAACCTGTCGGTGGGCATGCCGCTTGATCTGGCGGTGATCCGGCGCGACGAATGCAAGGTTGGACGCCAACGCCGGATCGAGGCGGGCGATCCCGCCTTTCGCGCCATGTCCGAGGCCTGGTCCAAGGCGCTGCGCGACGGGTTTACCCAGATCACGCTGGGGGCCTGAGGCCCGGATTATTGCCATAATCCGGAGCGGAATTTGTGCCAAATTCCGGCTGGACTACAGGTGCAGGTCAAACAGCGCGCAGGATTCGTCAAAGAACCGCGCCCGTGTGTCCGGACGCTCCATCATCACCTCATGCTCGGCGCCAGGGTAAAGCGACAATGTGCCTTTCGGCCATTGCGCCATGCGGGCATGGATCGGTGCAGTGTCCACGATGCGCTCTTGCAGGCCAAGGGCCGTCAGCGCCGCCAGATCGGGCGCTGGAAGGGCGGCCAAGGCGCGACACTCGGCCAAAGCCGCCTGTAGCCAGCCCAGAGAAGGGCCCGCCAGCGTCAGCGCGGGCACCGCAAGCGCCTGTTGGCGCATGTAGTCCCACATCTCGGCGTCTGTGGTCAGTGTATTGCCGACAAAGGGCACGGCCAGCACATAGGTGGCCTCTCGGCTGCCCGGCACGGCGCGGTGGTCAAAGCCCATCGCGCGCGCGGCACGGCCCATGACCAGCGCCATCGGGCGCATCAGGGCAGACATCAGGATGCCCCACATCGGTGCCGAAAAGGCCACCGCCTTGAACGGATGCCGTCCCATCAGCGCACGCAGCGCAATTGCCCCGCCCATCGAATGGCCCATCAGGAACCACGGCTCGGCCAGCCCCTCGGCGCGGGCAAAGGTGATCAGCGCCTCCATATCGCGCTGATATTCGGCAAAATCGCGCACATGGCCCAGCATCGGATCGTCAAGCGCCCGGTCGGCAAGGCCCTGGCCGCGAACATCAACCGTCAGGGTCGCATAGCCGCGCTGCGCCAGATCGCGCGCGGCGCGGCCATATTTCTCGATGTATTCGGTGCGACCGGGCAAGAGAAACACCGTGCCTTTTGCCGTCGCAAGCGGCCAATGACCCGCGCGGATCTGGACACCGTCGGTGGCTTGCAGCCACCGGGCATAGCCCCCTTCAGGGCCATCGGCGATGGCGCTGTGAAAGGGGGCCTCGGTCATGCCAGTGCCGCGCCAAGCTGCATGGCCAGCCCCATTGAACCGTCGACCGTCAGTTTGCCGGTCATGAAGGCGCTGGTCGGGTTCATCTCGCCGTCCAGAATGGCGCGAAACACCTCGGCCTCGGCCGTCAGCGTCACATCGGCCTCGTCGTCGCCGGCACGCACGCCATCGGCATCAACCATGATCGCGCCTTCGCCGGGGATGACGAACTTGGCCACACCGGCGCTGAAGCCGCCGCTCATCTTGGTGGCAAGGGCAGCCACGGCTGCTTCGATCACGTCGCTCATCGGTCTCTCCATTGTGACATCACGGGGCTGGATATTCGCCGCCGTTGGGTTACCTTCTGCTTATGAAAGTTTGGCCCGGCCTTCACAACATTGTCGTTGCGGCACTTGTGCCGGCGATGATCTGCGTCATCTTCGGCGCAGGCATGGCCTTTGGCCAGACTGCCAAGCTCGATGCGCTGTTCGACAGGCTGAAGACCGCCGATGAACAGGCCGCCGGGCGGATCGAGCAGGAAATCTGGATCGAATGGTCCAAATCGGGCTCTGCCGCGATGGACCTGTTGCTGGAACGCGGCCGCCGCGCCATGAGCGAGGGTCAGCTTGACCTTGCGGTTGAACATTTCACCGCCCTGATCGACCACGCGCCCGACTTTGCCGAGGGCTGGAACGCGCGGGCCACGGCACTTTACCAGATGGGCCAGATTGGCCCCTCGATGGCCGATATTGCCCAGACGCTGCGGCTTAACCCGCGGCATTTCGGGGCGATGTCGGGCTTTGCGATGATTTTGGAAGAGCTGGACCGTCCCGAACAGGCGCTTGAGGTGCGCAAGGCGGTGAAGGCTATACATCCCCATGCAGCAGGGGTATCGGAGGCCATCGACCGGCTGGAAGCCGATCTGCAAGGCAGCTCTCTTTAAGGAAGCCCCAGACATGGACGCCCGACAGATGGACGCCCGCGGCCGCGTCACGGCGGTTCTTGGGCCGACCAACACCGGCAAGACCCATTACGCGATCGAACGCATGTTGGCCCATCGCACCGGCGTGATCGGCCTGCCGCTGCGGCTTTTGGCGCGCGAGGTCTATGACCGGATCGTGGCCTTGCGCGGGCCGTCGGTCGTGGGGCTGGTCACGGGAGAAGAGCGCATCGTGCCCGACCGCTGCCAGTATTGGGTCTGCACGGTTGAAGCGATGCCCCTTGAGATCGGCGCGGATTTCGTGGCGGTGGACGAAATCCAGCTTTGCGCCGACCCGGACCGGGGCCATGTCTTTACCGACCGGCTCTTGCGCGCGCGCGGTCTGCATGAAACCCTGTTTCTGGGCTCTGACACCATGCGCGGCGCGATTGCGGGGCTGGTGCCGGGGGTGAGTTTCCTGAAGCGCGAGCGGTTTTCGGAGCTGACCTTCACCGGGTCAAAGAAGATCAGCCGGATGCCCGAACGCAGCGCCATCGTCGGATTTTCGGTCGACAATGTCTATGCGATTGCCGAGTTGATTCGCCGCACCAAGGGGGGCTGCGCGGTGGTGATGGGCGCGCTTTCCCCGCGCACCCGCAATGCGCAGGTGGCTTTGTATCAAAACGGCGATGTCGATTATCTGGTGGCCACGGATGCGATCGGGATGGGGCTTAACCTTGATATCAAGCACATCGCCTTTGCCGCGACGGCCAAGTTCGACGGCCATCGGATGCGTCCGCTATACCCCCAGGAGCTGGCGCAGATCGCAGGCCGCGCCGGGCGGCACACCGAAAACGGCACCTTTGGTGTCACGGGCGAAGCGCGGCCCTTGGACGAGACCATCATCGAGGCCATCGAGGAACATCGCTTTGACCCGGTGCGCAAACTGCATTGGCGCAACCATGATCTGGAGTTCGGCAGCGCCGAACGCCTGATCGCCAGCCTTGAGCGGCACACCAGCGACCCTTGGCTGACACGGGCGCGCGATGCCGATGATCTGTCGGCCCTCAAGGCCTTGTCCGAAATGGCCGAGGTGCGTGACAGGCTGACCGGTCCCAAGCGCGTGCAGCTTTTGTGGGACGTCTGCTGCATCCCCGATTTCCGCAACGCGGGCGGGGGCGAACACACCAGCCTTCTGGCGCGGATTTTCGAATTTCTGGTCGGCCGGGGCCTCGGCGGTGGCAAGGTTCCCTCGGATTGGATGAAAAAAGCTGTCGAACGCATCGACAAACCCGGCGGCGACATTGACACCATCTCGAAACGGCTGGCCTATATCCGCACCTGGACCTATGTCGCGCAGCGCAAGGGCTGGGTGGAAGACGAAAGCCATTGGCGCGAGGAAACGCGCGCTGTAGAAGACCGCTTGTCAGATGCGCTGCACGCAGCCCTGACCCAACGATTTGTAGATCGCCGCACCAGCGTCTTGATGCGGCGGTTGAAGCAGAAGGAGACCCTCGTGGCCGAGGTGAATGACAAGGGCGAAGTGATGGTCGAGGGCGAGTTCGCCGGCCGTCTTGAGGGGTTCCGCTTCTCGCAGGATGCATCCGCCAGCCCCGATCAGGCGCGGGTTCTGCGCACGGCGGCGCTGCAGGCGCTGAGGCCAGAGTTCCATTTGCGGGCGGATCGGTTCTACAACGCCCCAGATACCGAGATGGATTTCACCGAGCAGGGTGGCCTGATGTGGGGCGCCTCTGCCATCGGCAAGCTGGTCAAGGGCGGCGAGATCACCAAACCCACGGTCGAGGCATTTGTCGATGAGGAGGCGGGCGAAGAGGTGGCCGAAAAGGTCCGCCGCCGCCTGCAGCATTTCATCGACCGCAAGGTCGCAACCCAGTTCGAACCGCTTCTGGCCATGGGCCGGGACGAAACCTTGCAAGGCCTGGCCAAGGGCTTTGCCTTCCGCCTGGCCGAGGGGCTGGGTGTCATCGACCGCAGCGCCATTGCCGCCGAGGTCAAGGAACTGGATCAGGACGCGCGCAGCGCGCTGCGCAAGCATGGCGTGCGCTTTGGCCAGTATACGATTTTCCAGCCCGCGCTGTTGAAACCCGCGCCAACCCGGCTGCGTCTGGTCTTGTGGTCGCTTTGGAATGGTCTGGGCGAGTTTCCCGAAAGCCCGCCGCCAGGTCTGGTCACCATCCCCAACCTCGAGGCGGTGCCAAAGGCGCATTACACGCTGGCCGGCTATCACCCCGCCGGTGCGCGGGCGATCCGCATCGACATGCTGGAGCGTCTGGCCGATATCCTGCGCCAAAAGGACACCAAGGCCGGGTTCGAAGCGACGCCCGACATGCTGTCGATCACCGGCATGACGCTGGAACAGTTTGCCGATCTGATGGGCGGACTTGGCTACAAGGCCGAGCGGGCCGAGCGGGTGAAGGTCAAGGCCGCGCCGGTTCTGGTGCCGGTCGAGGTGGACCCGAACGCGCCGGTGAACCCGATCACCGAAGAAGAATCGGCTTTTGTCCGCGTAGAAGAACCCGCCCCCGAGGCCGAGGCGGCCGCCCCCGAGATGGAGGTGTTCTACACCTTTACCTGGGCCCCGAAACCGCGCTTCCAGCGCCCGGAACGTGGCCCGCGTCCCGAGGGGCAGGGCCGTGGACCCCGGCGTGACGGCGACGCGCCGCAGGGTGAGCGCAAACCGCGCGAACAGCGCGGCCCGCGCCATGACGGCGACGCCCCACGCGGCGACCGCCCGAAAGAGGACCGCCCGAAAGAGGACCGGCCGAAAGGGGACCGGCTGAAAGGGGATCTGCCCAAGGGAGACCGACCCCAGGGAGATCGTCCGCAGGGCGAGCAGTCCCAGGGCGGGCGCGGCCCGCGCAAGGACGGCGACCGCAAGGGTGGAAAACCGCAGCGCGACGACCGGCAGAAGTCCTTCGAAGCCCGCCCGCCGCGCGCTGACAAGCCCGTCGATCCCGACAATCCCTTTGCGGCCTTGATGGCGCTTAAGGGCAAGCTCTGATTGGCGGGGCCTTCGGGCAAGCAAAGCCTCGGCGTCCAGCCGAAACTGCGGCTGGACAAGTGGCTGTTTCATGCCCGGTTCTTCAAATCCCGCGACCTTGCGCAGGATTGCATTGAAAGCGGCCACCTGCGGCTGAACGCCCAGCGATGCACCAAACCCGGCCATGGTGTGCAGGTGGGCGATGTTCTGACCTTCCCCCAAGGCAGCCAGATCCGGGTGGTGCGCGTGCTGGCGCTGTCGGACCGGCGCGGCCCGGCCCCCGAGGCACAGGCGCTTTACAGCGATCTTGATGCACCCGGTGCCGATGCCAGCGCTTGAATGATTGATCCGCCTGACATAAACACCGGGCGCAATGAAATGAAACGGGGTGTCCCATGACCTATGTCGTGATCGACAACTGCATCGCCTGCAAATACACCGACTGCGTCGAGGTTTGTCCGGTGGACTGCTTTTATGAAGGGCTGAATGCTCTGGTGATCCACCCTGACGAATGCATTGACTGCGGCGTCTGCGAGCCGGAATGCCCCGCCGATGCCATCCGCCCCGATACCGAGCCGGATATGGACAAATGGGTGGCCTTCAACCGCAAATATGCCCAGCTTTGGCCCGTCATCACCACCAAGCGCGACCCGCTGCCGGGATATGAAGAGCGTGATGGTGAGGCGAACAAGCTGGAGAAGTACTTCTCGGAAGAGCCGGGGCAGGGCGGTTGATTCGTCGATTCTTCCGCGCCGAATCAGTATCCTTGTAAATGTTTCATGAATTCCAACTGCTTGGCCTTTTTTCGCCAGGTTGCACCGCAGTTGGAATCAGGCGTTTTTTGTGGTATACAATGCGCACAAACAATCACGGATGCCTGTCTGACGCCTCAGGTCTGCTCGCCTGAGACGAAACTCCTGTCGCGTGTCGGTCTGTATCCGGGGTCCCGGTGCCAACCGCTGTTGCCGGGACTGGCCTCTTGCCGAGGAAGCGACCAAGAATGACCAAATCGAAGAAGCCCGATTTCCGCCCGAACGAGTTCGTGGTGTATCCTGCGCATGGCGTGGGCAAGATCATCTCGATCGAAGAGCAGGAAATCGCCGGTATCCATCTGGAACTGTTCGTGATCTCGTTCGAAAAGGACAAGATGACGCTGCGGGTGCCGACCCACAAGGCCACCGAAATCGGCATGCGTGCCCTTTCGGCCCCCGATGTGGTGACCAAGGCGCTGGACACGCTGAAAGGCAAGGCGAAGGTCAAGCGCGCGATGTGGTCGCGCCGGGCCCAGGAATATGAGCAGAAGATCAACTCGGGTGATCTGATGGCGATTGCCGAAGTGGTGCGCGATCTGCACCGCAACGACGACCAGCGCGAGCAGTCCTATTCCGAACGTCAGCTCTATGAGGCCGCGCTTGAGCGTCTGACACGCGAAGTGGCCGCGCTTTCAGGCGTTGATGAGGCTGGCGCGCAGCGCAAGGTCGGCGACGTGCTGACCAGCCGGGCCGCCTGATTTCCCAAGGCGCGATCTTTCGTCGAAAACTCGTTGAACGGCGGCCCCTTGGCCGCCGTTCTTCATTTTGCCTTTCAGGCGGCGACCGCCAGGGCCGAGACTTCGGCAAGCACCTGCGAGGCGCCCAGCACATCGCCCGTCTGCCCCCCGATCTTGGCCCGCGCCACAAGCGCGATCCCAAGGCCCGCCGCCGCCACGGCCAGCGCCATGACCAGCCCCAGCCAGCCCGCACAGATCAGCGCCCCGGCAAGCGCCAGCGCTAAGCCCGCGCCAACCGCCCCCCAGGGCGGCGCGCCGACGCTTGCTGACAAGCCTGTTCCGCGTGCATTGGGCAGTCCGGCCATCAGCGCCGCCATCGGCACCCGCGACAGCATCGCCGCGGCAAGGATCACCCCCCATTGCCCGGCCGAAATCAGGATCACCAGTGCCGACCAGCGCGCCAGCATCACCAGCATCAGCGCTACTGCGCCATAACTACCGATGCGGCTGTCCTTCATGATCTCAAGCCGCCGCGCCCGGTCATGCCCGCCCCAGAACCCGTCGGCGCAATCGGTCAGCCCATCTTCATGCAGCGCGCCGGTCAGCGCTGCCTGTGCGACCATGACCAGCACCGCCACCAGGGGCGGGGCCAAGCCAGCCGCCAGCGCCAGCGCCCCCAGCCCCACCGCCAGCGCCGAAACGCCCAGCCCAACCAGGGGCCAAGCCCAGACGCCCTGCGGGCGCGGTGGGGTAAAGGGCATGGGGAGCCGTGTCAGCAGGCCAAAGGCGGCGACCATGTCGCGCAGCAAAAGCGGCAGGTGGTCGCGGATGGGATGGGTCATGTCTGTTCCGGTCTGGTCATCGGGCTTTGCAAGGGCTAGCCAAGTGGGGCGCGACCTTCAAGGACAATGCCATGCCCGCCTTCTCGACCCTTGCCGAATTTGCCGACCTTCTGCGCGCCGCCCCGGCCGCAGATGCTGCCGCCCATCAGGCCGCCGCTGCCCGTAACGGGCAGTTGACCAAGCCGCCGGGCGCGCTGGGTCGGCTTGAGGATCTGGCGCTTTGGGTTGCCAGCTGGCAGGGCACCGGGCGCCCGACGATCAAGGCGCCGCAAGTGCTGATCTTTGCGGGCAATCACGGGGTCTGCGCGCAGGGCGTTTCGGCCTTTCCGCCCGAAGTCACGGTGCAAATGGTGGCGAACTTTCAAGGCGGTGGTGCCGCGATCAACCAATTGTCGAAAACCTTCGGTGCCACCATGGCGGTGCATGCGCTGGATCTGGACCGGCCGACCGCCGATTTCACTCAAGGCCCTGCAATGACCGAGGCCGAGACGATCTCGGCCCTGATCACCGGCTGGAACGCGGTCGATGCCACGGCTGATCTCTTGGTGGTTGGAGAGATGGGGATCGGCAATACCACCGTGGCCGCGGCGATTGCGGCCGCCCTTCTGGGCGGCACCGGCGCGGAATGGGTGGGGCGCGGCACCGGGGTGGACAATGCGGGCCTTGCCCGCAAGGCGCGGACCGTGGATGCAGGGCTTGCGCGCCACAGGGCGCGCGATCCGCTGCAGGTGCTTGCCTGCCTTGGCGGGCGCGAGATTGCGGCGATGGCGGGCGCCATGGCGCGCGCGCGGGTTTTGCGAATTCCCTTGATCCTGGATGGCTTTATCGCCTGTTCCGCCGCCCTTGTGCTGCATGCGCTGGTGCCTGCGGCGCTGGATCATGCAGTGGCGGGCCATCTTTCGGCCGAGGGCGCGCATGGCCGGTTGCTTGCCGCCCTGGGCAAAGAGCCGCTTTTGTCGCTGGGTCTGCGCTTGGGCGAAGGATCTGGCGCGGCGCTGGCCATCGGGGTCGTGCAGGCGGCA
>JACCDH011055947.1_pt1 | contig 13845 bp, 12 predicted proteins | sample 7442481 | NCBI WGS metagenome assembly JACCDH01 (sample SAMN15323433, study PRJNA562643) | freshwater metagenome | isolation source: river surface water | place: USA:Blue River Watershed | collected 2017-08-15
ATTCGTCCAGCCTCATCCGCATCATCCAGCAGACCCAGCCCGACGAGATCTACAACCTTGCTGCGCAAAGCCATGTGGCGGTGAGCTTCGAAGAGCCTGAATACACCGCAAACTCCGACGCACTGGGTGCGCTGCGCATTCTGGAGGCGATCCGCATTCTGGGCCTTGAAAAAAAGACTCGCTTCTACCAGGCGAGTACCAGCGAACTCTATGGCCTGGTGCAGGAAATCCCGCAGAAGGAAACCACGCCCTTCTATCCGCGCAGCCCCTATGCAGTCGCCAAGCTCTACGCGTATTGGATCACCGTCAATTATCGGGAAGCGTATGGCATCTACGCTTGCAACGGAATCTTGTTCAACCACGAAAGCCCAAATCGCGGCGAAACCTTCGTCACCCGCAAGATAACGCGCGCACTTGCTCGCATCAAGCTCGGTCTACAAGAAAGCCTCTATCTCGGCAACCTCGATGCCAAACGTGACTGGGGGCATGCCAAAGATTACGTTGAAATGCAGTGGCTGATGCTGCAGCAAGAGCAACCTGAAGACTTCGTTATCGCAACTGGCGTGCAATACAGCGTGCGTGATTTCGTCAACGCCGCCGCCAAGGAATTGGACATGGAAATTCGTTGGGAGGGAGAGGGTGCCAATGAGAAAGGCTATTGGCTCAACCCTCATTTACGGTCAGACCAAACTCGAAAAAACGAAACCTCTTCTATCGTTGCTGTCGATCCGCGCTATTTTCGCCCAACCGAAGTGGAAACTCTGCTTGGCGATCCAACCAAGGCTAAGGTCAAGCTTGGGTGGACCCCAAAAATCACCTTCGAAGAACTTGTGGCAGAGATGGTGCAGGAGGACTGGAATTCTGCAGAACGTGATGAGCTGATAAAGAAGCATGGCTACAACGCAATGGATTTTCACGAGTGAAGGCCATAGAGTATGCCTGTAACCTTGCTATCCGCGATGGTGAGGCAGTAGCTATTGGGAACGTATTCCAATGTGTATCCCACGCGCCCCGAGGTGACCAGCGCTTCCTGTAAATGGGAGATGGTATATACCTACCACCAAATCATGTGAAACAAGCGATGCCTTCCAATAGTAGCTTTCTTCTCAAACTCTGGCACATGCTTCCTTGCGCGCATCGGCGGACAGTTTGGAGTCTGCTCCTTATGATGCTAATTGGCACGCTGCTTGAAGTGTTTGGAATCGGCTTAGTAGTTCCGATCCTCGCGATCATGACGCAGCCCCGCCTCATCGAACATTACTCTAAGCTACAGCCTTGGTGGGAAAAGTTTGGCCAGCCATCGCACGTGGAGATGATTGTGATGGGCATGGTTACGCTGGTTGCGGTATACGTACTGAAGGTGGTCTTTCTGGCTTTTCTTGCGTGGCGTCAGTCACGTTTTGTATTTAGTCTGCAGGCGGCACTGTCCAAAAGGCTGTTCGTCGGCTACCTGACCCAGCCCTACACCTTCCACCTCCAACACAATTCGGCCCAGCTCACGCGCAACATCGCGACCGAGGTGACGATGTTCGGAAACATGGTTTTGCTCCCGACGATGCAACTGGCCACGGATGGCCTCGTATTAATAGGGATCTTGATATTTTTGACGTGCATTGAGCCCGCAGGTGCGCTTGGGGCTTTTGCGGTAATGGGCGGCGCCGGTTTCCTGCTACAACATTTGACTCGAGGGCCGTTGAAGCGCTGGGGAAAAGCACGCCAATACCACGAAGGGAAGCGGATTCAGCATCTCCAGCAAGGCTTCGGTGGAGTCAAAGAAATTAAATTACTGGGGCGCGAGGAGGAGCTGTTTTCCCAATTTGAAGCGTACAACCTCGGTGCAGCGCGTGTGGTTCATCGCCAGAATGTCTTGCGCCAGATGCCGCGCCTGTGGTTCGAGATGCTGGCGATCGGCGGATTGGCAGTTTTGGTGATCGTTATGTTGTTCAGCGGTAGTGCTCCCGCTTCCTTGTTGCCGACGCTTGGTTTGTTCGCTGCTGCTGCATTTCGGCTGATGATTTCAGCCAACCGGATCATCGGTGCTATCCAGAGTATTCGCTATGGCACCTCGGTGATTAACAATCTGACCGAGGCTTTTCGCTTGTTCGAATCTTCTCTTTCGCCAAGTGCTGTGGTACCTGAACTATCTTTCACGAATTCCATCGAACTGCGTCAGATCAGCTATCGATACCCTGGTGCGACACGCTGCTCGCTAAGTGTCATCGATATTCGCATACCTTGTCGTAGCACGGTCGGCTTCATTGGTGGCAGCGGTGCCGGCAAAACCACGCTGGTTGATGTGGTACTCGGTCTAATTGAGCCGACCGCCGGAAATGTCTGCGTCGATGGCGTGGATATCCGAGACAATATACGCAGCTGGCAAAACCGGATTGGTTATGTGCCGCAATCAATTTATCTGGCGGACGACACTCTTCGTCGCAATATCGCCTATTGCATACCTGACCTAGATATCTCGGATGAAGTTGTATGGAACGCGGTACGCGCTGCACGATTAGAGGAGCTCGTAAATCGGCTGCCTCAAGGGCTGGATACGTTAGTCGGGGAACAAGGGGTGCGCCTGTCGGGGGGGCAGCGCCAGCGAATAGGGATCGCTCGCGCCCTTTATCATAATCCCTCGGTTTTAGTACTCGACGAGGCGACCAGTGCCCTCGATTCGCATACCGAGAGTGAAGTCATGAAGTCGATAGCCGCGTTACGCGGCGAGAAAACTATACTTATCATCGCACATCGCCTCTCTACGCTTGAGCAATGCGATTCGCTTTATGAGTTGAAAGATGGGCAGTTAATTGCGCACGGATCAACAGCGCAAATGTTAAGTGACAGACGCTAAAGAACTGTGACTAATAACAGCCTCGTTGCATTAATAATAAATTCTGATGCGAAATTTTAATATGAAAGCAGTAATTCTTGCCGGTGGTCTGGGAACTAGAATTTCCGAAGAAACTCATTTGCGCCCCAAGCCCATGATTGAAATCGGCGGTAAGCCAATACTGTGGCATATCATGAAGATGTATTCGGCACACGGGGTAAACGATTTCATCATCTGCTGTGGTTACAAAGGCTATGTGATCAAGGAGTATTTTGCGAACTATTTCCTTCATATGTCAGATGTTACTTTCGACATGGCGCATAATCGTATGGAGGTACATGAGCAAAAGGCCGAACCTTGGCGCGTTACATTGGTAGATACAGGGGAAGAAACGCTCACAGGGGGGCGACTGCGCCGCATTGCTGAATATGTAAAAAACGAAGAAGCATTTTGCTTCACTTATGGCGATGGCGTTTCCGACGTTGATATTTCGAAAGAAATCATCTTCCACAAGCAGCATGGCAAGTTGGCCACAATCACCGCGGTACAGCCTCCGGGTCGTTACGGCGCTCTGCAACTGAACGGCGATCGTGTCAAAGGTTTTTCCGAAAAGCCCCCAGGTGATGGTGGACTTATCAACGGTGGCTTCTTCGTCCTATCTCCGCGCTGCTTGGACCTAATTAATGGCGATAGCTGTAGTTGGGAGGGTGAGCCGATTCAACGCCTAGCAAGCGATGGCCAGTTGATGGCTTTTGAGCACATGGGATTCTGGCAGCCGATGGATACTTTACGCGAAAAAAATATGCTCGAAGATCTTTGGGCGTCGGGCGAGGCGCCGTGGAAAGTATGGCTCTGAACCGCTCTTTTTGGACTGGCAAGCGTGTTTTTCTGTCTGGTCATACCGGCTTTAAAGGCGGCTGGCTATCGCTGCTGCTAAGTGAGTTGGGTGCACATGTCTATGGATACGCCTTGCCCTCATATCCTGCCCCCAATTTTTATAGCGCAGCTAGCATTGCAAATCGTTTAGCTAATAGTGTCATCGCAGATATTCGTGATGCGGAGGCTCTTACTAATGCGATGCTTTCGGCTAAGCCGGATGTGGTTTTACATCTTGCGGCCCAACCATTGGTGCGGTATTCATACTTGAATCCGTTTGAGACCTATGCGGTCAACGTAATGGGCACTATAAATCTCTTCGAGGCCGTGCGCCAGACATCTAGTGTCAAAGCGGTCCTCAACGTAACCACAGACAAATGTTATGAGAATCGGGAAAGAAACGAACCTTACTCAGAAAATGAAGCCTTGGGCGGGTATGATCCGTACTCAAGCAGCAAAGCATGCGCAGAGTTGGTGACGTCAGCCTATCGGCGATCTTTTTTTGAATCACAAGGTGTTGCATTAGCCACCGCACGGGCTGGAAATGTGCTCGGCGGCGGTGATTGGTCTGCCGATCGACTTGTGCCTGATTTTCTCCGTGCCATAGATGCTGGTCAAACCCTAGTTATTCGCTATCCGAATGCGATCCGCCCATGGCAGCACGTACTGGAACCTTTGTCAGGTTATTTGAAACTGGCGGAAAAACTGTACATCGAGGGCGGCGAATTTTCTGATGCATGGAATTTCGGACCAGATGACGATGCCCGTCCGGTTGAGTGGCTGGTGGATCACCTTTGTTCGCTAGTGCCGGGCGCTCGATGGCGTGTTGAAGCTTCGCCGGATTTGCATGAGGCGGGAACGCTCAAGCTGGACAGCAGCAAGGCGCTTCAACGACTTCATTGGCGGCCGCAGTGGGGGGTTGAACAAGCTTTATCCCAAACAGTGGCCTGGCACTTGGCTTGGCGCAAAGGTGCCAATATGCAGGATTTTAGTCTGGAGCAGATCGCAAAGTATGAAAACTCGATGAGTGATGTATGAGTAGCCGATTCGATGAGCTGGCAACGCCACTGCATGGTCTGAAGCTAATTGTACGCAAACCGATCGGCGACAGTCGGGGCTATTTCGAACGGATGTTCTGCATCAAGGAATTGCAGGATATCGTTGGAGTCCGTCGTGTGGTGCAGGTCAATCATACATTGACCCAAACGAAAGGAACGGTAAGGGGCTTGCATTTCCAATATGTCCCTCACGCCGACATGAAGTTTGTGTCTTGCCTGCGTGGTATTGCTTTCGACGTTGCGGTGGATTTACGTAAGAATTCTCCAACCTTTCTGCAGTGGCATGCCGAAATTCTTAGTGCCGAAAATCTAAAAACCTTGGCGATACCCGAGGGCTTCGCGCACGGATTCCAAACTTTAACCAACGACTGTGAAATGCTTTATCTGCACACTGCCCCCTATACGGCGAGTGCCGAAGGCGGTCTCAATCCTCGGGACACCAAGTTGGCGATTGCATGGCCTCTTCCGATCACCGAGTTATCGCCACGTGATGCAGCACACACATTCATTGCTGCCGATTTTGAAGGAGTGGCAATATGAAGTGCCGTCATTGCAAGAGTGAACTCAATCTGTGTCTGATTGATCTCGGCAGTGCTCCGCCCTCCAATTCCTACCTAACTGAATCTGCTTTACGCGCTCCAGAAAAGTGGTTCCCTCTTCGTGTTCTGGTTTGTGAAAAATGCTGGCTTGTACAGACAGAAGATTTTGCTCAGGCCAACGAATTGTTCGATTCGAACTATGCCTACTTCAGCGGCTTTTCTAAGACTTGGCTAGATCATTCGGAGCGATATGTTAACGACATGGTTTCTAGGTTTGATCTGGACGAAAAATCTTATGTCGTCGAGGTTGCGGCCAATGACGGTTACCTACTGCAATACGTAAAGTCACATGGAATTCCTTGTGCGGGAGTAGAGCCTACCGCGAGCACTGCAGCAGCTGCGCGCGCTAAAGGTATCAGTATCATAGAAAAATTTTTCAGTCTGCAGTTGGCTAAAACGCTCGCATCTGAAGGTAAGCAGGCGGATCTAACGGTGGCCAACAACGTTTTAGCGCATGTGCCGGACATTAACGATTTCGTCGCAGGTTTCGCCGTTCTTTTGAAGGAACAAGGCGTTGCCACATTCGAATTTCCACATCTGCAAAAGCTGCTAGCCAAAGCACAATTCGACACCATATATCACGAGCATTTTTCGTATCTTTCGCTCTCCTCGGTTCAGCGTGTGTTTGCCGCTAATGGCCTCACGATTTTCGAAGTCGAGGAGCTACCAACCCACGGCGGCAGTTTGCGAGTTTACGCGCAGCGCGCTGACACCGGCCGGCACGCCACTAGCGCGTACGTAGCACAATTGTTGGACGCTGAAAAAGACAGTGGGATATTAAGCTCGGAGCACTACCAAGATTTTCAGGCTCTCGCCAATCGAATTAAGTATGAATTGATCTGTTTTCTGGTGGCCGCTAGACGGGACGGTAAGCGAGTGGCTGCCTATGGTGCCGCAGCCAAGGGAAATACCCTACTCAACTATGCTGGCATTCGAGCTGATTTGATCGATTTCGTGGTGGACCGCAATCCGGCTAAGCAATGCAAATACATGCCAGGAAGCCGCATTCCCATCGCTTCCGAGGAGCGTCTCAAAAAAGAAAAACCAGATTACGTTCTAATTCTGCCTTGGAATCTGAAGGCCGAGCTTGAAATTCAACTTTCCTACGTCAGCGAATGGGGTGGCCGTCTCGTCACCGCGATCCCCTGTCTGGAGATTGTATGAGCGACCGCATTCATTACACCAAGCCATCGATTACCGATCTTGAAGTCGAGTACGCGTCGGACGCCGCCCGCAATGGGTGGGGAGAGCGTTGCTATGACTACATCGTTCGTTTCGAAGAAGCTTTTAAGCAACATCTAGGTGTCAAGTACGCGATTGCCACATCCAGTTGCACAGGTGCCTTGCACATGGGTATGGCCGCGCTCGGTATTGGCCCTGGCGACGAAGTTATCATGGCCGACACAAATTGGATCGCATCGGCGGCACCGATTGTCCATCTGGGCGCGAAGCCGATATTTGTTGATATCTTGTCTGAAAGCTGGTGCCTTGACCCGGAAAAGGTTGAGGCTGCTATATCGCCTAGGACCAAGGCTATTCTGGCAGTGCATATCTACGGCAACCTGTGTCAGATGGATCGCTTGCTAGAAATCGGAGACAAGTACGGAATCCCGGTCATTGAGGACGCTGCCGAAGCAATCGGCTCTCAATACCATGGCAAGTGCGCCGGCACTTTAGGGTCCTTCGGCAGCTTCTCCTTCCATGGCACCAAGACCATGACCACTGGTGAAGGCGGCATGTTTGTGACTGACGACGCTGATCTCTACGAGACCGTATTGACTCTCTCAAACCACGGCCGTACGCGCGGACATGCAAAGCAGTTTTGGCCCGACATGGTGGGTTACAAATACAAGATCTCGAATTTGCAGGCGGCGGTCGGCTGCGCTCAGGTCGAGAGGATTGAAGAGTTGATCGGGCGTAAACGTGAAATCTTTACGCGGTACCGTGAAGCGCTGTGCAGCCTGCCGGGCATAACGATGAATCCAGAGCCAGCCGGCGTGGTTAATGGTACGTGGATGCCGACAGCCGTTTTTGCACAAGATACTGGTGTTACGCGCGAGGGGCTGGCACAAGCATTCGCTGCTCAGAATATTGATGCGCGGGTATTTTTTTACCCGCTATCCAGTTTGCCGATGTTCGAAGCGGTAACGTCGAATTGTCTCGCTTGGGACATTCCGAGCCGAGCTATTAACCTTCCAAGCTACCACGACTTAACTTCGCCCGAGCAGGATCGGGTGATAGATGTTGTGCGTTCTTGCCTTGTTTAACCTTTGCGCGAAAAATTTCCAGTGGATCAGTCAAACCCCAAAAATTATGTGCAATCTGAGCATGAGTTCTATTCTTTAATTGAACAGTATTTTCAAAGTGGCTCAGCTGGCTATACGGAGAAGATGCACGCCTTTGCGCGGTTTGTTCCGCGTCAGGCTCTGAGCTACTTTTTGGCCCGGAATGAGATATTCAAAGGGATTGTTCCATTACATGGCTCCATCTTCGACTTTGGCAGCTATAGAGGGGCATCGCTCTTTGCGTGGCTGCAGTTGAGCAGCATCTATGAGCCGTACAACCATTTGCGGAAGATCATCGGTTTCGACTCTTTTCAAGGCTTCTCGGCGCTGAACCCTAACGATTTTGGTGCCGAGGGCACGGATTTCCAATTGAAGCGTGAGGGTGGGATGGTGTTTCCTAAAGGTCAAAAGGAAATCGAGGAGGGTATTGCACTTCACGATTTGAATCGACCACTCGGCCATATTGCAAAGGCAAGTGTCGCTACTGGAGAGTTGCCGGGGTCTTTTGAAAAATATCTTGAGGAGCACCCAGAAACGATTGTGGCGTTGGCGAATTTCGGCCTTGGTTTGTACCAACCTACGCTCGAACTTCTGACGCTGTTGAAGCCGCGCCTGCAAAAGGGAAGCGTACTGGTGTTCGAGGATCTGAATCAGGCAACATGGCCGGGAGAAACGAAGGCGCTCTTCGAGGTATTTGCGCCTGGAGAGATTTCCTTGCATCGGTTCCCGTACAGTCCACATATCAGCTGGATGCGGGTAGGAGGGTAGGTGGAAAAACGAAAAGTCGCCATCGTTGGAGCATCAATTGGTGGAATGGTTGCCGCTGCAGAGTTGCGAGGAAAAGGATTCGAGGTAACGATCCTCGAGAAGGGGCGGGCCGTTGGTGGGCTGTACGGAAAAGTTGATACGCCGTTCGGATCTCAAGAGCTTGGGATGCATGTGCTTTACTTGGCGGAAGCGCACTACCGACATTTAACTGCAATCTTCGGCTCAGAAGCGTTCGATACATGGACCGGAACTGCTGTTGATATCGGGAGTAATTACAACTTTGGCAAAGGCAATTTCGGCAGCGTATATCCGGATATTCGCGGACTGCCGAATGCCCGCCTGATGCTCAATGAGTTAGTGGCCGAACAGCGAGATACCCATCCAGAGGCGGCAAATGCATTCGAGGCCGCGACAAGGCGTTTCGGAAGACGAATCGCTACGGAAGTTTACGCGCCAATTCTACAAAAACTTTGGAAAACTGATGCAAACAAGTTGAGTCCAGGAGCGCTACATTGTTTTTTTGATTTACGTCGAGTTGTGGCCTGCGACAAAAGGGAGGCAGATAGGCTAAAGCAAAATTCCTGGCTAGACGCCATTATTGCGAATCCAGTACAGCAACAACCTGCTGGGGCAGTATTTGGCGGGCGCATGGCGGCGAGGTTCAGAGATACTCCTGTCGATCCTTCGCGGACCGCCGAGGACTGGCTGGGCCGGAGCGGAATTTCAATTCGTTTTGACCAGTCGGTCGAGATCATCAATGGACAGTTGATGCTGGGTGGGATGCCCATGCACGAAATTTTCGACGCATGCATCGTTGCAACCCCTCTGCCCACTTTGCTGCCAATTGTGGCGCAGCAAATGGAGGCCTTGGACCTCAGCGTTTATTACTTCAAGCTGGCCGAAGAAACTGGAGAGACATTTCCCGCCTACTACATGGTTTGCCATGCGCCGGAGTTGGCGTCATCGCGGGTTGTAAATTATGGAGCCTATACAGCCACGCCCGACGCAAAGCGCCCGGCTGTCGTAAGTGTGGAGGTCGCACATGTTTCGGGGCGAGCGCCTGAGGTAACTGAGATCGAGGCGGAGCTCCAACGGATGCTGCCCGCCATAAAAATCGAAGACAATTTTAAATTGCCGCGCAGTTTGCGGGTCTCTCTCCCCACGGTCAGCAATGCATGCCTACTAAACGAAAAGGTCAGCGGAACGGAGCTCGCTTTCAAGGAGCATGCATTATTTTTTACAGGAATGCGGCCGGACAAGGGCGTGTTCTTTTCCCATCATACGATTGGTTTGGCTTATGAAGCAGCTGTGGAATGTGCGGAAAGATTCGCTTGAGCTGAGTGAAATGCCGTTTTATTGGCGCCTTTCTAGCACCTGCAATAATGTGAACGGCATTCCCTCGCGTCTGCCAATTCGAGTAACGCGTCGAGAGGAGTATGACTACCTTACGTACTTGCCCACAGAGACTGAGTGGCGCGCAATTGATTTGGCGTATCGCCAGAATGCCAACATAGGATTCGTGAATCCTGAGTCGGGTCAAATGCAAACATATGGGGCGAGCGCAAATCGCTTTTTTCTGGAAACTATTCGTCAACATTCCCCCAGCAAGATTTTTGAGATTGGCTGTGGCGCAGGATTCAGCATCCAATTTCTTAAAGAACATGGCTGGGATGTCACAGGGATCGATCCTTCCGAATATTCCCTTGAGTGGAGTCAGAAGATTGGTTTTTTTTTAATAAATAGTTTTTTCAGCGGCGACTTGCTAGACGGCGGCGCCGATTTTATTTATTGCAATGATGTCTTCGAACATGTGCCTGAAGTGGACAGGCTTTCGCGTGACGTTTTCAAGTCTTTGAAGCCAGGCGGAGTTTTCTGCTTCTCCACGACCAATTCGAATCGGTCGATTGAGTTAGGCGACATTTCCATGTTTGAACATCAGCACGTGAATATGTTCACCACCCGCTCAATGTATTTGTTGTTGCTTGGGGCTGGGTTTTCAGAGATTTCAATCAAAGGAGGCACCTACGGAAACACATTCCAAGTAGTTGCTATCAAAGGTGGGCACTATGAACCTTCGAAGATTCCCCCGATCACTTGCGATGGTTATTTCGAGCGTGCCGAAAATTGTTTGCGAGCTTTCGAAAAATTCTATGCTGCGACCGTGGGGCGTGGCCAATATTACGTTCCACTCCGCTGTATTCCTTATCTCGCTGCAGTTGGTGATTTTGGCGCCAGTCCGATTTTTGATTCGAATACATCATGGCGCGAGAAATATATTGATGGATATGCGAGGCCAATCCGCGCAGTATCCGATATTGAAGTACAAGCGGATACCCAGTTCTTCGTTGGCTCATTAACGTTTTACAACGAAATAAAGCGTACCTTAATTGACAAGGGGTGCAACGAAAATCAGGTGTACTCCATTCAGGCATTGACTTCTCGCGACTGAGATTCGCATTGCCATTCGTGGAAATCACATATTTAAGGTAAATGCATGAAGGTTGTTATTTCCCAATCCATGCTGTTTCCTTGGGTAGGGTTGCTTGAGCAAATGCGATTAGCTGATGTGTTTGTTCACTATGACGATGTGCAATTTTCTAAGGGTGGCTTTGTGAACCGAGTTCAGCTAAAGCTGCCGGAGGGGCTCCGTTGGATGACGGTCCCGCTGCACAATTTTCACCTCGGGCAACACATAGAGGATGTTCAGATAAGGCCAGTAGAAGAATGGTCGAAGGCACACCTAGATATGTTGCATCGGAGTATTGGCGACGCACCATTTGGCAGAGACGCCATGGATATCGCCGCATCAGTCTACGATGCCCGCCACACCACTCTTGGTGATCTGGCGCGTGCTTCTATGTTGGCTATCAGCGGCTATTTCGGTATTGATAAAAAAACTCACTACATCGATGTTAAGTGCCTTGATATCCCTGGGGCTAGCAGTGAGCGTGTACTTTCAATAGTAAAAGCTATTGGGGGCGACACTTACGTAACTGGACACGGCGCGGCCAACTATTTAGATCATGAGATGTTAGAGCGAGCCGGGGTCCAGGTCGAGTACATGAATTACAAGCTGTGTCCTTATCCTCAACTTCATGGCCCCTTCACTCCTTATGTGTCCGGGCTGGATTTGGTCGCAAATTGCGGAAAAGCGGGCGCTGAGAAGATTTTTTCAGAGACTTTGCCTTGGAGAGCATATCTAAATGAATCCCATTGAACAATTTCAAAAAGAAACACGCGAGAATATTGCTCGCCTTGGAGAAGACAAAAATTTGCAGGCATTATCGTTGCAGTGGTTGAGCTGTATTGGTGCGCCGAAGTACACACACAATTTTTCCTGGATGGGGCGACCTATTATCCAGTTACCACAGGACATCATCGCCATACAGGAAGTAATCTGGGCAGTGAAACCTGACTTGATTATTGAAACCGGCATAGCTCATGGCGGTTCGTTGGTCTTCAGTGCATCTATGTTGGCGCTATTGGATTTGTGCGAAGCAACTGAGCGAGGTGAGTTCCTTGATCCAAGCAAACCTAAGCGGAAAGTGGTCGGTGTTGATATCGATATACGTGCCCACAATTGGGCCGCTATAAATGAGCACCCAATGGCGTCTCGCATCGAAATGATCCAGGGGTCGAGCATTGATCCGAAAGTTATTCGGCAAGTACACGCTGCAGCAGCAAGTTCCAAGCGAGTCTTGGTTTGCCTTGATAGCAACCATACTCACGACCACGTATTGGCCGAATTGGAGGCATATGCCCCGTTGACGAGTGTAGGCAGCTATTGCATCGTGCTTGACACGCTGATCGAAGACTTGCCTAAGGATATTTTTCCTGATCGCCCTTGGGGGCCAGGAGATAACCCCAAAACTGCAGTCTGGGAGTATTTGAAATCGCATCCTGAGTTTTCCATTGACAAGTCGATAGACCACAAGCTTCTGATTTCAGTGGCGCCTGACGGCTACCTCTTGAGGAGGTAATTGCTGAGAGGTGGGGTCTTTAGAAGCATATGGCAATGCCAACCATTACGATAGTAGTTCCAACTCATAACCAAAGTCGTCGGCTGTCAGCGATCTTGGAGATGCTGACTACATCTGCAATTGAATGTCCAATTGTGGTGGTCGACTCATCCGAAGAGCTGCAGTCAAATTTTGGCAGCGCTCAAACTGGATTATTCAGCTATTTCCACATGCCGAAGTTGGGCCTTGTTGAAAAAATTGCGCATGCGTTGAGCCTAGTGAAGACGGATTATGTACTTCTCCACCCTGACGGAGAGTTACTTAATCCGGATGTCTTTCGACTTATGCAAAGAGCCCTTGAGCCACAACATGTCTCTACTGTTGCATTGAATTTGACAGTTATTTCAACAGATTTACAGACGGAAATAGCGTTTCGAAACTTCCATCGCTTTCCATTTTGGCGAACAAAGAGAATGCCGCGTCTCGAAAATTGTTTGGCACCCTACTATCAGATGGTCTGGGGAATACACAAGACGAATTTGGCGCAAGAGTTTTTTCTCGCGATGAGCCGTCTTGAATGGACAAGAGATAAGGGCAACCACGCAATGTTGTTTGAAAGAGCATGCAATTTCTATATGTGCAGCCAAGGTGAAATTCTGGTTTGTGAAAAGCCTTTGTATCTGCGGATGCCGAAAACCAAAAATGCAGACTTCGAAATTCTAAGCCTTTCGCAATGGATGGACGCCTTTTTTTCGGGTTGCGTATCTAAAGCTCGTTTCATTAATGATCTCAGCGAAGCAATTGCGCCTTTCATTCAAAGTTCTCACGAAGTTGTTCACGGGAAGCTAATTGAGGCACTGAAAAATGAATGGCTGTATCTTCGAAGAAACCAAACAGTTTGGGCCCGCTTGAAGCGGCGAATATTTAGAGTCTGGAGGGATCGAAGATTCATCATGCCAGGCCCGGAAATGATTTTTATAACAGCCAAACGTGATGAGGTTCCTAGGGCATATTTTAAATTTGTTGTTGGGGGCGAAATTGCCCGTTGGGTTATGAGTGCTAAAAAATGGTTTCCAGCCTATCGGTCTTGAATACATAATGAAAATATTGTTTGGCGGGAATTTCTATCAAGAACCAAAATGGCAAAAATAAAGATTATCGCCGAGATAGGCATTAATCATGATGGACAGATTGAAAAAGCTGCGGCTTTGGTAGTCGCCGCCGCCCGTGCAGGAGCGCATGCGGTCAAATTCCAATACCGCAATCTGGAGAATGCCTATTCATCGGCAAGTTCTCGAGAAATCGGCGACGAAATTCTGCTGCAGGAAATTCGCAAGAATTACCTCTCCCCCGAACAGCTGCTGGAGCTCGCGCGCGATGCCAAAGACCAAGGTATGGAGGCGGGGATCAGCTTCTTCGACGTCCAGGATATCCAGGATTTCGGGACTGCCGTCGCAGAGTTCGATTTCTTCA
>JACCDH011149582.1_pt1 | contig 13843 bp, 6 predicted proteins | sample 7442481 | NCBI WGS metagenome assembly JACCDH01 (sample SAMN15323433, study PRJNA562643) | freshwater metagenome | isolation source: river surface water | place: USA:Blue River Watershed | collected 2017-08-15
GAATTGGTAGGTCTATTTCCTTCAAAAACACGGTGTGGAGCAATTCGTTGAATTTCTTCTTCGGATTTGCCTGCTTTACGCATTTCAGCTTCGACCTCAGAAAGGGATTTGCCCTTCATCAATGCTTCGGTCTGTGCAAAAAAGTTGGACAGCAACTTCACATGATGATCTCCAATGGGATTGTGCGAGCGTGCTGGAGCAATAAAATCACAAGGAATAAGGTGTGTTCCTTGGTGAATCAATTGGTAAAAGGCATGCTGTCCATTGGTACCTGGCTCACCCCAGATGATTGGTCCCGTTGGGTAGTTCACTTTTTTCCCATCTCGACCTACGTATTTTCCATTGCTCTCCATATTGCCTTGCTGGAAATAGGCTGCAAAACGGTGCAAATACTGGTCATAGGGAAGAATCGCCTCGGAGCTGGCTCCCAAGAAATTGGTATTCCAAATCCCTACCAAAGCCAAGATGACCGGAATATTTTGATCTAGTGGAGTAGTTCTAAAGTGAAGATCCATGGAATGAGCTCCTGAAAGCAGCTCTTCAAATCGATCAAAGCCAATGGAACAAGCGATGGGAAGTCCAATAGCAGACCAGAGGGAATACCTACCTCCTACCCAATCCCAAAATGCAAACATATTTTGTGGATCAATCCCAAAGGCACGCACCGAATCAGAATTGGTTGACAGCGCTACAAAGTGCTTTGCTATCGCTTTTTCATCTTCGGCATGCTTCAAAAACCAAGTTCGCGCAGAATGCGCATTGGTCATGGTTTCCTGTGTAGTAAATGTTTTGGAAGCAATAAAGAATAGTGTGGTTTCTGGATCTACCTCCTTCAACGTTTCCGCAATATGGGTACCATCCACATTCGATACAAAATGCAGTTTCAACTTAGGATGCTGATACGCTTTCAAGGCTTCGGTGACCATCACAGGACCAAGGTCAGAACCACCAATCCCAATATTGACCAGCGAAGTAATGGGTTTACCGGTATAGCCCAACCAAGTTCCTTGGTGAATCTTCGTTGCAAAGGCCTTCATTTGGGAGAGGACCTGATTCACTTCAGGCATTACATCCTGCCCATCTACATGGACTGGGGTATTGGATCGATTCCGTAAGGCAGTATGCAGCACTGCACGATTTTCAGTTTGGTTGATCGGTTGCCCTGTAAACATGCTTTCTATAGCCTGAGGCAAGGCTGTTTCCTGAGCAAGCTGGAGTAGGGCTTCAAAAACCTCATCTGGGATTCGGTTCTTTGAAAAGTCTACTAAAATATCTTCAAAGCTCCGGCTGTAGCGCTCAAATCTATCTTTTTGATTAAAAAGCTCTAGAATGCTAAGATTTTGATGTTTTTGTGAAAGGGCAACTAGCTTACTCCAAGCTGAGGTGGTGGTAGGATTGATCGCTTGCATCGCTGTAAAAGTGAATTAAGTTGTACTGAAATGAAATAAATGAAGGAAAGGGAATTACTTAGAAAAGGGGATGGTAAAGACTAAGCTTCAAAAGAAAATAATTGAAGCACAGCTTTCAATGAATGGAATTTAATTTCCTCCGTCAGCTTTTGCTTTTCTTTTGAAACCCTTGTTAAAAGGCCAGGTGTATTCGAGGGCTTCCATTCCTTTATTCAAATTGTAAGAAGCCGAATCGGCATTCTCGATGGTTTTTTTCAAGGATTTGGCAAACTCAGGATCGTTCAAGAGCATACCCAAAGAATTATCTTTGGAATTGAGCTTATCGGTGATGCCCGCAAACTCTTTGGATAGCGCTTGGGTATTAGCGCTGGTTACTTTAAGACTTTCAATGGTCGCCTTCAGATCTGGAACGATGGAAGTATCGGTCACCAAATCATTCATCAAAGTTCCTTTTTGATTGAGTTTGTGCGAGAAGGTGTTCAAATCCGCAATCATCTTGTTGCTATTTGTCGAAGCGCGTTCTAAGTTGAACAAGATAGTTCGGAAATTTACTGCCAAAGCAGAATCTGTCAGCATTGCCCCTACAATCCCTTCTCCCCCAGCAATTTTGCTGGTCAATACCTTCAAGTCATTCGTTATATCTACTAGGTTTTGATTATTGACTTGCAGGGTCTCCATCATTTTATCGGTATCCAAAGGCATGATGGCTTCCAATCTATCCCCTTCTTCAACAGGCGGATAATCTGTGGTACCTCCATAGATGACGATGATCTTATTTCCGATCAAACCATCTGAACTGATCGTTGCTTTTGAATTTTTACGAATAAACTCGGCTACTTTTTCTTCCACGTTCATTTCAACTTCCACTTGAGAATCCCCAAAGAAGTTGATCTTTCGCACCGTGCCAATTTTTACACCAGAAAACCAAATGTTATTTCCAGGCTGAAGACCTCCAATATCATCAAATACTGCCTTTACATGGATGGCTTTGACAAACTTCTTCTGCTGCCCACCCAAGGTCATGATGCCTAAGACAAGTATGACTATGCCTATCAAGACAAACAGGCCTACGAGTACGGATCGTTTATTTTCTGGGTTCATGAATGAATAAAGTTATAATCGTAAAATGATTTGATTCGCTGATCTTCAGCATGAGGAAAAACTTCTTCAAAGGTACCCAAAGCACCAAATTGTCCATCCAAAAGGACTGCCATACGGTCTCCGGTCTGCTTAGCACAGGCAAGGTCATGGGTAATCACAATGGAGGTGGTTTTGTATCGCTCCCGAACCTCATTGATCAAGTTATTGATTTCTACACAGGTAATCGGATCCAGACCAGCCGTGGGCTCATCGTACAACATGATTTCTGGGTTTAGCACTAAGGTACGGGCCACACCAATTCTCTTTTTTTGACCTCCTGACAATTCAGAAGGCATTTGATTGATTGTTTGTGGAAGTCCCACGGCTTCCAAAAGTTCCTCGATACGAAGGTTAATTTCTTTTTTTGTAAGGTTTTTGATGTTGCGAACCAACGGGAACTCCATGTTTTCGCGAACTGTCATGGAGTCATACAGGGCAGAATTCTGAAATGAAAAACCAATTTTTAGCCTCATTTCATTTAAATCCCGAATTCCAAGTTTAGAAATCTCCTTCCCAAACACCTCCATACTCCCGCTATCCTGCTGCAAAAGTCCTACCATGATTTTGATCAACACCGACTTTCCTGTACCAGAGCGGCCCAAAACCACGAGATTTTCCTCACGGTACAAATCCAGATCTACTCCTTTCAGGACTTCAAGTTCACCAAAGGCCTTGTACAAATCTCGAATTACCACCACCTTTTCTCGATTACCCATGGCTATTTGATACGGAAAAGGTTAATTATTTGAAGGGAAAGCAGCTCCTCAATAAAAATGAGGAACATCGAAATAACTACGGCTGAGTTTGCAGCTCTACCCACTCCTTCTGTTCCTTTGGAGGAGTTGTATCCTTTGTAGCAACCTACCATTCCAATCGTAAATCCAAAAAATATGGATTTGATGATCGAAGAGAAAATATCTAGGAAGGTAACTGAGCTAAAAACTTGTGCAAAAAAAGTAGAGATACTTACGAGTTCATTCGCATTGACATTGATGAAAGCGCCCATCAGAGCTACAAAATCGGTGTACATCACCAATACCGGAATCATTAAGGTGGTGGCCAATACACGAGTTACCACCAAAAATTTGTAGGGATTGGTAGCCGATACCTCCATGGCATCAATTTGCTCCGTCACTTTCATGGATCCTATTTCGGCTCCAATTCCTGATCCCACTTTACCTGCGGCAATCAAGGCAGTAACCAAGGGACCCATGGCTCGAACAATGGCAATAGCAATCAAGGATGGAAGCCAGGAAGTGGCTCCAAACTCTGATAAGGAAGGGCGGGATTGATTGGTGAATACGATCCCTACGATAAATCCTGTTAGGGAAATCAAGGGCAAGGACTCTACACCGATACGGTAGCACTGATGAATGACTTCTTTGAATTCATAGGGAGGAACAAATACCTCTTGGAAAAATCGCTTGACGAAAATCCAAGCATCTGCTAATCCCTTGAAGAAGGCATCTATTTTTTTTGAGAAGACATGCTTTCGCGTACCGGACTGTCCTGCCATAGTCGTATTCAGAGATTCAAAAATAAGGAAATTAATTCAAAGGATGCGCCAAAAACCTGCATTTGCTCCAGCAAAAAAAGTATGCAAAAGTGAGGAAGAACTCAGAGCTTGCAAGCAGCAAACCTGTAGACATCCACCAAACGATTACCTAAAAAATCAACAACCCTGGAGGGGGAAAAAGAAAGCAAAATCTGAAAAACTTAAGGCTCCAAATAAGCTCAAAAAACTGCCTCTATTCTACTGCCCAACTACCACTTTTTCCAAACTAAGTTGATCCCAAAATATTGGTTGAAACTATAACTACATCATGGACGAAATTAGTAAGTCAGCGGGGTAAGACAATACCATTTCATTGTGAGTTAGCTGCTTAAAAACCTTGGTACTACCCTTGAAAAAATTACAAGAGCCGGAGAGGAGAAAACCGTGGAGAAAAGTGGGTATTTCAGAGGTTTTTTTATTTTTTAGATAAATCTTATTTTTTTAGATTTGTCTAATTTAGACAACTATAAATGAATCATAGTCAATTAAAAATCAATTACTTAAATATAAATTTAAAACTATTGATTTAAGCCAATTTTAAATGCAGTACAAGGGCTATGCCCTTCCAACCTTTGCTGCCTCCAAGGCAAATGCAAGCGTTTATTCATCCAAATTCGCACTATCCAATGCCTTATTTTTTATCGCCTAACCCTAGCGGTTTGTGATTAATTCCAATCAACAACTGGGCCAAAAATCGAATTCAATACCTGCTGGGATGGTAAAATCTTGACTTGAATTTTAGGTCTCCCCTACCCTTTTTCGAAGCTTACCAAGTCAGAATTAGAGGCAAGTTTGGAGCCTATTTTTCTACCTTCCACAGAGTTCCTTATAGGCACAATACACACATTTTTTCTTGTCGTCAGTTTGATCAAAAGGCACCTGAGGATTTACGATTTCCTCTAGAAGCCCACGAAGACCTAGTTCATATTCCTCAGAAAAATCCCGGTAATCTACTACTTCAGAATTATCCAATTGAAGGTAGGGATTGAAGTCAGGGGAATAAATTTCCTTGATGTTGATGATTCCCGGTTTTAGAGGGAGCTGGTTTTCTGGATTTTGGTACTGGTAGAAAAAGGCGTAAAGAAAAGTTTGCATGGCGGCCTTGTTTCTTTTCTTATCGTTCCGATCAAATAGGGAAGCAATCGAAGGAATTTTTTTGGTATCCTTCCCTGTTTTGTAATCCAAAAGTCGAACCTTGGAATCTTTGATATCCAAGCGATCTATCACCCCAGCTAGGGCTACTTCCTTCGGGCCATCCTCCGTTTCAATCGAAAGATGCGCCAGGTGTTCTTTTTCCAAACCAATCACTCTGAAATCACCATTTCGCTGGTCGTAAGCCAGTACGGCCTCAATGTATTTGGTCAATACCTGCCGAGCAATCTGCAATTGCCCAGTGAGCAAGAGCTCCTCTCCTTCCTCCTTCTTGTACAGTTCCCGAAAAGCTTGTTCCACAGCAACGGGTACTTGTGGCAATAAGCGCTCAATTTGGTGGCTATCCAATTCTCGAGAAGTTTGCCCTTCAGGGAGCGCATACAGCAATTCAATCCCTCTATGCAGCAGTGTTCCGAAGGTCATGGGATCAATTGAAGTGACCACTTCTTCTTTTTCTTTCAATTCAGCCACATAACGTAGGTAAAAGCGTAGCCTACAATCCAAATACATATTGAGTGCCGATGCCGAAAATTTCTTTTCAGCTTCCCCATTTCCCAAGGGCTTAAAATATCGAGCCAAACTAGCTAGCATTGCTGGAGTCTTGGCAAGTGTAATGGGTGGATTCGGGCTGAGGTTGACAGGAACCAAAACTGATTCTGGTTTTGAAATTGGCAATTCCACTCGCATCTGCTGGATAAAGCGGCTCATTTCATTGGCCTTACCCTGCTCTCCAGCAGTGGTATAGATCAAATGCACTTCCTCAGCGCGATGCAACAAGCGGTAAAAGGTGTAGGCATAGATGGCATCGTTTTGCTCCTGAACAGGTAAGCGGAAAGCCTTTCGAAGATTAAATGGAATCATGGATTGAATTCCTCCTCCAGGAGGAAAACTTCCCTCATTTACATCACAAATAATCACCCGTCTGAAATCCAGGTTACGAGATTCCAATACCCCCATCACTTGCAATCCTTGAAGCGGCTCCCCTTCAAAGGGCAATTTGAGATCGCGGAAAAGCTTTCGGAATAAGCTGAGAAGAAATTCAACTTTTAGGCCTTTGCTGCTCGAAGTACTGAATATCTCCTTCACCCGATTCAGCTGCTTGAACGCTTGAAACAAGTAGCTTTTTTGAGTAGGATCTTCTTGTAATTCCTTGGCTAAATACTCAATAATCTCAATTAGGTAATCGATTAGCGAATCTCCCGATACCTTTTTGAACACCAAATCAACTAGCGTGTTTTCCTTAGCAATTAACTCCTTGGGAACATCTATCCAATTTTCAGTTTGTATTTTCTGAGCCGCTTCCGCAGCCCAGGCTCCATCCTCTGCCTGTAAATAAGAATAAGCTAAGAGGTCCAATACCGATTTATGGTAAAAGGTTACCCTCCCATCTTTCTGTTTTGAATGGCGCTGCAAATCCAATACCGCATCCAAAAAGGAATAAATCGGTGCATTGCGCATGGGATAGCCCATGGTCACATTGAGTTTGGTAATCACCTCAGGAAGCTGATGAAGAACCGGAAAAAGCAACTGCTCATCGGGTAGAATGATGACGGTCTCTTCCAGCGGCTCATTCGATCCCAACTGCTCTAGCAATTTGCCCACCAAGTTGGCTTGATTCGTCTTCAAAGGGATGGAATGGGTGTGAATTCGTGAACCTTTCTTTTTGATTTCATCTGGAATTCGCTCGGGAAAGGTTTTTGCTAATACAGGTTTTTTTCTCTCGTCAATGTATTCTCTGAAGAACAACCCAGCCTCCTGCAGGGGATCTTCCAAATAATACGCGTCAACATCCCAAAAAATCTCAGCCCCAAAAGCTTGAATAAAGTGAGTAATGATTTTTTCTTCGGCAAGGGTAAACGCATTGAAGCCAATAAAAATCAATTGCTTGTCAGGTTTAGCGATGGCCTCCGTAGTTGATGCCACTTGTCGATACAATTGCCCCCCATAGGCCATTCCAGAAGTCTGTAATCGTGCCTGAAATCCTTCGTAAAGGGATCCCAGAATTTGCCAAAACTTAAGGAAGCGTTCTTTCTCTGTTTCATTCTGACGCTCAAACGCCTTCCAAAATTGCGCGATTAGCGCCCATTGCTCTTCGGAAAGGAAACTCAAATCCGACTCGAACTCCTTGATTTCTGCCAAATGGGCATACACCTGCTTTACTGGAGCCAAAAATTGATCCAAATCGTTAAAATCCTTCAAAATCAACTCCCCCCAATGGTAGAATCGATCAAAGGGCTCCGCATCTTTTTGAAGGGTGCAGTACTCCTCATACAATTCGAATACTAAAGTAAGTTCGTCTGTGGGGGTTTTCCCTGCCAACTGGTACACCAGCTGCTCAATGGTCACTACCTCAGGCATCCAAACAGGTTGCTCGATCAATTCCCCCAAGTACTTGGTGAAAAATAGGCCTGCGCGACGGTTAGGCAATACCACCCGAAGGTCTTTCAAATCCCTACCAGAGTCTAAAAGCTGTTGAGCAGTTTCTTTCAAAAAAGGGATCATAGTGCGATAATTTCAGTAGGTTCAAGGTAACAGAGGTATCCTTTGACAGGCAGCTGCGTCAAATTTTTCACCAAAGACATGTATTCATATACTTGATCAGCATGAGATTCACGTTTGATTCCCGTTTTGAAATCAATTACAATCGCCTCATCTTTTCCAATAAGAATTCGATCAGGACGCTTTTGAGCTCCCCCAGGAAGTAGAATCCCTTGCTCGGTCAGGGAGGAGAAATTTGGGTCAAACCATTTTCGTACCTCAAGATTTGCAAAGACTTGATCGAGTTTCACTTTTACTTGGACAGCAGTCTCTAGATCCAATCTGCCCTCTTGGAAATACTCTTTCACTAATTGTGAAGCATCCTCCATGCCTTTTGCTTCGGCCAAAATAGCGTGGATAATGACCCCAAAATCCCGTTGCTCTCGGGCATGAATGCCCTCAGGGGAAAAATCCCAGGGATTCGCTTTAGTTTGCAACTTGGTCTTCCAATCCATGAATTCCCAGCGAAGCGGAGGAACATTTGTAATTTTATTGCCTTCTTTTTCCTTGGCTTTAGGCCAATTTCCCCAAGCGAAAGTCAGTGTCTCTGGATTCCAAGAGGAAGCAGATTCTTCCAGAAACTGGAATCCTCCCGAAAACATATCATACAAGAGATTTCCTGTTCGAGTAGGCGAAATTTCCTTTTTACTTTTTCCGATTGAAAAGGTTCCAAATCCAAAAAGGGCCTCTTCGGCACGTGTAAAGGCTACATATAGCATATTGAGCGAATCCAAATAGGACAAGCGAACTTCCTCATCGTAGGCACCTGAGAAATGACTGTTTTTCAAGAGTGATTGATGTGTCAAAGGAACGACCGTCTGTACTCCATTTTCGGTATCAAATGGGGCCCATAAGATTGGTGCTTGAAGACCTGAGGAGACAATTCCCCAATCTAAGAAAGGCATAATGACCACCTTGAATTGAAGTCCTTTGGACTTGTGAATGGTCAAAATTCGCATCGCATCATGGTCCTCAGGAATTTTTACGGTGCGCTTCTTTTTGTTGAGTTCCCACCAATCCAAAAAGCCAAGTAAGTCCGCTCGATTCTTTTTCACATAGTCAAACACCGCTTCCTTAAAGCCGGAAACGTAACTGAGGTCCTGTTGCTTCTGTGTCAAACCTAGAAACGTAAGTCCTTGCTCCACCAATTCCATCAAAGGCATCTGTTGGAAACTAGCTTGCCTAGCCAACAATTCTTTTTCCTTTTCTTGTAATTCAGTGGGCAATCCTCTGACAAAAAACAACTCATGACTCAAGGAAATTCCATGAACCAAGGCATAGTATTGCCAAAGGGTTTTTAGTGCCACTCGGTCAGAAGGATCACTCAAGTAGGTCAAAAACCCAACCACGCACTTGACCGCTATGGATTTATCTATAAACAAAGACTCTTCAGAAAGTACATCAAAGCGGTAGTCTGTACCCACTTGTTCTCGCTGCACCTCCATAAATCGATCGGCCAAAACAGCTCCCTGTCCATTAGTACGCACCAAAAATGCAATGTCGCGCAAGTCATACCCCTGATCCTGTAATTGCATTACCAGCTCGGGAAGCTTATCCAAAACATCCGGTTCCACGCCTTCTTCCTCTTCGCTATCCTCTTCCTGGGTCTTTTCTGCATTACTTTTTTCTGCAAACTCTAGATGAATCTTCCCTTGGAATGAAGCATCTTTTTTCGCTTTAGGCACTTCCTGTGCTACGCCCTCAAAAGCACGCGACAACTTATTTTCCGAATCCAATTCGTAGTGACTTTCCATGCCCCGCTCCATCCATCCAGGTAATTGCTGGAAGACGGCATTGTTAAACGCAATGATGCCTGGCAAACTGCGGTAGTTGACGCTTAGATTCTTGACTTCCACAAAATCTGGATGAATCTGCTCTTGCACTTCGGAGAGCAAAAGTTCTAATTTTCCTCCTCGCCAACGGTAGATCGATTGCTTGACATCCCCTACCAGCAAGTTGGTATTTCCAGAAGCCAAGGTATTTTGCAACAAAGGCTTGAAACTCGACCACTGGAATTCAGAGGTATCCTGAAACTCGTCAATCAAAAAGTGTTGGTACTGGTTTCCAATTTTTTCATACAAAAAGGGAGCTTCATTTTCCCGAGTAATTTCAGCTAAAAAATCATTCACATCTGAAATCAATAAAATTCCCTCCTCATCCTTCAGGTCTCGCAATTCCAAAAGTAGGTTTCGGAAAACCCCAAACGCATTGAGGTTCTTCTGTAGGGAGGTAAACGTATTCCAAACCATTAACTTTTCGGGCCAAGAAAGGAGTAAATCACCCAAACCAGCTTCAAAAGCGTTGCAAATAGCCCCTTCCTGTGGGGATCTATTCACAAACCAATTGCTCACCTCGGGCAAATCCCGCAACATGTTGGCAGTAAGTTCTGGAAATGGCATCTTGGGATCACCCAAGCTTCCGAATTTTTTAGCGAAGCTTCTACTTCCCCCCTTGAAATCAGTCCATTCCAATCCAAATTGGACTCGAATATCCTCTGCTTGCCGCCATTGCGCTTTACCCTCCACAATCAAGTCCTGACGAACTCGTGCTATTTGTACTTTGAGTTCGGGTAAAAATCCCTCCTGACCCACACTTTCTTGGAAAACAGCGCGAAATGCCTTGAACCGTTCCTGAAAAATCTCCTTACCTAGACCCTTGATTCCTACACGGATGTCCCAGGATTTACCATCCAACAATTGTTCTTCGGCATAGTCTATCAACCAATTTCGCAATGCTGGATCCTCAGCAACCTTTTCCACGATTCGATCCACCAACTTATCTAGGACCGCATCGGTATCCATTTCCAAGTCAAACTTGGCTTGCAGACCCATTTCTCTAGCAAAAGATCTGATTACCTTTTGGAAAAAGGAATCGATGGTGCTCACTGAAAAATTACCATACCCGTGCAGCACATGAAGAAGCGTCACTCGCGCACGATCCATCAATTGCTGTTCATCCAAATCCAACTGAGCCATTAATTCCTGATCCAAGAATTCAGCTGGATTGACCCCTTGACTCAATCGTTTCAATTCCTCCACAATCCGCTCCTTCATCTCTTGAGTGGCCTTATTGGTGAAGGTCACCGCTAGAATCTGTCGATACCCGGAATGGGGATTCCTCAAGGCCAACTTGAGGTATTCCAAAGTAAGGGTGTACGTCTTCCCCGAACCTGCTGAAGATCTGTAGAGTAGAAAGGGTTTTGCCATTGGAAAAAAATTTGAGTTCGAATATAGAAAACCCTACCTCCAGTTTGATAGATGGTTTATTTTTTTGACACAAATTGTCAATCTTAGAAAAAATGAAAGTGGAAAAGAATGGACTCGTGTTGGCTTAGCGCTTCAGCGCATTCCACAAAATTTCAATGGGATGCAAAGCCTTTCTACCTGTCCCATCTGCTATCTGGTGTCGACAGGAGGTACCAGGTGCTGCAATAAGCGTATCTACCTCAGCCTTTCGAACCGCAGGGAACAAGACCATCTCTCCAATTTGCTGAGAGATTTCGTAATGCTCTGCTTCATAACCAAAGGATCCTGCCATGCCACAGCAGCCACTTGGAATAGTCTCTACCACATAGTTAACGGGAAGGGAGAGGATTTTTTGAGTCCAAGAAAGCGAAGAAAGTGCCTTTTGATGGCAGTGTCCGTGCAATTTGATTTTTTCGGCTCGTGTGGTAAATTCTTCTGGTTTGATATTGCCTGCCGCAACTTCCTTGCCCAAAAACTCATCGATCAACTGCACGTGAAACTTAAGTTTCTTGGCGCTCTCCACCCATTCAGGACCCACAATTCGTGGATATTCGTCCCGGAAACTTAGAATTGCGGATGGCTCCAAGCCAATAAGTGGCGTATTCCCATCAATCAACTTCTCAAATACGCGCACATTGGCTTCGGCATGCTTTTTTGCTTTGAGCAGCAATCCCTTGGAAAGCGCAGAACGCCCACTTTCCTCGTGATCGACTACCCTTACCTCATAGCCCAACTTCTTGAGTAGGGAAATGGCCTTGATTCCGATTTGGGTATCGTTGTAGTTGGTAAACTCATCCACGAAAAAGTACACAGACTTAATCATTTTGGCTGGTGCAGGAAGGATAGCATAGTTGTTTTTATACCAAGCACGCAAACTCACCGAACTAATTTCCGGTAGATTACGATTGGGAGCCACTCCCAAAAACGCTTTCAAAAGACCTCCTGTGAGAGAATTGGTCAAGAAGAAATTAGAAACAATCGGAACCAATGATCCCAGTCGGTTTAATTCATTGATGTGCCCAAATGCTTTTGACCGCAAAGGTACCCCATGGGTCTTCTGGTATTGGTACAAAAATTCGGCTTTCATGCTGGACATGTCTACGTTAGAAGGGCATTCTGCCGTACATCCCTTGCAGCTCAAACACAAATCCAAAGCTTCCTTGATTTCCGGATGATCGAAGGCATTCTCTTTTTTATCTAGCGTCAGAAACTCCCGAAGCGTATTCGCACGTCCACGAACGGAATCCCGCTCGTTGCGGGTAGCCATAAAGGAGGGACACATAGTACCTCCCGAACCTGGAAGCTTGCGGCAGTCTCCAGACCCGTTGCATTTCTCTGCTAGCCTCAAAATCCCTCCAGCTGCTGAAAAATCAAAAACCGTTTCTGGATCTGGCGTATGCATGCCAATTTCGTAGCGAAGAAACTGGTTCATCGGAGCAGCATCCACAATCTTCCCTGGGTTAAAAATATTCAAAGGATCCCAGGTGTATTTGATTCGTCGAAAGAGTTGGTAATTCTTTTCCCCTACCATCAGCGGGATAAATGCGGCTCGCACTCGTCCATCCCCATGCTCCCCAGAAAGAGAACCTTGGTACTTTTTAACTAGTTTGGCTGAGGCTAGGGAAATCTGATAAAACTCTTCCACATCTTCTGCCTTTTTCAAATCAAGGATGGGACGCATGTGAATCTCTCCTGCCCCCGCATGGGCATAATGCACAGGGTTTTGATTAAAACCTGCCAAAATTCCATCCAATTCATCGATGTAATCTGCCAGATCTTCAATATCCACCGCAGTATCTTCGATGCATGCCACCGCCTTCGGGTCACCAGGAATATTTCCCAAAAGACCTAATCCTGCTGCACGAAGGGCCCAGGCAGATGACACTTTCTCAGGCTCAATAATCGGATAGGCATAGCCGTAGCCTGCGGCCTTCAAGTCTGCTACCAAGGCTTCACCCTTGGCCATTGCCTCTTCCAAAGTTTTTCCTCGAAACTCGATCATCAACAGCGCCTTGGGATCCCCCTCCCCGAAATAGCGGTTTTTGGAATACTCAATGCTTTCTTTGGTACAGTCTAGGATGATTTTATCCATCAACTCCACGGCAGTCACCTCGTGCTTCATCGCCACTTGGGCCGACTTCATGCTTTCATGAATGGATTCAAAATGGGCAGCCACCACAATTTCTATCGGATCCGGAAGTGGATCTAGGCTCAACTTGATCTCGGTGGTAAAGGCTAGGGTACCTTCAGAACCGGCCAATAGTTTACAAAAATTGAAATTGTCTGTTCCCTCAAACTGCGAAGCCTTAAGCAATTCGTCTACAGCGTAACCCGTATTCCGTCGATGGATGGACTTTTTTGGAAACTGAGCATGAATTTCTGCTCGAGTTTCGGATTGACCGAGTTCTTCCCAGACCTGCCGGTAAAGATTCCCTTCCAAATCCTTTTGCCCACACTTGTGCTTAAAATCTTCCGCAGAAAGTTCTCGGAATACTACCTTTTTCCCATCACTCAGGATGGTATTGAGGGAAATTACTTTGTCCCGAGTAACCCCATACACAATCGAGGTTGTACCCGAGGAATTGTTGCCTACCATCCCTCCGATCATCGCACGATTGGCGGTAGAAGTGATCGGTGAGAAAAAGAGGCCATAGGGCTTCAAAAAACGATTCAACTCATCCCGAACCACCCCAGGCTGCACTCGTACCCAGCGTTCGTCGGCGTTAATTTCAAGAATTTGATTGAAGTGGGTGGACACATCCACCACAATGCCATTGCCCACACATTGTCCTGCAAGCGAGGTA
>JACCDH010519055.1_pt1 | contig 13842 bp, 15 predicted proteins | sample 7442481 | NCBI WGS metagenome assembly JACCDH01 (sample SAMN15323433, study PRJNA562643) | freshwater metagenome | isolation source: river surface water | place: USA:Blue River Watershed | collected 2017-08-15
ACCTGCTTCTTTACATGCGTTTTCTGAACCAAGTTCTATGAAGTCTTTGTATTTAATTACTTCTGCTCTGATGAAGCCTTTTTCGAAATCTGTATGAATAACACCAGCTGCTTGTGGTGCTGTCATGCCACGAGTGATTGTCCAGGCACGTACTTCTTGCACACCCGCCGTGAAATACGTTGCTAAATTCAATAATGAATAAGCAGCTCTGATTAATTTATTTACGCCTGATTCTGCTAAACCTAAATCGTCTAAGAACATTTGACGCTCTTCATAACTTTCTAAAGATGCAATTTCAGCTTCGATTGCTGCAGAAATAATTAACACTTCTGCATTCTCATTTTTTACTGCTTCTTTTACCTTATCAACGTATGCATTACCAGTGTTTACTGACTTCTCGTCAACATTACATACATATAATACTGGCTTCAAAGTCAACAATTGTAGATCGTTGATATGCTCTAAATCTTTTTCTTCAATTGCGACTGTACGAGCCGATTGACCAGCTAATAATGCTTCTTTCACAAGCGATAATATTTCGAATGCTTTCTTCGCATCTTTATCACCGGTCTTTGCTGATTTCTCAACCTTTGCTATTTTCTTTTCAACAGAATCTAAATCTTTTAATTGTAATTCTGTATCAATAATTTCTTTATCTCTAATCGGGTCTACCGATCCGTCTACGTGAACAACATTTGGGTCATCGAAACATCTCAACACATGTATGATTGCATTCGTTGTTCTGATGTTACCTAAGAATTGATTTCCTAATCCCTCGCCCTTACTTGCACCCTTTACTAATCCTGCGATGTCAACAATCTCAATAGTGTTCGGCACTATACGCTGAGGATTTACTAACTCTGATAATTTCGTTAAACGATGATCAGGTACTGTAATTACACCGACATTCGGCTCAATAGTACAAAACGGGAAATTCGCCGCTTGCGCTTTTGCATTCGATAAACAATTAAATAATGTTGATTTTCCAACATTCGGTAATCCGACGATACCACACTGTAATGCCATATTTGAAATTTAAAATTCTTAATTTTTTTAATGTAACTAGTAACTGGTGACTAGTAACTAGACTAGTTACCAGTTACTAGTTACCAATATTTTGCTTGCTCTCTTTCAACTTCTTCAGATACACCCCATAGAAACCCCTATACGTCACCTTCACAATCGTATAAACCGGTATAGCTAAAAACATTCCGAACGGACCGCCGATGGTGCCACCAACGAATACCATTAAGAAAATTTCTAATGGATGTGCTTTTACACTCTTTGAAAATATCAATGGTTGAAATACAAAGCTATCTAGCGTTTGTGTAATAATCACAATGCCCGATATGCTTAATAAAAACACTAATAATTCTGATGAATTAATAATGTCAACATTCGATGCTACTCCTAAAAACAAAGCAACAAAGACTGCAATTACTTGTCCGAGGTAGGGTATCACATTGATGATACCTACTAATATCCCTATCAATAAAAAGTTCTGAACCCCAACAAAATAAAGGGATACAGAAACTATAAATGAAATCACACTCGCTTGTATTAATAGTCCGATGAAATACCTCGACAATAATTTCTCAATATTGTTAAACACTGAAATATAATCAACATAATATTTCCCAGGGATGATGCTAGCAATAGACTTCTTCAATAAATTTTCATCTTTTAATGAGAAAAAGCTAATGAAGAAAATAGAAAATATAGCTATTACCAAACTTGCAATACCACTGAAAACATTCGTTAATACACTTTCTGCATTTTGTTTATTCAACAATCCGGTGATCTCTTGTATGATCATCGGTTTCAAATAACCTGGTTGTTGATCTGAGACTCCGTTTTCTATTAATAAGTGCTCGATGTAATAAATTTGATTATCAAATACATTAGTCAGTTTATTCGGATCTATGTTTTTCAGATGCTCAGCTTCAGTCGTGATGAGAGGGAAGAGGGTCATGCTGAAAATACTAATGACACCAATTAATATAATAAATGCAAGAATTGTAGAGATAATTCTCGGCACTCTAATTTTAAAAACTTTACCTCTGCTAAAATAATTTACGAGTGGTGTTAACACGAAGGTTAAACACATCGCAAAAAATAAATACAATAGTATAATTCTAAAATACCAGAACAAGAATGCTGCTAAAGCAATCCCTATGGCAATCCAGATGTTCTGATATTTCTTAAGTACCATTAGTTCTTTTTGAAATGTTCTATATAACCAATGATTCTGTACGCTAATTTTGCTAAGGTATATTCTGAAAGAATACTTCCTTCCATTGGTGCACATTCAACGATATCGAATCCGACTACATTCTTGGTCTTACACGTTTCTCTCAATAAGTCCAATGTCTCATTCCAGAACAATCCGTTTGGCTCTGCAGTACCTACTGCTGGCATAATACTCGGATCGAATCCGTCGGCATCAATAGTGATGTAAACGTTTTCAGTAAGGTTAGATGTTAATTCTTTTACCCAATTCGGATTGTTGCGAATTTGGTGTGCGTAGGCTGTATGAATCTTCGGATTATTTTTAATCTCATTAGCTTCTTCGATGCATTGTGCACGAATACCTGCTTGACAAATTGTTAATCCCATGTCTTTCACTCTTGCCATTACTGAAGCGTGTGAGTATGGGTTATTATGATAGCTTTCTCTTAAATCAGAGTGAGCATCAATTTGCAATACACTTAAGTTTGGGTATTTTTTAGCATGAGCTTGTACAAATCCGTAGGTCACCGTATGCTCTGCACCAAATGAAACCACAAACTTACCAGTCTCAATTAATTTAGTAGTTTCTTCTTCGATATGTGCAACAGCCTTCGCATTAACTTTACCATTAAAGTCCATCGCCTCTAATGTTGCAATACCTGCAGTACGAATAGTTTCTTTATCTAATTCTTCGTCATAGAATTCAACGTATTTTGAAGCGTCGATGATGGCAGCCGGACCTCTAAAAGAACCTTCTAGGTATGAAGAAGTGTGTTCATAGGGTGCTGATTGAATTAAATACTTTGCATTCTCAAAAGAATACAATGCCTCTTCTTCTAATCCTAAAAAATTTTGCTCAGGGCCTAATACTTTCATGTGTTAAAATTTGTGCAAAGATAGGAAATTAGTGACTAGTTACTAGTAACTAGTCACTAGAAATAGGGAATAAATATTAATACGTAATTTTATTACTTGCACCTGTAAGGGGCGATTACATCGAACCGTATATTAAGGAAAAAGGAAAATGGAAAAACGAATAACGTATGGGAATGCTTGTAGGAAAAGGAAGCAAATAAATTGGGTTATTAAGTAATTAAGTTATTTAGGTATGTAGTATACCCAAATAACTCAATTTCCTAATTTCTTAATAACTTAAATATTAAATTTCAAAATCAATATCAACTCCCGAACCAGTAGATCCATTAAACTCTTCGTATCTTCTCTCTACTACTTCTTGATTTGCTTTGATATAATCAACTGTGTCTTTTAAGCCTTCTACAAACTTTTCGAAATCTTCTTTATAAAGGAAAATCTTATGTTTTACGAACACGCCATCTTCCATTCTTTTCTTACTCTCGGTGATTGTGATGTAGTAATCGTTACTTCTGGTTGACTTCACATCAAAAAAATAAGTACGCTTTCCAGCTCTTACTTTTTTTGAATACACCTCTTCTCTGTCTTTATTATCAAATTCTCCCATGTTTTATTAAATAAATATGCAGTAAATAAAAGTATTTAATTCCAAACTTCCAAACGATGTTTTATTCACATTTATACATTTTTTGCACTTATTGAACCTTTTCTTCTTCTAATAGTTGCTTTTGATACAATTCTGCATAAGCCCCGTTCAATTTCATAAGCTCTTCATGATTACCACTTTCTACAATCTCTCCAGCATCTAAGAACAATATTTTATTAGCATTTCTAATCGTAGATACTCTGTGTGAGATGATTATACTCGTTCTATTTTTCATGATCTCATTCAATGATTTTAAGATGAGCTCTTCGGTCTTGGTATCTACAGCCGATAAAGCATCGTCGAATACCATAATCTTCGGATTCATTATGATCGCTCTTGCAATGGAGACTCTCTGCTTTTGTCCGCCCGATAATGTTATACCTCTTTCTCCAACTTTTGTTTCAAAGCTTTCGTTGAACTGCATAATATTATCATATATCGCTGCTTGTTTGGCTACCTTCACTATCTCATCGAAATCTTTCTCGTCTTTGCCAAATGCGATATTATTTTTGATACTATCTGAGAACAAAAATACTTCTTGAGGTACCAATGCAATTTGCTTTCTGAAATTATATAAGTTCAAGGTCTTGATGTTTTGATCATCTAAACTGATTGAGCCCTCATCCACATCGTACATTCTGAACAATAAATTCGCCAATGTTGATTTACCTGATCCGGTTTTACCGATGATCGCTAATGTCTCATTCGGCATCACTTCAAAGCTCATATTTTTAATGGCTTTGATGCCTGTATCGGGGTAGGTAAAGCTTACGTTTTTGAAAGTTATTTTACCATTTAAATCTTTCGATATTGCAACAGATTCATTTCTTATTTCGGGTTCTGTTTCTAAAAATTCATTGATTCGTTTTTGTGATGCGGCAGCTCTTTGAACTAATGAAGTTACCCAGCCTACGGATGCTACGGGCCATGTTAACATGTTCACGTAAACAATAAACTCTGCTATATTACCAGCGGTTATCGATCCGTTGATTACTTCTTGTCCGCCGATATAAACCGTCAATATCGTACTTATACCCACCAATGCTAATACCGTAGGGAAGAACACTGCTTGCACATTTACCAAGGCCATTGATTTTTCTCGATATGTCTCAGCATCTTTATGAAATCCTTTTTGAATTTCAGCTTCACGCACAAATGATTTGATCACTCTAATACCTGAAAAACTTTCTTGTATGGTATTACTCAATGTTGATAGTTGAGCTTGTATATCTTCTGATTTTTGATTGATTAAATTTTGAACAAAATAAATCGCTAAAAATAATAGTGGTAAAGGTAATACTGCGTATAATGTAAGCTTCGCATTTACACTAATCATGGTGCTGATTACTAAAATAAATAACACTATTAAGTTGAGGGTGTACATGATAGCCGGACCTATGTACATTCTCACACGGCTGACGTCTTCGCTCACACGATTCATTAAGTCGCCGGTATTATTTTTTCTGTAGAAAGAGAGATTAAGAATCTGATAATGTTCATAAATTTCATTCTTCATATCGTACTCCACCAGTCTCGACATCACGATAATTGTTTGGCGCATGAAGAACATAAATATTCCTTTGATGACGGCGACCAAAAACACTATACATCCGAAGAATAAAACAATAGAAATAAATACCTGATAATAGCTCGATTGACGTGCAAAACCCTCAAGCGATTGATAGATAGCAACTTGTTCTTTTACTAGGTCAAAAGCTAGGCGAATAACCTGTGCTGGAAAGACCCCAAACCAGTTCGAAAGGGTGATAAACAATACACCTAAAAGTAGCCTGTATTTGTATCTCCAGAGGTATTTATTAATAGATTTCAGTTCCTTCATGCTTGTTTTTAATCCTATTTAATTTGCCAATCCAAAAAAATACCTACTTTTGCTAGCCTTAATTCAATTATTTAACAAAAATATAAATCGAATGTCAGATATTTTAGGAGATTTCTCAGTCTTTAATCAAATGGCAGAGAATGACCACCAAAAAGTGGTTTATTGTTATGACAAAGCTACGGGTTTAAAAGCAATTGTAGCGATTCATGATACTACATTAGGACCAGCTCTTGGCGGAACCCGTATGTGGAACTACAAATCAGAGGGAGAAGCATTGAACGATGTACTTCGTTTATCGCGTGGAATGACATATAAGGCGGCGATCACCGGATTAAATTTAGGTGGTGGTAAAGCGGTTATTATTGGAGATTCAAAGAAAGATAAGTCAGAAGCGATGATGCGCCGTTATGGTAAATGCATCGAAAACTTAAATGGTGAATACATCACTGCTGAAGATGTGGGTACAAGTCCGAAGGACATGGAATACATCAAAATGGAAACTAATCACGTAGCAGGTATACCTGAGTCACTAGGCGGATTAGGAGATCCATCGCCAGTAACAGCATACGGTGTTTTTATGGGAATGAAAGCATGTGCACAAAGCTTATGGGGTAACGATAGTTTATCAGGTAAGGTAGTTGCGGTGCAAGGAGTAGGGCACGTAGGTGAAAATTTAGTGAAGCATTTAAGATCTGAGAATGCAAAAGTTTATATCTCTGATATCAACGAAGAGCGTTTAGCAGAAATATCAAAGAAGTACGGTGCAGAAGTTGTTGCCAATAATTCTTTATATGATTTAGACATTGATGTATATGCTCCATGTGCATTAGGAGCAACAGTGAATGCAGATACATTAGCAAAATTGAAATGTGCAATCATCGCAGGTGCTGCAAATAATCAATTAGCTGATGAAAAAGTTCATGGTAGAATGGTGATGGAAAAAGGAATTTTATATGCTCCTGATTTCTTGATCAATGCCGGTGGATTAATTAATGTTTATTCAGAGTTAATGGGTTACAGTGCTAAACGTGCAATGGAAAAAACAGAACACATTTACGAAGTAACTTTAGAGATTTTGAAAAAATCTCGTGAAGAAAACATTCCTACTTACGAAGCAGCAAATAGAATTGCTGAAAAACGTATAGAAGATATCAGAAGAATTAAAGCTGGTTATTAATAATATTTAAATACTTGGGGTTGTTTATTCAACCCCTTATTCGTTCTTTATGCTAAATCGTCGTCACCTTAGAATCAAAGCGTTTCAAACTGTATACGCTTATCAACAAGCAGAATTGAAAGACCGCAAGTCTTTTGAAAAAGTATTACTAGATTCTGTTATTTCTGTGCATCATGCCTATATACAATCACTTGCATTGTTAGTAGAATTAAGTGAGTTCGAAGAAATGGATGTTGCTGATAGATCTTCAAAGCACTTACCCACAGATGATGATTTAAATGCCAAAGCAGTACTCTCAGAAAATTTATTCGTTCAAATATTAAAGAAAGATCAAACGTTTCTAAACCTTGTGAAAAAATATAAGGTTTCATGGAGCGATGAATCTGTTTTACTTAGAGAGATCTATAATAAAATTAAGTCGGATGATGCGTATAGAAGCTACGCAGCACTAACTGAAAAGTCTATTGTTCAAGAGAGAGAGTGCATTACCAATATTTTCAAAACGATATTGTTTGTAGACCCTTTGTTAGAACAATATTATGAAGAGAAATACATTAACTGGCCAGTTGATAAACAATCGGTTGATGGTATGGTTCTTAAAACTTTGAGAGCCTTTAAAGAAGATGCTATAGACAAGGTTGATATTTTGCCTATCACAGCAAATTGGGATGACGATGAGGAATTTGTTACCGAGTTGTTTAATAAAACAATATTGTATGCAGATGACTACGGACAGTTGATTGCTGATAAAACACAGAATTGGGAAGTTGATAGAATAGCCTTGGTAGATGTGATTTTAATGAAGATGGCAATCGCTGAATTAATTCATTTTAAATCAATACCTACAAAGGTTAGTATGAATGAGTACATTGATATATCTAAAGAGTTCAGTACCCCTAAGAGTAAAGGGTTTATTAATGGTATTTTAGATAAAATATTGATAGAATTAAAAGAAAAAGGCGAAATTCGTAAAATTGGTAGAGGACTAATGGAATAATTATATATGAAAAAAACAGGATTGTATTTTTTAAGCATAATATTGATTAGCTCAATGTTTGCATGTAATTCAGAACCTAAATCTAATAAGCTTAGTGTAGAGGTGCCATTAACTGAGGATGGAAAAGTAGATGAATCTAAATTGCCTAAGTTTGAATTTAGCTCTGAGTCATATGATTTTGGGAAAATCAAGCAAGGTGAAAAAGTTAAATTCTCTTTCAAATTCAAAAATACAGGTGCTACTCCTTTAATCATTTCATCAGCATCGGCAAGTTGCGGATGTACAGTGCCTTCATACCCTGAAGACCCTATAGCGCCGGGAGCAGAAGCAGTTATTGATGTGGAGTTTGATAGCAATGGCAAAATGGGTATGCAAACAAAAACAGTTACATTAGTAGCTAATACAATACCTAATACTAAAGTATTATACCTTAGAGGAGAAATATTACCATAAATTATAAAAAATAAAAAAAAGAAATAATGTTGAACACACTTTTAATGGCACCTCAAGCAGGCGCATCACAAAATCCGATTATGAGCTTTTTACCACTTATCTTAATTGCTGTGGTATTTTATTTCTTCATGATTAGACCTCAAACTAAAAAGATGAAAGACCAAAAGAACTTCATCGAAAATATTAAAAAAGGCGATAAGATTGTAACTGTAGGTGGTATTCACGGAAAGATCGCTGAAATTAACGACGATACTTTCATCATGGAGATTGAAGGCGGTGTGAAAATGAAAATTGATAGAGTGTCAGTTTCATTAGATGCATCGAAGAGATTGAATGATAATAAATAATTATTTACTCTACTGGCGAAAGCTTCTACAAGAATTAGGTAGAAAAAAACTTAGAAAACGAATTCTAATATTTTTTCTATGCACATTTCTTGCAGGAGCTTTTTGGGTTTTAAACATCCTAGGAAAATCATATAGATTTGAAATCGAGACTAATATTAATTTCGATAATCTACCCGAAGATAAAGCACTCAGTTTAGAACAAGCACCAATTGTAACCTTTACAGTAGAAGGAACTGGATGGAATTTTATTCGTTCTAAAATGCAGTTTTTGAAAGATACCTTAATGGTAGATTTACGAAAATTTAATAGTAGAGATGAGCTTGATTTAAATAAAGCACTCATTGATTTTGAACAACAGTGGGAGAGTAAGCTGAAAATCATGAACGTTTACCCCTCGAAAATAATTTTCAATCTTGAACAAAAAAAGATTAGAAAAGTACCTATAAAACTTCAAGCTAATATTACCTATAAAGAGAATTATAATATCTCTAAAGAAATAAAAATTTATCCCGATAGTATATATATTAAAGGTCCGGTTGAAATAATTCGTAAGATAAATTATATAGAAACAAAGCCTTTAGTATTGACAAACCTAGATAGAGCTTTGCTTCAAAATGTGAAGATTCATATTGATAAATATCCCAATGTTGTCTTTTCAAATTCAGAGGTAAAAGTCGACTTGCCTGTTGAACAATTCACAGAAAATGTAATTGAATTACCCATAAATATTAAGTCAGACTATGCTAGTTCTAACATGTTGCTTTTCCCTTCAGTATGTAAGGTGAAATTTAAAGTAGCAATGTCGCAATACCCGAAAATTATGTCACAATCATTTAGAGTATTTGCAGAGAAGAACGATAAATTGACCAATAGATTGGCTTTGCGTTTAGTGTCTCAACCTGCACACGTTAAAGACATAGAAATAATACCAGAAACTGTCGAATATATAATTATACAGAAATGATAAGAGTAGGAATTACAGGTGGTATAGGCACTGGAAAAAGCACGGTATGTAAAATATTTGCGAGCATGGGAATCCCCGTGTTAGATGCTGACTCTCTTGCGAAAAATATAGCAGAATTAGACCTACATGTAAAGCAACAGATTATTGAAGTTTTCGGTAATGAAAGTTACGATGAACACGAAAAATATAATAGAAAATTCATCGCTTCTATTGTATTTAATGATGCCGAAAAATTAAAAATGTTGAATAATATTATTCACCCTGCAGTGATTGAATACTCTAATAATTGGGCAGAACTACATCGTGATAAAAAGTATGTCGTTAAAGAAGCTGCCTTGATGTTTGAATCTGGTAGTTATAAATATAATGATATTAATATTGTAGTTAATGCACCTAAAGAATTAAGAATTCAAAGAATACTTTCTCGTGATAATTCATCGATTGAAGATATCATCAGAAGAATTGAATCTCAGATGAGTGACGAAGAGAGAAATTCTATGGCCGACAAAATAATCAACAATGATGAGCACAATTCCCTGATTGCTCAAGTATATAGCCTTCATCAAGAGTTTGTAAAATGATATTAGATGATTTTCTAATCTATACTGATAAGGGATATTACTGCAAATACGGAGATTTTTATATCGATGCAGCAAAGCCAGTACTAAACAATGTGGTCTCTCATGCACATGCAGATCATGCAAGAGCGGGATCTATTAATGTTTTCTGTACTTCAGCAACGTCTGATTTTATGCGCTTGCGCTACAAAAACCAATCAGCAAAGAATTTTCATTTACATGCTTTTGCTGATGAATTTAAAATCAATGATGTAAGTATTAGCTTTTATTCAGCTGCTCATATCATTGGTAGTGCACAAATATTAATGGTTTATAAAGGTATCAGATACTTATATAGTGGCGATGTTAAATTACAAACTGATGAGACATGTGAAGCTTTTCAATTTGTAGAAACAGATGTATTAATAACCGAGACTACTTTTGCTAAGAAAGATTTTAAACACCCAGATGCAGATTCTCAGATAAAATTATTAGAAGGGTATGATTTACCTGTAATAGTAGGGTCATATGTGTTAGGTAAGGCTCAAAGACTTAATAATTTAATAAATAAGTTAATGCCCGATATCAATGTTTTTATTCATTATGACATTTATGCTTACCATAAAATCTATGAAAAAAATGGTATCAATATGGGTAAATACCAGATTCTAGATAAAAAAGCATTAAAAAACAAACAAAAAGGTATCTATATAGTTCCTCCTCTGAGCTATCAATCATATAAAATCCAATATCCTTATATATTTGCATTTGCTTCGGGTTGGGATAATTTACAAGAGAATACTCTCAAATTATTTCTTTCTGATCATATAGATTGGTTTGATTTGTTGAATTACATTGATAAAACCAAGGCTAAGCAAATATGGGCCATACATGGTGATGGTAAAGATTTAATTGATTATTATAGTAAATCAAATATAATTGTAAGAGATATTCATGTTGCTCGAGGGAATTGATTATACAATTGAAAACGGATTATGGGTATTTACTAAAGAATACCATTTGAAACGCGGACATTGTTGTAAAAGTATGTGCAAGAATTGCCCATGGGAGTATAAGAAAAAAGTTGATCGAGAAAATGATAATCGTGGTTTAGATAGTAAAGAGAGAGAAAAAGAATAAAAAAAGAGTAGCTTTAAATAACACAATTATTGCATATGGAACTTGAAAAAGAAATTGCCCAGAAAAGTTTTAAGAGTGAACGTCATAAGGCCATGGTTAATATCATTTATACCTACTTTTGGGCTAACAATTTAACTAGAAACGATTTTAATCATTACGATATTACTCCTCAACAGTTTAACATTTTAAGAATACTCAGAGGACAATACCCAAATCCTTCAACCATTAATTTATTAAAAGAACGAATGCTCGACAAAATGTGCGATGCTTCTAGAATGGTTGACAGACTTAAACAAAAAGAATTAATTGAACGCTGCGTAAACAAAAAAGACAGAAGATCTGTTGACATTGTTATATCACAAAAAGGCTTAGATCTATTAACTAAAATAGATGTTGAATTAGACCAAGAGAAATTAATGAAGCATTTAAGTGAAGAGGAAGCTAGACAGTTGAATACCTTGCTTGATAAGCTGAGAGGGTAAAAAGTCTTAAGTCTTAAGACTTAAGACTTACGACATACGACATACGACATACGACCCTTTAGTGCAGGAAAAAATTCAACAACGCAATTCCCGCTCCACAAACAATCGCAATCATCTTATAGAAATTAAATCGGTGATCTACATTCGACTCAAATAGAATAGTAGTAGATATATGTAAGAAAATACCGATTACAATTCCCATCATATAATTGAAATATTGACTCAAGTTTTCGTTTGTATTTGCTTGTAAGAATTGCGCAAATACACTTCCAATTGGTGTCATTAAAGCGAATATAGTTAGGAACAAAAATATCTTAGTTTTCTTCAAATGATGTCCGGCTAATACACTTGTCAAGGCAAATGCTGCTGGTATATGATGTAATGCGATGCCATATAATAAAGGTTCGTCTACATGATTCTCTTGATGATCAATTAATGGCATACCTTCTAAAAATGCGTGTAACGATAAACTGATCATTATACCCCAAGGGAAACTATGCTGATGTCCGTTTGAATGAAGATGTATATGTCCGTGTTCTATACCCTCAGAAAATTGCTCTAATATAATTTGAAAGGCAAAGCCTATTAGAATGAAAACGCCAATACTGTGATTTCCACCTTCATATACTTCTGGTAATAAATGCAAAACTGTTATTGAAAACAAATAGGCACCAGAGAATGATAGTAGTAATTTTAGTCTCTTGTTCTGATTTTCTTTGAAAAGAAAAATCAAAGATCCACCTAAACAAGCACTGAAAAATAATATAAAGTAATTTATGATATCCATTCTTTATGTAAAGACAAGCGGTAAATATAAAAACTAAAATTTGCTAAAGCTATACCTAAAATACCACCACAAATAACGTCGAAAGGGTAGTGAACGCCAACATATACTTGCGAATAACAAATTATGAATGCCCATATTTTAAAAAGATATCCGATCCACTTTTTATCAGCGTATAATAGAGACATAAAAGTAGCAATACCAAAATGATTGCTGGCATGAGAAGAAACAAAACTGTAGCCAGAACCACAACCCACGATATTTCTAACATAGCCCATAATTTCAGGTTCATTGCAAGGTCTTAGTCGCATGAAAATTTCTTTGAAAATTCCAGCACTCACAAAGTCAGTAATAGCGAAAGTGAGTAATAGAAACAATACGCGCCACCATCCACTTTTACCATAATTACTTACAAAATAAATGATGATGAATAAATAGAGTGGCGACCAAAAATATTTACTACGCATCAATGGTAAAAGCATATCGAAAAAGTCGTTTGCCAATACACGATTGATTAAGAAAAATAATTGTCGATCGAAATTGATTATAAATTCCATTATTTTTTCTGCGCTAATAATATCATTCGCTCTGATGTATCGAAATCAAATTTATTCAAGTGATAATCACCAAATGTTTCTATAATTTCTAATTGACTAAGCTCGCAATATCTTTTAAAATCATCAAAACTCAAAGCTTTTACCTCTTCTTTGAATTCATATTTACGTCCCTGATCTTCGAACTTTATACTTTTAATGATCATTCCTTGTTCAATTTTTTTGTCGATCTGAAAATTAATACCATCAATAGTCTTAATTTCTGATGGCTTAATTTGCTTAGTGATTTTGCCAATATTTAAGAAGTCAATCAATAAGTAACCATTTGACTTGAGTGATCTACTGAAACTCTTAATAGCTTTAATATCTTCATTTTGTCGTTTAAAATAACCGAAACTGGTGAAAATATTGAATACGTAATCGTAGGTATTGCTGCTCAAAATATTACGAATATCATGTTCTGCAAAATGCAAATGCTCGTTTTCGAATTTTTTAGCATACTGAATGTTCTGATGTGAGAGGTCTATGCCCGTAACATCTAAGCCTTTTTTATTTAGGTAAATAGAGTGCCTTCCTCTACCACAACAAGCATCTAAAACCTTTGCAAACTGTTGAGGATTAAGGTGTTTATATATGTTGTCAATAAATAACTCTGCTTCCTTGTAATCTCTATTAGAGTACAAAACATGATAGTAGGGTGAGTTGAACCAGCTTCTATACCATTTTTTCATTAGAAATAACAAGTTTGAATAAGCGACAAATGTCTTATAATTTTTTATTTTTGTAGGTAAAATCAGTA
>JACCDH010604209.1_pt1 | contig 13839 bp, 12 predicted proteins | sample 7442481 | NCBI WGS metagenome assembly JACCDH01 (sample SAMN15323433, study PRJNA562643) | freshwater metagenome | isolation source: river surface water | place: USA:Blue River Watershed | collected 2017-08-15
AGTTTGAGAAGCTGTGGATTTCAAAAACGTCTTGGTAGAAATCTCAGGCCAGTCCATTAGTGTTTAAGCTGTCTGTCTGTAACGTAAGACGCTGGATCCCGGCTTCCGCCGGGATGACGATTTTTAGGCCAGCAGCTTCTCAAAAGTCATCATCTGCATGTGATGACTGCTGCGTGGGTGGATCGCATGCGATCCAAATTCTCCACTCGCTCCCGGCGCAGGCCGGGATCCAGCGTCGTTCGAACTTTCAATGAATTGACAAATTTTTCAGCTTAAAAAACCGGCATGCGTTCTTGTCCGGGATGCCGTGCCTCTAAAAAATCATTACCACGCCATCTTCCGCCCGTCATAACTCTGAAAACTGCCACTATCCGACAATCCAAGTTTACCAATCACACTTAGCATACCCGCCACACTCTCCGTCACCGAAGTCGGCGCGCCGGATCCACCCATATCGGTTTGCACCCAACCTGGATTCATCGTGATAAGCGCAATATTCGGATAATCATGACTCGCCGAGTGCACCGCCATATTCAGCGCAGCTTTCGAGGCGCGATAAATCCAGCCCATGCTGGACTCGGCCTCTGCAATGCTGCCCATGCCGCTGGTGATGAACACAAAGCGACCACTGGATGGCTTGAGCAAAGGTGCAAGCAAAGGAATGGACTGCATCGCACCAAGCACATTCGCGTGCATGGTGGCATCGAAAGCAGCCAACGCCGGGGGTTCGGTCGCACCATCAAAGGATTCGAACACACCCGCCACGTACACCACCAGATCAAGTTGCTCGCCATCGAGCCGCCAGGGTAACTCCGCAAGTGACTCCGGCACCGTGACATCGGTGCGTATCGCCTGTGCGCCCTCAGATTGCAGACGAGCGAGCGATTCATCATCACGCGCTGTTGCAAATACCTTGTATTTATTCGCCAGCAGCTGACGAACAAACTCGCGCCCAATGCCGCGCGAGGCACCGATGATCAGGGCCGTTGTCATGACTTAGACCATCTCCAGCGCCATCGCGGTCGCTTCACCGCCACCGATACACAGCGCAGCGACACCTCGCTTGCCACCGGTTTTTTTCAGTGCACCCAAGAGCGTGACGATAATGCGCGCACCCGAAGCACCAATCGGATGGCCGAGTGCGCAGGCACCACCATGGATATTGATTTTGTCATGCGCGATGTCGTGTTCTTTCATCGCTGCCATCGCAACGGCTGCAAAGGCTTCGTTGACTTCGAACAGATCGACTTCCTTGCTGCTCCAGCCAGTCTTTGCATACAGTTTTTCAATCGCACCTACAGGTGCGGTGGTGAACCAGTTCGGTTCTTGTGAATGGCGGGTATGCGCAACGATGCGAGCAATAGGCTTAGCACCCAGTTTTTTGGCTGTGGATTCGCGCATCAACACCAGCGCTGCGGCGCCATCATTGATGGACGATGACGACGCTGCGGTAATCGTGCCGTCTTTTTTGAAGGCTGGCTTGAGTTGCGGGATCTTGTCGATCTTCGCCTTGAGCGGACCTTCGTCTTTGTCGATCACGACATCACCACCACGACCTGCCACTGTGACTGGCGCAATCTCCCACGCAAAGCTGCCATCGGCAGTAGCCGCCTGAGCGCGCTTGACGGACTCGATTGCGAATGCATCCTGCGCTTCACGCGTGAATTGATATTTGGCAGAGCAATCTTCGGCATAGGTACCCATTGCGCGGCCTTTTTCATACGCATCTTCCAGACCATCGAGCATCATGTGGTCGTACAACATGCCGTGGCCAATGCGATAGCCACCGCGTGCTTTCGGTACCAGATAAGGTGCGTTGGTCATGGACTCCATGCCACCTGTGACCACCACATCATTGGTACCCGCGACCAGCGAATCAAAACCATAAATCGTGGACTGCATCGCCGAGCCACACATTTTGGACAAGGTAACAGCGCCCGCCGAGACTGGGATGCCGGCCTTGATCGAAGCCTGACGTGCGGGTGCCTGACCCTGTGCAGCCATCAGGCAGTTACCAAAGATCACGTCATTCACCACATCAGGGTTGATACCGGCACGTTCGACGGCAGCACGAATCGCGACTGCGCCCAGATCATGCGCGGACAGTGAAGAAAAATCGCCCTGAAAAGCACCCATAGGGGTACGTGCGGCACCGACGATCACGATAGGGTCTTGCATTGCTCTCTCCAATAAAAGTTCAGGCCGCTTTTACGGCCAGATGATTTGCCTGGTTGATAAATCTGATTTCCTGCGGATAGGGAAAGACATCCTCGACCTGTCCGTCCTGAATCCGTAATTTTTTCTGCCGCCAATAATCTGCTGTCAGCAGATCGGCATGATGCTTCATAAAATACTTCCTGACTTTGGGATTTCCCAGCAAAAAGACACCAAACTGCTCGGGAAACACATCATTTTTCGCAACCGAATACCATGGCTCTGCGGACATTTCGTCTTCTTCATTACGCGGCGCGGGTATGTCGCGGAAATTGCAGTCGGAGATATATTCGATCTCGTCGTAATCGTAAAACACCACGCGTCCCTGCCGGGTGACGCCGAAATTTTTATACAGCATGTCACCGGGAAAAATATTGGCGGCGACAAGATCTTTGATCGAGTTGCCATATTCCATCACACCGTGTTCCAGCTTGGCTTCATCTCCTGCAGCCTCGGCTTCGGTCAGCCAGATATTCAATGGTGTCATGCGGCGCTCGATATACAAGTGGCGCACGATAATCTGATCTTGGTCTTCCTCAACCAGCGAGGGCGCCACCGACTTCAACTCGGCTAGCAGTTCTTCTGAAAAACGCGAACGCGGGAAGGCGACATCCGAGTACTCCAGCGTGTCTGCCATGCGACCTACGCGATCGTGGCATTTAACCAGCTGATATTTTTCCTTGACCAGTGCGCGCGTCGTTTCTTTGGGCGGCGGAAAACTGTCCTTGATTGCCTTGAACACATACGGAAAAGAAGGCAGCGAGAACACCACCATCACCAGCCCGCGAATACCGGGGGCGATTTCGAAACGATCGGACGAATGCGCGAGGTGATGCAGGAAGTCGCGATAGAAGGCTGCCTTGCCCTGCTTTTGCAAACCGAGAATGGTGTAGATCTCGCTGCGCGGCTTATTAGGCAGCATGCTGCGCAAGAATTTCACATACGCAGAGGGCACTTCCATATCCACCTGAAAGTAAGCGCGGGTAAACGAAAATAACAGAGTAATCAGACCCACATCGGTGAGCACGGTGTCGAGTATGAGCTGGCCGCGACGATTGTGCAGCACAGGAATCACGAAAGGATATTCGCGCCCGCCATTGAGAATTTTCCCGACCAGATAAGCGCCTTTATTACGGAAAAACGGGCTGGACAATATCTGTATCTGATGATTGGGTTCGAGTGCCGCCTGACCCATCACGCTACTTAACCATGCTGCGACCTGTGACACATCCCGATCAAGATCGGCAAATTCGCAATTGAATTGAAAATTGGTCACCATGCGTCGTAACGATTTTTCGAGGCCTTCGGCGCCGGGATAGTAAACGCGATACGTGGGTGTAGTATCGGCCGGCTCGATGTACTCGGTGGATACTGCCGGACGCACAAAAATGAAATCGTTATTGAAGTAGGTGCGATGCAGGATTTTGCAACAGACCGAATTAAAAAATGTTTCGGCCAGTTCCGGCTGACGATGGTCGGTCAGCATGCCGATGTAATGCAGCTTCACTTCTCGCCAAACGGTGTCAGACAAGTCAGCCTCGTCGTATTCGTCTTCGAGTGTCTGCACGCATTCCTTGACGCGCAATTCATAGAACGCGATACGTTCACGCGCTTCGGCCTGTGCCTGCTTCCAGGTCATTTGCTCGAAATGACGGCGCGCGGCCTGACTCGATTGACGAAACAATCGGTAGTGTTTGTCAAAACCATCCAACAGCACGCGCGCTATATCGAATGCGATTTGTGACGACAAAAGCTTGGGGAAATTCTGCATAGGGCGATGACGCTTAAGAGGTTTCAGCGAACAATTCACGGCCGATCAGCATACGCCGTATTTCACTGGTGCCCGCACCAATTTCATACAGCTTGGCATCGCGCCACAAGCGACCCACCGGATACTCGTTGATATAACCATTACCACCCAGCGTCTGAATCGCTTCGCCTGCCATCCACGTAGCCTTCTCGGCGGAATACAAAATAGCGCCGGCCGCGTCTTTTCGTAATGCCCGTATCTGTTCAGGCGATTTGGCACGATCGCAGGCTTGTCCCACCGCGTACACATAGGCCTTGCAGGCCATCATGGTGGAATACATGTCGGCGAGCTTGCCCTGCATGAGTTGGAATTCACCAATCGGCTGACCGAACTGTTTGCGGTCATGCACATAAGGCACAACAGCATCCATACACGCCTGCATGATGCCCAGCGGGCCGCCAGACAACACGGCGCGCTCGTAATCGAGCCCCGACATCAATACGTTCACGCCGCGACCCAGTCCGCCGAGCACATTCTCTGCGGGGACACGGCAATTCTGAAATACGAGTTCGCCGGTGTGCGAGCCGCGCATGCCCAGCTTGTCGAGCTTTTGCGCGACGGAGAAACCGGGAAAATCTTTTTCAATCAGAAAAGCGGTGATGCCTCGCGGACCGGCTTCGATATCGTTTTTCGCGTACACCACCAGTACATCGGCATCAGGACCATTGGTGATCCACATTTTGCTGCCATTGAGTAGCCAGTGATCGCCTTTGAAGTCAGCACGCAGCTTCATGCTCACCACATCGGAGCCTGCATTCGGTTCAGACATGGCGAGCGCGCCGACATGTTCACCTGAAATCAGTTTGGGCAGATACGCAGCACGCTGCGCATCGGTGCCGTTGCGACGAATCTGGTTCACGCACAAATTGGAATGCGCACCATACGACAGACCGACCGAGGCAGAAGCGCGTGAAATTTCTTCCATCGCGATGATATGGGCCAGGTAACCGAGACCACTACCCCCAAGATCTTCTTCTACCGTCACACCCAGCAAACCCAGGTCACCCATCTTGCGCCACAAGTCCATGGGGAATTGATCGGTGCGATCGATTTCTGCAGCGCGCGGCGCGATTTCAGCCGCTGCAAATTCACGCACTGCGTCGCGCAAAGCTGCAATGTCCTCGCCATGATCAAAGCTCAGTCCGGGTAAATCGGTCATGCGTATCTCCGTTGCAGTATTTTTTCAGGCGGCGCGACGAGCAGTGGATTTTGCCCGGGACGATTGACTGGCAGGATGCTCGGCGAGCATCTGCTGACATTTTTCTTCATGGGCCGCGATTTCGGCGAGGGTGACTTCAATATCTTCCCGCTGCTGCTCGAGCGATTCGCGATGTCTTGCCAGCACTGCCATGAATCGCTTGAGCTGCGCGGCAGAATCCTTGGGCGACTCGTACATATCGACCAGATCGCGGATTTCGGAGAGGGTCAGACCCAGTCGCTTGCCGCGCAAAGTCAGCTTCAGACGGGTGCGATCACGGGCGCCGTAGACACGAGTGCGGCCGCCTGCACCTTCGCGGCTGGGACTCAATAATCCCTGATCTTCGTAAAAACGAATCGCGCGCGGCGTGATGTCGAATTCCCTCGCCAGCTCAGTAATCGTGTAAGTTGCCATAAGGATACGGAATCGCGCTAGAATCGACGTTTACGTAAACGTCAAGTGAAGCCGTATTGTAGGCGCGCGCCGCGCAAATGGGAACCCCGCCATACTGCTATCCCATTCATTCCATTTTCCATCATTTGGGCACCATGAATCCTCAAGAATCCGAGCTGGAGTACGTGTTTGGCGAGACGCTGCCAGCCACTGGTAAAACATTGGAAGTAGCCCCCGGCGTGCGGTGGCTGCGCATGGGTCTGCCATTTGCGCTCAACCATATCAATCTGTGGCTACTGGAAGATGTGCGCGAAGCGGCCGACGGCTCCGTCGAAAACGGCTGGACGATTGTGGATTGCGGTATCGCAAGCGATGCGACCCGCGACGCATGGGAAGCCATATTTGCAAATGAACTGCGCGGCTTGCCCGTGTTTCGCGTGATCGTGACGCACTGTCATCCGGACCATGTGGGCTTATCGGAATGGTTGTGCGAGCGCTGGCAGGCGCGGCTGTACATGACGGTCGGAGAGTATGGATTTGCGCGCATGATGGCCGCCGGTTTACCCGGGGCCGATGGCCCTGCAGTCCTGCCTTTTTTCCAGCAACACGGGCTCACTGACAGCGCGATGCTTGCTCAGTTGCAAGGCCGTAAAAATTATTACCCCTCGCTGGTACCCGCCGTACCGCAAAGTTTTATCCGACTGGAAGAAGATCGGTCTTTGGCTATAGGTGCTCATCGCTGGCAGGTGATCACCGGCACAGGTCATTCACCTGAACATGCGGCACTGTATTGCGCTGGTCTGAATGTATTGATTTCCGGCGATATGGTGTTGCCGAGAATTTCGACGAACACCTCCGTTTTTGCGATCGAACCCGAATCGGATGCGGTGGGTAATTTTCTCGATTCCATTCAAAAATTCAAATCTTTATCCGAGCAGGCACTGGTCCTACCCTCGCATGGAAAACCTTTTCGCGGCCTGCACCAGCGCATTGCACAGCTGGCCTCGCATCATGCGGATCGACTGGCCGAAGTGAAAGCAGCCTGCGCCACGCCGCAATCGGCCGCCGATATCGTGCCCATCATGTTTCGGCGCGAGTTGGATATGCATCAGCTCAGCTTTGCGATGGGCGAGGCGCTCGCCCATCTTCATCGGCTTTGGTACGCAGGCGAACTTCGCCGAGTTCGAGAGGATGATGGCGTATGGCGTTTCGTCGGCATCTGAGCTTGTCAGTTTTTATTCAGCTTCGCATGATTAACGCATCTAATTGAAATGACTGGCGTTTAAATTCTCCAAGGCATCACTCGGTTTTGGGACAAAAAAACCCTTTTATTTGATTTAATACAGAAGGTAATCAATTGCTATACTGACTATTACACGGAGATGTGAAATATTCTGCGCCATGAACTCACTCGAAGAGCGCTTGGCATTCAGCGAACGTCTGCAACAAGCGCTAAGCAACTCCAACTATTCGCCGCGTAGCCCTACCGAACTTGCCAGGGAGTTTAATAGTCGCTTCCAGGGACAGTCCGTCACCGTACATGCGGCGCGCAAATGGCTGCACGGGGAATCGATTCCTACTCAAGATAAATTGCGTGCGCTGGCAAGCTGGCTGGATGTACCTGCCGAATGGTTACGGTTTGGTAATGAAGTCAAGGGAAAAGGACAGGCAGGGCAGCTTTCATCCGCCGACCTTCGATTGCTGAACAGCCTGCAACAACTGGACGAACCTCAACGACAGCTGGCGCACGAGATTTTGCGTCTGATCGTGCGACTGAACAAGAAAAAATAAGTCGGCGCTGAACAAGCCCTAATGACTAGAAATGCACCATCAGCGTGAGGCAGATAACTCCCGCAAATAAGCTAGGCCTGCAATAGCCCTGCTGCCGTACCAGGACAATCGCTCACCATCCACCAAACGCACTGGTTTACCCAGCTGAATTTCGAGAGCATTTGAGTGTATCTCAGTGAAATTATATGGTTCGGTGGATAACAATATTTCATCCACTGCATCAACAAGCGCCGAATCCCATCGAAACTCAGGATAGCGTTTATCTGACTTAATCTCGCACTGCTGCCAACCAACCAGCGCCAGCATGCGGGCAATATAGGTATCGCGCGATACCGTCATCCACGGATCTTTCCAGATGCAATACAGCACACGATACGGTGATGCTTGCGCCAGCACTCGTGTCGCCTCGTATTCACGCGCAAACGCAGCGCACAACTGCTCAGCTTTTTCGCTCGCATTGAAAACACCGCCGAGCAGCCGGTATAAATCGAGGTTATCTTCCGGCGCCAGCGGATGCGTGACGATCACTTGCGGGATGAAACTTGCTAGCGCATCGACAGTGGGCTTTTCATTTTCATCGATATTGACGATCAGATGCGTGGGGGCGAGCCCACGTATCTTGTCGATGTTCACATCCTTGGTGCCGCCCACCTTGGGCACATCAGCCAGTAGTGACTGAGGATGAATGCAAAAGCCGGTACGACCTACCAGCCAGGAAGACAATCCCAGATCACACACCAGCTCGGTCACCGAAGGCACCAGCGAGACAATGCGCGGCGGCTGATCAGAATTGATAACCGCGTGCTGCTGGCCTATCGCATCGGTCAGCAGATTCATGGTGCTTCGTTGAGTTCCTGGTACGAAGCTTTGTACGGCGCGCGCGCCATCACCCGGTCATAAAGCCAGTTGGGCAAGCAACGCAGCAACCATGAGACACCCCGCATGGGCCAGGGAATCACGACATAACTGCGACCCGCAGCAATCGCTCTCACCGCTCGTCGTGCAAACGCATCCGCCGGCATCAGGAAAGGCATGGGATAGGTATTAATCTGCGTCATCGGTGTATCGATATAACCTGGCGCAATCGTCACGACCTCAATCGCATGGCGGCGCAAGGCCACACGCAGCGATTCGCAATAACTGATGACGGCTGCTTTGGACGCGCTATAGGCTTCGGCACCGGGCAAACCACGAATACCGGCAACGCTGGCTATTCCGACCAGTCGCATGCCGCGCTGCCCGGCTGCCGCTTGCGACTTCATTGCGGTGATAAACGGGGAAAAAGTAGCGACGGTGGCCACCAGATTGGTTTGCATGATCTTGTCAAACACCGCAAGATCCGCAGGCCGCTCGGTCAGGGTGCCATATGAAATACCGGCATTGGCGATCACGACATCGATACCGCCCGCATAGGCCATGAAATCGGTGGCCGCAGCAGCGAGTGCAGCATGATCATTGACATCAACTGCGTAATGTCGATGTACCTGCGCATTCGGTAGCGAAGCAATGAGTTCTGTCAGAGCGTTTTCACGCCGAGCCAAAAGACCCAGCTGCGCGCCCTGCGATGCAAACTCGCGCGCCAGCGCCATGCCCAAGCCACTGGATGCGCCCGTGATGAAGACGCGCTTCATCGAAGAAAAGCACTCATTTTTTTCTGGCGATGAGTGCGTCCATGACCTGCAAGGTCGCCATGTTCATTGCCGCCTCGGGTTGTCCGCGCATATTCGCGCCCACGATGGAGGGCGAGGTCACATACTGACCATCAATGACGATGGTGGGCACGCCTTCGATGCGATAGGCATCCTGCATCTGACGAACCCGGCTCACCTTGGACTGCACGCTGAAGGAATTGAAGGCATCAAGGAATTTCTTGCGGTCGATGCCCTGCTTCTCGACGAAATCAATAATCAACTCTTCTTTGTCCAGGCGCTGACGACCGATGTGCAAGGCATCGAAATAAGCCTTGTGCACGTCAAAGCGATTCAAAGCTTCAAGCGCGAAGTACAGCTTCTGCTGTGGCACGAAAGATTCACGAAAGCCGACTGGAATACGTTTGAACACAATGTGATCCGCGCGTTTTTTGACCCAGTCGGAGAGGGCAGGCTCGAAAGCGAAACAGTGCGGACAGCCGTACCAGAAAAATTCAAGCACCTCAATTTTTTTGCCGGCTTCGGTTGGCTGGGCTTGGGGCAATCGCTGGTAATCCACGCCGTCGACTGGATCGGAGGGCGACGCGCTCGCACAGAATGCAATCAAACTGAAACTGGCCAGAGCAAAGAGTTTTTGAATCAGTCGCATGAGATGTCCTGTTACGGGCTAAATATAAAAAAGTCTGTGAAGCTATCAACACAAGCGACGCAAAGTGGCGCGATCGCTGGCATAAGCATCTACTAGCAACGCTTATTTTGGTACGCGAACCACGGCTACATCAACGCCATTATCGGACAAGCGAACGCGTGTGCGGTTCATGGTCTCGACATCAGCAAACGGACCGACACGCACACGATACAGTGTGCCCAAATCAGACTGGCGTTCAGAAATATTGGCTGCCACACCCATCAATGCCAGTTTGGCCTTGGTAGCTTCGGCATCATTGGGTTCGCGAAATGCACCCGCTTGCAAATAATAAGTGAAGCGCTCATCCGGTGCAGGATCAACCGCCGGCGGCGGGGGCGTCTTTTCCTTGTCGCGCGAACGCTCTGCTGCTGGCGGCGCAGTCACCTGCGGGGTAGCTTGCGGGGTAACTTGAGGCGTGACCGAGGGCGCGGGTTCGGCTTGCTGAACCGCCGGGTCTTTGTCAGTCAGCTGCTCACGACGCTCGCGCGCCCCGCCAGGCAAGGTCTTGTTCGGGTCGCCCAGTTCGCCGGCCGGTTGCGACTGCTTGCTGATCTTGTCCACGAAAGGCAGCGGCGTTTTGGTGATCGTGATGGCGACGCCAACGGCAATCAGCAAACCGAGAATGAGGCCCACGATAATGCCCGTCAGCGTGCCGCCTCGCTCGCGGCGCGGGTGAACGCTTTTGCTAGAAGAATGCATTTTTTCCTGCTGCATGTTCACACCCTGCTCACATACGGGACGGTGCCGAGACACCGATCAGTTCCAGTCCGTTGGCCAATACCTGGCGTGTCGCCAGCAGCAGCGCAAGGCGCGCTTCTTTGAGCGCGGCATCGTCCACCAACACGCGCTCTGCATTGTAGTAGCTATGCAGCTCGCCTGCGAGGTCACGCAAATAAAATGCAATCTGATGCGGCCCGAGTTCTTCGGCGGCTTTTTTCAGCATATCCGGATATTCCGCGATTTTGGCCATCAGAGAGGCTTCGCGGGGCGCTATCAGCGGCGACAGATCGACCTGCTTCAATGAAGCTTCATCGCCACCCCACTGCGCGAGTACCGAGCAGATGCGGGCATGGGCATACTGCACGTAGTAGACCGGATTTTCATCCGATTGCGCCAGCGCGAGATCGACATCGAAAACAAATTCAGTATCGGCCTTGCGCGAGATGAGAAAAAATCGTACGGCATCACGGCCGCGAGTCAAATCGCGCATTCCATCGGCGCTCGTCACATCCCCGGCGGACCATTCGATCAGATCGCGCAAGGTCACATACGAGCCAGCGCGCTTGGAAATTTTCACTTCCTCACCGTTTCGCATCACGGTGACCATTTTGTGCAATACATAATCAGGATAACCTTCGGGTATGCCCTCACCAACCGCCTGCAGGCCGGCACGCACGCGCGCAATGGTGCCGTGGTGGTCGCTGCCCTGCACGTTGATGACTTTGGTATAGCCGCGCTGCCACTTGGTGACGTGATAGGCGACATCGGGCACGAAGTAAGTATAAGTACCGTCGGATTTTTTCATCACGCGGTCTTTGTCATCACCATAGTCAGTGCTGCGCAACCAAAGCGCGCCATCCTGCTCGAAGGTCTTGCCTGCTTTTTTGAGTGCCTCGACCGCTGCTTCGACTTTGCCATCGCTGTAGAGTGAAGACTCGAGATAGTAGTTATCGAAGCGCACGCCAAAGGCTTGCAAATCAAGATCCTGTTCATGCCGCAGATAGGTCACAGCAAAGCGACGGATGGAATCAATATCGTCGATGTCACCGCTGGCAGTGACGGGCTCGCCATTGGCAGCAGATACGGTTTTCTTTGCAAGGAAATCAAGAGCGATGTCTGCGATGTAATCGCCGTTGTAGGCTGATTCAGGCCAGTCAGCATCACCGGGCTTGCTACCCTTCGCACGCGATTGCACCGAGGTGGCGAGCGTTGCGATTTGCACGCCCGCATCGTTGTAATAGAACTCGCGCAAAACGGCATAGCCCTGCGCTTCGAGCAGCGCACAAATCGCATCGCCCAGCGCACCCTGGCGTCCGTGACCCACATGCAGTGGTCCGGTTGGGTTGGCGGAGACAAACTCGACCAGCACCTTGTGATCTTTGCCATCGTTAGTGCGACCGAAGCATTGCGCGTCAATGAATACGCGACGAATCACATCCTGTTTTACCGACAGGGCAACACGCAGGTTAATGAAGCCCGGTCCAGCGACTTCAACAGCATCAATCAAACCCTCACGCGCCGGATGCGCCATGAGCGCTTCGGCAAATTGCTGCGCGAGTTCGCGCGGATTTTTTTTCAGCGCACGCGCCAGCTGCATGGCGATATTGCATGCGAGATCGCCGTGCGATGGATCGCGTGGTCGCTCCAGTGTGATGTCGGGAAGTACAAGCTCGGTGCCGGAAAGTACCGGCGCTGCGACTTCAGAAAAAAGTGCAGCGATTTGCTCTTTGTGTCGGGGGTGCATGGGCGGGAAATCGGGTGAGCCGCGCGGACGCGCTGGCAAAGGGCTGATTATAGCGGGCCCATGACTGCTCCTGCAGTTATGAAAACTGCAAGGTGCCAGCTCTCATCGTTAACCGCGACCGACAAAACGGCAAAAAAAGGCGCCCCGCAGGGCGCCTGTGAGAGGAGATATAGCTACTGCATGTGCCGCAGTGCAGCACAGGATGAGCATCCGCGATCCCCGCACTTGTGTCAATCTAAATTTACCCAATAAGAGTAAACTTTTGTTGACAGTCTTGGCACACCCCTCTAGAGTGCTTTCATGAATGATGCGGGCAATGCGTCCCGACATGGAAGCTGCATGAAGCTGCTAAGGCAATACACCCGAAAACTGGCGTCCTCCATGGGGACGCAATGGATGCCTTTTGCCGATGTGGCAACAGCGGATATGCCTTTGTCACGTCTGCTGCGCCTGTCCATGTTTCAGCTGTCGATTGGCCTGGCGACCGCGCTGCTGGTCGGCACGCTGAACCGGGTGATGATCGTCGAGTTGGGTGTGCCCGCCTGGTGGGTCGCGATCTCGGTGGCGCTACCGCTGGTGTTTGCACCGCTACGCGCGCTGATCGGATTTCGGTCGGATACGCACCGCTCGGCACTGGGATTGCGCCGCCTGCCTTATTTATGGATAGGCACGCTGCTGCTGTTTGGTGGGCTGGCGATCATGCCTTTTGGCCTGCTGGCCCTTGGCCAGCCGCAGCCCGGCATGCTGTGGGTCAGCCGGATTGGCGCTGCACTGGCTTTTCTGCTCGTGGGTGCCGGTATGCAAGTCACCCAAACCGCGGGGCTTGCGCTGGCGACTGACTTGGCCACGCCCGAGACGCGACCACGCGTAGTGGCGCTGATGTACACGATGCTGTTGCTGGGTTTGGTTGGCAGCGGCGCTATTTATGGCTGGCTGCTGGCGGATTTCAGTCCGCTGCGCCTGATTCAGGTGGTTCAGGGCTCGGCGGTCGCGGTGATCTGGCTGAATCTGAATGCGCTGTGGAAGCAGGAAGCGATGAACCGGGATCGCGCACGGCAGGCAGTTGAACAGGACGATTTCAGCACCCACTGGCGCGAGTTCGTCGGGCGGCCGGGTGTGAAACGATTTTTGTGGACGGTGGGGGTAGGTACCTGCGCATTCAATATGCAGGACATCATCCTCGAGCCCTACGGCGGACAAGTGCTGCATCTGGGCGTGGGCGCGACCAGCCTGCTAACCGCGCTGACTGCTTGTGGCGCACTGCTGGCTTTTGGTATGGCGGCTGCACTGCTCTCGCGGGGTGTGGATGCGGTGCGGTTGGCTGCACTGGGCGCGCTGGCTGGATTGCCCGCCTTCGCGATGGTGATTTTTTCAGCACCGCTGGACGCACCCAACCTGTTTCGTGCCGGTGCGTTTCTGATCGGCGTGGGCGGTGGATTGTTCTCGGTCGGCACGCTGACCATGGCCATGGGTCTGACGCAAGGCGATGAGGCTGGACTGGCACTGGGTGCCTGGGGCGCGGTGCAGGCCACCGCTGCCGGTGCATCGATTGCAGCGGGCGGCATGATCAAAGACGTGATTGGCGCACTGGCCAATGCGGGATGGCTGGGCGAAAGCCTGGTGTCACCGGTG
>JACCDH010179054.1_pt1 | contig 13836 bp, 10 predicted proteins | sample 7442481 | NCBI WGS metagenome assembly JACCDH01 (sample SAMN15323433, study PRJNA562643) | freshwater metagenome | isolation source: river surface water | place: USA:Blue River Watershed | collected 2017-08-15
GTCTTTGAAGGAAGCGTTTGCTGGTGAATCACAAGCAAATCGTCGTTATTTGTATTTCGCGAACCAAGCTGATATCGCTGGTGCAAATGATGTTGCAGCAGTTTTCCGCTCAACAGCTGAAGGCGAAACAGGTCATGCCCATGGTCACATGGAGTATTTGATCGAAGGCGGTGCAGGGGAGCCAGGTACTGGCATGCCAGCTAAGACAGTTGCTGAAGCATTGCAAGCAGCTATCGCTGGTGAAACACATGAATACACAGATATGTACCCAGGTATGGCTAAAACAGCACGCGATGAAGGCTTTGATGAAATCGCTGACTGGTTTGAAACACTAGCTAAGGCTGAGCGTAGCCACGCTAACAAATTTACAAAAACATTAGAAGCACATTTGGCAAACGCTTAATTAGCTAAGCCATTTATTTGAAACCCCCGAATGAAAGTTCGGGGGTTTTTTTATTGCGTCAATCCACCCAAGTTGGATGCTTATCCATCACTGAATTAAACAACTCAGACTGAAGATGCTGATTAAGCCATCTTTTGAGCAAAGGCAATTGCAGACTCTCAAATAGCTGAGGATTTACTGCAGCAAGCTGTCTGATAAATGGAAAAATAGCAATATCAACCCAAGTTATTCGAGCGCCCATTAAGTAGTCGTTAGCTGCTAAGGTGGCCTCCATGGGTTTGAGCATGATCTCTTGCAACTGGTTCAGCACCTCAGCTTGCCTCAACTCAGGATGTCGATTGGGATACTTGTATTGATCCAACAAAGTCTTAAATGGACCATCATTTTTCTCAACCCATGCTTGAGCGATAAACTCATCAACTAGCGTCCAGCCATCTGGATCTGACTGCATCAGCGCCCAGTGCATGATCTCCAGACTCTGCTCCAGCACGCGTCCCTCGATAGACAAAACTGGAACGGTTCCCTTGGGCGATAAGAGCAACATCGATTCCGGTTTTTTCCTGAGCTCAATCTCACGATGCTCCACCTCAATGCCAGCATATTTCAATGACATGCGAGCCCTCATTGCATAAGGGCACCTTCGGTAGGAATACAGGATTGGCTTCATGAATATATTACTTGGTTACTCTCTGAGAATACTAAAGGAAGCTTACTGATATAACAAAAATGCCCCGGTATTTTCGGGGCATTCTCTTTTATAACGGTAAGAAATGCTTGTATTACAGCTTCTCTGCTTTTACTTTTACTTTTACTTTTGCTTGTGCTTGATGTGCCATCTGCAGTAACTCCGCCAGATGCTTTACCTTACGACCGGTTTCTTGCTCAATCTGCTCTCTACAACTAAAGCCATTGGTAAGGATGATCGTTTCTTGATCGGCAGACCTGATTGCTGGCAGCAATACTAACTCGCCAACCGCTTTTGATATTTCGACATGCTCTGGATTAAATCCAAATGAACCAGCCATACCGCAGCAACCACTATCAATGTAATCTGCCTTAGCACCCAAGGCAGTTAATAAGGCAACATCACCCTTGGTTCCAAACAAAGACTTTTGATGGCAATGCGAATGCACCAAGATATTGCGGTCTAAGGGTGGTGGCGTATAGCCCTGCTCATGTAAGAAATCACCCAGCAAATAGGTGCTGGATGCCAAGAGCTTCGCTCTAGGGTCATTTGGGAAGAACTTTAATAGCTCATCTTTAAAGACTGACATGCAGCCTGGTTCAAGGCCCACTACTGCGACAGGTGAATTTGGATCTGAGTTAATGTCATCTCCGATTGCATCCAAAATCTTCTCGAGCTTTTGCTTGGCCAGATCCAGGTAACCAAAGTCATACAAAGGACGACCACAGCATAGGGGCGTCTTTGGCAGTGTTGCCTCAAAGCCAGCATGTGCCAGCACCTCAACTGCCGCATTGGCAACTTCGGGATGAAAATGTTCACAGAAAGTATCGACCCAAAGAATGACTTTCTTCTGCCCAATACTTGCGCTCTTTGACTTCTGAAATTGCTTTCTGAAGGATTGGTTTGCAAACTTCGGCAGGCTACGCTCTTGCGCTACACCACCAAGCCATTTAGCAAGACTTGATAGGACCGGTGTTTGCATGACCCCATTAAGCAGCCAAGAGAACTTGCTGGCTAGAGGAGCCCAATCACCAATACGACCCATAGTCAGAGCCTGACGAGGCCGACTGTTGGTCTCGTGATAGTGGGATAAAAACTCCGCCTTATAGGAGGCCATATCCACATGCGCAGGACAATCGCTTTTGCAACCTTTACACGAGAGGCAGGTATCCAGAGCATCTTTAAGCTCTTTGCTTTCCCAGCCATCCTTAATCACTTCGCCCTGAAGCATCTCCCAGAAAAGGCGTGAGCGTCCACGAGTAGAGAAGCGCTCTTCTTTTGTGGCACGATAGCTTGGACACATGGTGCCGACTTTTTCACTGCGACACTTGCCCATGCCAACACAACGCTCTACCGCCCTCTGAAATCCATTACCCTCCTGGCTCAAGAAATTGAGGCGCGTCTTCATATTGACGACTTTGTACTCAGGTCCCATGCGGAGGTTTTCATCTACGCGATAGGGGTGAACTACTTTTCCTGGATTCAGTTTGTTTTGTGGATCCCAGATCCGCTTGAACTCATGCATCGCACCCATTAACTCTTCGCCAAACATAATGGGGAGGAATTCTGCTCTAGCTTGGCCATCGCCATGCTCACCAGTCAGTGAGCCGCCAAATTCAACAACTAAGGTCGCCGCATCCCGAATAAACGATCTAAATTTGGCAACACCTTCTGCAGAGCGCAAGTTAAAAGTAATGCGTGCATGAATACATCCATCACCAAAGTGTCCATAGAGTGAAGTCTGATAATCATAAGAATCCACTAGCTTCTGGAAAGCACGTAGGTACTCTCCCAAACGCGCTGGATCTACTGCAGCATCTTCCCAACCCACTACAGGATCAGGAGAATTGGGATCAATCGATAAATGGGTAGCTGAAGCACCATTTTCCCGAATTGACCAAATGCGTTTCTGTACTAGTGGGTCAGGCTCTAACCATGTAGATGGCCGCGGGCCTTTCGTTCTTGCCTTGAAATACGCTTCAGCCTTTTGAGCCTGAGCAATAGCACCTTCGATCGTATCATCACCAAACTCAACAACTACCCAAGCGTTGCCAGGGGGAAGCAAATCAATCTCCGCTTTAGCTAAATTACGCTCTTGTAAGCCACGGATAATTTTGTAATCCAAGCCTTCAATCGCTATTGGATTAAAACTTTGATACTCCGGTACCGCATCACCCGCAAGATAAATATCATCAAAGCCCAATACCAAGACTACCCGCTTTGAGGGGCTCTTTACCAAACGTACTTTTGCCGCCAGAGTCAGTGCGCAAGTCCCTTCAGTACCCACCAAGGCGCGCGCGACGTTAAAGCCATTCTCAGGAAGCAATTGATCTAAGTTATAGCCAGAAACACGTCGCTTAATATTCGGGAAACGCGCCCGAATCAAATCCGCATAGCGATCACGCAAGCTCAATAAGTCTTGATAGATTTGGCCTTTACGCCCACCAGCAGCAATAATGTCTTGTAACTCTTGATCAGAGGTTGGGCCAACCCAAAAGCGTTCACCGTCATAGGTCAGAATTTCTAGGGCTTCCGTATTTTCGAGCGTCTTACCCGCCATCACGGAGTGGGCACCACAGGAGTTGTTAGCAACCATACCGCCAAGAGTGCAACGGCTATGCGTAGAAGGGTCTGGCGCAAAAGTGAGGCCATGCAATTCAGCAGCATCACGCAAGGAATCACAAATGACACCCGGCTCAACAGTTGCATTGCCAGCAACTGGATCTAAAGCCAGAATATGGTTGCAGTATTTTGAGATATCAAACACCACAGCGTTATTGACTGTTTGGCCATTCATGGAGGTACCAGCACCACGCATGAGGACTGGTGCTTTATTGCGATGGCAGATCTCAATACCTTTTACAAACTCTTCAGTATTTTTAGGTGTAACAACCCCAATCGGAATTTGGCGATAGTTTGACGCCTCTGAGGCATATACCGCTTGATGGGCTGTATCAAAATGAACGGAGCTTCCAAGAGCCGCTGTAAGCTCAACATTGAGCTGCTCCCACTGAGAAATACTACCCATGATTGTGTCCCTTATACGTTCTAGCGCCCTTTTTGGGTCTCTGCCATTCTAGCAATTCTTTGCAATGTATGAGTTGTATGACCTCATATCAAATGGGGGACTCAGGAGAAGAATCCAGCAAAATGAGCTTCAGCAATATTTTTCAAGCTAATGAATAATCTATCTATGAATACAAAACCAAAAGTTCTTGCATTTGATGTATTTGGCACAGTAGTTGACTGGCATGGGTCCATAGCAGCCGAGGTCACTCGACTCGGGCTGCCAGTGGATCCCGATGCCTTTGCAACAGCTTGGCGACAAGGCTACAGGCCAGCTATGGCACGTGTTCGCTCTGGAGAACTGCCGTGGACCAAGATTGATGATTTGCACCGTATGATCCTAGATGATGTTCTCAGGACCTTCAAAATCAGCTCCTTATCTGAAACCCAAATACAAGACCTCAATCTCATCTGGCACCGACTGACCCCTTGGTCAGATACAGTCGAAGGCCTACACAAACTGAAAGGTCAGTTCACGATCGTGACCTTATCTAATGGAAACCTAGGCTTATTGGCTGATATGGCAAAAAATGCAGGCTTGCCTTGGGACCTCATTCTTTCAGCTGAGGTTTTCCGTCACTACAAGCCAGATCCAGAAACCTACCTAGGAGTAGCGGAGACTTTTAATATTCCGCCCGAAGAAGTGATGTTGGTTGCATCACATAAAGATGATCTAGAAGCTGCCCATGCCTGTGGATTACAAACAGCTTTTATTGAACGTCCATTGGAGTTTGGCAAGAATCACCTTCGCAATGATCTCCATATGGAGCAATTTACCAACTATCACGCAAAAGACTTTCTAGATCTTGCGCGCCAGCTAGGCGCATAAGATCTCAGTCTTCATTAAACGTATTCGGCAACCTCTACGAGATTATTGTCTGGGTCACGCAAGTAGACAGAGCGAATTGGCCCAAGAGCGCCACGTCTAGGTACTGGACCAACATCAATGGCAATGCCATTGCTCTGCAGATGAAAAATGAAGTCATCCAAGGGGATGGCTGAAATCAGACAAAAGTCACCAGAACCAATTGTAGGGACTTTGGCTTTTGTAGGCGTTTCTGTGTCTTTATCTTGCAGATTAATTTTTAATTGCCCAAAGCGCAATGAATAACGTGGCTGACCTTCTGGCCCAGTAAAAAACTCTCGCTCGAAACCTAAAGCTTTTTCATACCACTGTGTAGTGCGCTCAATATCTGTCACAGTCAGGACAATATGATCAATGCGATCGATAATATTTTTCAAAGCGGTCTCCAGGATGATTGGCAATAATTAATCCAATTGCAAAATTCATCATACCGAAGAATTTGCAGACTTGCCTAGACCGAGGTCTTGGAGATAAAGAAGGCCTTGGGAACCTCTGTGCACCAAACTACACCATCCCCCACCTGACCTGTTTGGCAAATAGTCACAATGCGATCCATAAAGACTGGTGCAATCTCATCATTACAGACGATTTCGATTTTCACCTTGGCGGAATAATCAGTTAACTCGTCTTTAATATTAAATTTACCAGTACGGTTTGGGGCACTGCAACCCTCCACCTTAGTGACGGTCATGCCCGGAAATCCTGGAGTCTCCAGCAAAGCTGTTCTTAAAGCTGCTAATTTATTAGGGCGAATGACCGCCTTCACTTCCATCATGCTTCCACCTCTTTATCTTCAAACCATCTGTATAAGACAGGGAGTACGAGTAATGTTAATGCAGTTGATGTAATGAGACCAGAGATGACCACAGCCGCTAGCGGTCTTGTGACCTCAGAGCCTGGGCCGCCTGAAAACAGCATTGGTACTAAAGCCAACATCGCAACTGAAGCAGTCATCATAACTGGCCTAAAACGATGACCACATCCATGCAGCAAGGCATCTTCCATCGAGTAGCCGTCTTCACGCAACTGCTTAATAAATGAGATCAAGACCACACCGTTCAGAACGGCAATACCCCATAAGTTAATAAATCCTACCGCTGCTGGCACCGATAAATATTCACCAGCTATGAAGAGACCGACTACACCGCCGATCGACGCAAAAGGCAAGACCAAAATAATCAAAGCAGCTAATCGTATGGACTTAAATAACATGAAGAGTAAGAAGAAGATCGCTAAAATAGTCAGCGGAATAATAATCATCAAACGAGCCATAGCGCGTTCCATGTTTTCAAACTGGCCACCCCACTCGAGGGTATATCCCTCAGGCAACTCAACCTGTTTAGCAATTAGAGTTTGAGCCTCCTTCACAAATCCACCTAGGTCACGACCATCGACGTTGACACCAACGACTAAACGACGTTTACCTGCCTCACGGGAAATTTGCGCTGGACCATCTACTAAGGAAATTTCCGCTAGGTCACGCATGAGAACTTGAGCGCCATCAGGTGAATGCAAAATAATGTTTTCGATAGCGTCGACTTTATCTCGATAAGGAGCCGGATAGCGCAACATCAGCGGAAAACGTCTCTCACCCTCATAAACAATGCTGGCCTGCTTACCGCCAATCGCTGTTTCAATCACTTCATTGACATCGGATACATTAATCCCGTATCGAGCAATCGCATCTCGATCAATTTTGATGTTGAGATAATTTTGTCCGGACACTTGCTCAATTCGCAAGTCATTACTACCCTTCATCTTGGTTAAGATTTGACTGATTTCCGCCCCTAGATTTTGTAAGGTCAACAAATCATCGCCAAAAATCTTAATCGCTACCTGCGATCTCACGCCTGAAACCATTTCATCCACGCGTGCAGCAATCGGCTGTGAAATCGCTAATTCAATACCAGGCAGTGTTTTTAACTTATCGCGAATTACTTGAGCGATTTCTTCTTGACTTAGACTGCGCTCACTCAAAGGCTTTAAGGTCACAATTGGGTCAGATTCGTTGGGTTGACCCGGATCTGCGGGAGACTCACCCCTACCTAGACGCGATACTGCCATCTTGACATCAGGGATCGTCATAATTCTCTTGATAGCCTCAAACTCGAGCTTGATAGACTCATCCAAAGAAATATTCGGCGCGCGCACAATCACAGGGGTAATCGAGCCCTCCTGCATCACTGGAATAAATGCTTTTCCTAAGAGCACAAAACCGACCAAACTTGCTGCTAAAGCCATCAATGATCTTTTAACAACTAACTTCGGATTGGCAAGACTCCAATGTAGCCAGCGATCATAGGGTGCACGAAGACGAGCAACCAGCTTAGTATCGTCCTCACTACCACCCTTCAAAATATAAGAACAGAGTGCAGGAGATAAGGTAAATGACAGGATCAAAGAAATCGCGAGTGCTATTGCAATCGTGATGGCCATGGGGGCAAACATCTTACCCTCCATCCCTTCTAAAGATAGTAGTGGCATAAATACCAAAATAATGATGCCCACACCGAACAGGACTGGGGTACCTACTTCAGAGGCTGCCTCCAAAATGATCCGGTTTTTCGATTCGCCCGTCTTAAGTCGCTCACCTAGCTTGGCAAAAGTATTCTCGACAACCACCACCGAGCCATCCACCATGATGCCGATCGCAATTGCAAGACCGCCTAATGACATCAAGTTAGCAGAGATGCCGTAACGATTCATCACGAGAAATGTCAGTAGCGGCGTCAAAATTAATGTAGCCACCACAATCAAGGAAGAACGAACGTCTCCCAGGAACAAGAAGAGCAAGATGATAACCAAGACCACACCTTCAATTAATACCTTCGCTACGTTAAACATGGCGGCATTTACCAGGTCGGTGCGATCATAAAAAGGTACGATCTGTAGACCATCTGGCAACAATTTACCTTCATTAATTTCAGCTACTTTTAACTTAATTCGGTTCACTACCTCGCGCGCATTACCACCACGAATCATCTGAATGATCCCCGCCACACTCTCGGTATAGCCATTTTTAATCGCAGCACCTTGACGGATTTCACTACCAATCGTGACTTCCGCTACGTTTTTCACATATACCGGAATCCCCTTGACCTCTTTCAGAATAATTTTGTCGATATCTTCTGGCTTGGTAATTAATCCAACGCCTCGAATCAGGTAGCGCTCTGCATAGGTCGGTAGCTGTCCACCCCCTGAATTGGCATTATTTCTGGCGAGCGCTTCATATACTTCGCGCAAACTCACTTGGTAGTGACGCAAGCGCTCCGGATTAACCAGCACTTGATATTCACGCGCATATCCACCTTGAGTATTAATTTCAGCTACCCCAGGTATTGAACGCAGCATCGGACGCACAATCCAATCCTGAATAGTCCGGCGCTCTTCAAGCTCATCTACCGTGAGCTCTCGGTCTCCATCAGAAGGATGATCTAAAGTGTATTGATAGATCTCACCTAAACCGGTCGAAGGTGGCGCTAGCACAGGCGTAATGCCAATAGGCATTCTGGAAGCCACTTCAATCAAGCGTTCAGTAACCAACTGTCTCGCAAAATAGAGCTCTGTCTTATCCGTAAATACCAAGGTAATAACAGAGATCCCATTACGGTTAAGAGAGCGCATCTCTGTAAGGCCCGGCAGGCCGGTCATCGCCAATTCAATAGGAACTGTGACGAAACGCTCTACCTCTTCTGGAGAGCGGCCTGGAGCTTCAGAGGCAATCTGTACTTGCACATTAGTAACGTCTGGAAATGCATCAACTGACAGGCGCTTGGTTGCCAGCAGGCCTGCAACCATTAATACAAGGGCAATGATGGCGACTAAGAGTCGCTGCTGCAGGGAGAGGCGGACAATTTTCTCAATCATGCAGCTTAACCACCGCTCAACTGTCTTTTGCGCTCAGCATTCAGATGAAAGGCGCCATTGACCGCAATATTTTGCCCCACCTTTAGACCCGAGATCACCGGACGATATCCTTTGCCTTCAGGTCCAAGCTTTACAGCAATCATGCGATAGATTTCATCATCTTCTTTAACAAATACATAATCTTTATTATCTTCACGAATAACTGCACTAGTAGGCACCAATAATTTTTCAGTCGGCTGACTCTCAATCATCATGGTTGCCAACATTCCAGGCTTAATCAAACCATCCTTGTTGGGAACTTCCATTCGCACCACCACCGTGCGAGTTTGAGTATTCACGATGGAATCGACGTGAGCAACAACACCTTCTATCTCCGCATTACGCAAAGCTGGAATAATCAAGCTGACCTTCTGACCCTTATGAATTAAATAAGAGTTGCTTTCTGGAATTTCAGAGACCGCCCATAAGGTATTCAAATCAGCCACTGTAAATAAAGCATCAGCAGGCTGCACCACCTGACCCTTATTGATCTTTCTCTCCACAATCTCACCAGGAATACTGGCGATTACGTTATTCGTAGATTCAATCACGCCGGACTTTGCTAAGCGATCGATACTAGGCTGATCCATGCCTTGGACACGCAATTGATCATTTGCCGCGCGATATTCCGCCTTGGCACTACTTGCCTCAGCCTCACGCTTTTGCAGCTCAGCCAAAGCAATCACATCCTCTTTGTACAAAATCCTAGCTCGATTAGCCGCCTGGTCGGCCAATTGACTTGCACTCTTAGCCTTCAGAAAAGAAAGTTGGGATTGCGTTAATTCAGTAGAAGTAATTTTGGCCAAAATGTCACCCTGCTTCACCTTTTGACCTGGAACGGCGAGAATATCTGACACGCGGCCTGTGACGTTCGCACCAATACGAGATAAAAACATCTCATTAAAGTCCACTCGACCAGAAGCACGCAGCTCTTCAACAAATGATCCAGTGTGAACCTCTCCCTCGGTAATCATGTTGCGCAGGTCATCATTCACGATCACCACATTACGATCTTGAACAGACTTGATAGTCGGGCCGCGATCAAAAACATTGAAGTAATTCAAAATGATTAGAAATAGGCAAAACCAAGGAAGGTAAAAAAGTCCTTTTTGCGTCCAGGGAGGAGCTTTATCGTATTGCTGGGCTACGCGCGGCAAGTGGGTAGTAAACCACTCATGGGTCAGTACATACAAATCATTTTGGGCTTTAATGACGATAGCAATCCATTTCTGCGCATAGACTTTTGCAATCGCCATGTAACGGGAGTAGAACTCCTTTAATTTAGTCTTGATATCCGTGAACTCTTGCTTCATTGCTTTCCACTCTCAATTTTTGCAATCCACTCTGGGGTTGCTCTTAAACGCTGAATCTCAGTAACAACTGAAGCTAAGTCAAAGCGGGCTTTGATCAAATCATTACGAGCCAATCTAAATGTTCTTTGTGCATCTAAATACTCGAGCATGCCGCGCTCGCCATAACGATACGAAACTTCAGCAATCCGACGTGCGCTCGATGCCAACTGAACAACATCTTGATCCAGAATTTTTACCTGGTAACTAGTCATCTGATAGAGCTTATATGCTGTCTCCAACTGCTGTTCGAGACTTTGGCTTTGGGCATTCAGTTGATTCTTAGCCTTAGATGCATTAGCTTCTGCTTCCGCAATCTGACCGCCCTTGAAGTCCCAGATAGGAATGCTTACCACCAAGCCATATAGGCGGTCAGTGAAGTTAGGGTCGTTATATTGCTGCGCCTTAATAGATAGCTTTGGTAAGCGAGAGTTCTGCTCAAAGCTCAACTTCGATTCAGTCGCTTCGACCTCTGCTTTTGCCCGCTGCAATTCAGGGCTCTGTGCATGCAATTCACTGAGCAAGATTGGCAAAGCAGGCAAAGGCTCGATCTTGAGAGGCTGAGAAATAACTTCATAGTCTGCTGGCAAGTTATGTCCAACCACCTGCCTTAATTGACCCTTGGCCTGCTCAACTCTGAGCTTGCTAGATTCAGTATTAATTTGCGCATTCAGAAATTCTGTCTGTGCACGAATTAATTCAAATCGAGCGGTCTCACCAACGTCATAACGAATTTGCATGCGATCACGAATTTGCTTCGTCAAACTTAAATCCTCTTCAGCAGCTTTTAATTCTGCATCGCGACGCATCAACTCATAAAAACGTTGTTGCACTCTAGAAATCATTTCAATTTCAAAAGCAATACGAGTCGCCTCGGCAGCTTTTAAATTTGCTTCAGCTGCATTCACACGAGGATAGCGGGTATAGGGCATATCTAGCGGCTGGGTCACAGACCACGATGACACATTGCCAGTAGTCAGCGGCCCAGATACTGATCTTTGTTGGCCAGTATTCAACTCAAACTCAGGATTCGGAATTGCACGAGCAGAAGAGAGTTGCCCCTTGACTGCCTTAGTTTGATCACGTGCCGCCAGCACTTGAGGGCTCGACTCTAAAGCAATACCAATCAATTCATTTAGCGTCAGTGATTTTTGAGTTTGCGCATTGACTCCGCCTGCAAAAAAAATGCACACAATAAATGTCGACAGAGCCCTTAAAAGATTCATTAACGCAATTTTAGAGAAAAAATAAGATCTTTGATTATCCAGAGCCATAAAGGCTAAAGGGCAACAAATTCCCCAAATCAGGGATTTGGGCACGATTTTTGGAGGGTAAATCAAAGATTGGGGCTGTAAATTCAAAATATAACCATTTATAAAAATTTAAATGGTCTTGCCTTGATGTTAACTCACCCATATACCGGGCCAAAAGGCCGAATTGACGATATATAGGACTCAGATGACTGAGCAGGCTACTCCCCACATGTACAGCTTCAATTAGATCACACCTAGGGCAAATGGATCTAATTAGATCTAACTAGCTCATATATAGACATTTTTGGAAAATCGCCCATATTGCTGACTTTTATGAAGCGCCTTCTGAATCAGCTTATAGGTTCTCTTAAGACACATTTCAAGAGCCGTCCGCCTATCTGTTGCAGTCATACTTACCTCAATTTGCCGATGATCAAATGTCTCTAGGCTAATCAGGCAGTTTTGATTGCAAGAGGCCTTGTCGGGCGAAACAGCAGAATATCGAATCTTAATTTTCCGCACCATCCAAACTAGTCGCTTCAGGGAAAACTTAACCCTATTCTCTGTAAAGACTTTAAATTCTGGCTCAACCTCTTCTTTAGTCTCCAAAATCAGATTCATCATTGTCTCCTCCGTTAAACACAAGCTCAGAATAGATCACATTTCATTCCTGATAAATATGAATTAAATTGACTTTGTATCAGTTTTTAACTGAATATTAATGATCAAATAAAAATGCCCTCAATCTGAGGGCGAAAAGAGGACTGAGTTATTAGCTATTTAGCTAGTTGTGGCTATTCATAGACGGGGTAAGCCTGCTATCCAGCGCACGTCTACTAGCTATGTAGCCGCTGATGAGGACACCAAGTACAACGACTACTTGAATCACGTACTCCAAAGCTGGGCTCTGAGATGCAAGCCAATCTTTCGACATCGGCTCAGAAATGATCATCTTTGCAGCAGTCCAAGCCAGCACTCCAGCACCCAAGTAAATGACTGATGGGAAGCGCTCAACTAATTTAAGTATTTGTGTGGAACCCCAGATCACGATAGGAATGCTAATTAATAATCCGAGTACAACGAGCACATAACTACCGTGTGATGCGCCCGCTACCGCGAGAACATTATCCAGTCCCATAATGGCATCTGCGATGACAATAGTTTTCATTGCACCCCAGAAGGTAGTAGAGGCTTGTCCATGCTCATCTTTATCTTGAGAAGGGCTGAGTAAACGATAAGCAATCCAAACCAATAGCAAACCGCCTATTAACATCAATCCTGGAATCTTCAGTAGATACACCACTACGAGAGTCATCGCGCTTCGAACTGCAATAGCGCCGATAGCACCCCATAAAATCGCTTTTTTCTGAAGGTGTGCTGGAAGGTTGCGGGCAGCCATCGCAATCACAATAGCGTTATCCCCTGCAAGGACCAAGTCAATAACAATAATTGCCAATAATGCCGAGAAAAATTCCGGACTAAATAATTCCACTTTTGTCTCCTAAATGAATTACCCCTGAACTCCATGGGCTTTAATAGGTCTAATGTAGGCGGATTTGCACTATACTAAAAGCAGATAAATATTGATAATAACTTCGTAAAAAACTGACAATTAAAATGGTTTATAGCTACCGTCATTTGTACTATTTCTGGGTTGTAGCCAAGGAAGGCAGCATGTCTAAGGCAGCTGAGCGCCTGAATATTGCAATTCAGACCATTAGTGCCCAAGTGCACGAATTAGAAAAATCTCTGGGCTATCTACTATTTAAACCAGCAGGCAGAGGGATAGCGCTCACCGAATCTGGCTTTGCGGCATTAGAAATTGCCGATCAAATTTTTCTTTTGGGAGAGAGGCTTCCAGAAGCGGTAAGAGAAGCAGCAAGCTCAAAAAAAATAAAAATAACGGTTGGTGTATCCGATGGTCTACCCAAGCTCGTGACCAAACAACTACTGGAACCCATCCTTGAAAAAAATGATGTGCAACTGATTGCGCATGAAGGGGAGTTTGAAGACCTCTTGGCAGACCTTGCTCTGCATAGATTAGACATCGTGCTTGCCGATAGGCCTGCACCGATCAATAAAAATCTGCACGTCTATAGCGAAGAGTTGATGAAATCATCAATTGCCTGGTTTGGCCCTAAGAAATTACTCAAGCAATCTAAAAAAGCTTTTCCTGCATGCCTAAATGATCTACCCATCCTATTACCAACCTCACACTCAAAAGTTCGATATTTGATTGATCAATGGTTCGAGCAAAATGGCATCAATCCCAATATAGCCGGGGAGTTTGAGGACAGCGCTCTACTAAA
>JACCDH011049737.1_pt1 | contig 13831 bp, 6 predicted proteins | sample 7442481 | NCBI WGS metagenome assembly JACCDH01 (sample SAMN15323433, study PRJNA562643) | freshwater metagenome | isolation source: river surface water | place: USA:Blue River Watershed | collected 2017-08-15
ACAACAACAGCGAATGCAAATACTCTTTATACTGCTGATGGTACTTTGTCTGGAGCACGGACAATAACCATGGGAGCCAATCCTATAACCTTTAATGGAACTGGAAATTATATCATCAATGCAGGAAGTGTAGGTATCGGAACAACAACTCCCAAAGCTAAACTTGAAGTAGTTGGAAACGGATTGTTTCAAGGAGGATTATTCTCCTCTATAAGTAATAATGAAGGTGGATACATATCACTTAACAATCCTCTTAAAACAGCTACTGGATTGGGGAGTTCATGGAAGATATACAATATGACGGGTAGTTATGGCAATAGTTTACAGTTTTACGTTTATGACAATGTAGGATGTGTTACAGGCGGTTTATGTGATCCACGCATGACACTTTTAGATAGTGGCAATGTAGGTATCGGAACAACAACTCCATATACTAAATTAGAAGTGGTAGGTGTAATCTCATCAGGAGCAAGACCAAGTGAGAGCAATTTAGGGATGGAATTTGGTGGTTTATTAAATCCATCTGCTTTACCTTCACAAATTAGAGGCGTAATAGGTGCCTTAAATAGTGGAACTGGGGTTTCAGCTGGCTCTATTGGTTATCAGCCAAGAACGGGAGTTAATGCCAGTCATATCTTTTATAATGAGCAGGCTGAAACTGTTAGAATTACATCTACTGGTAATGTAGGTATCGGCACTACTGACCCCAAGAACAAACTGTCGGTGAACGGTACTATTTGGGCTAAAGAAGTAAAAGTTTCATTAACTGATGCAGCCGACTGGGTTTTTGATAAAAATTACAAATTAAAGCCTCTCACTGAGGTAGAAAAATACATCAATGAAAATAAACATTTACCTGAAGTCCCTTCGGCTGACGAGTTTCGCCAAAATGATATGAATGTATCTGAAATGTCAAACAAATTACTTCAAAAAATTGAGGAATTGACACTTTATGCCATCGAGCAACAAAAAGAATTAAACCGCTTGAAAACTGAAAACGAGAATTATAAATTGCTAGCTGAAAGATTATCTGTAATAGAAAAAGAGTTAAAAAAATAAGATTATGAAAAATTATTTATTATTACTTTTTGTAGGGTTTTCATTTTTTGCAAATGCACAAGACAAGATAATTTTTGAATATGATAACGCAGGTAACCAAAAATTAAGAGAACTGTGCATCAGTTGCAACAAGTCTGGCTATAAAACTAAGGAAGTAAAAGAAGTTACAGCACTCCAAGAAGAAGATTTACAAAAATTCTCGCCCGAGGATGTTATTTCTTATTATCCCAATCCAGTAAAAGAAGAATTATATCTCAAATGGGAACTGGTTGCTGATAAAACCATTACAAACATACAATTATATGATTTGAATGGGCGTATGCTGCAAAATTATGACAAGCTCGAAAAAAGTAATAGCCTAAACATTCCTTTCCTCAATTATCCTAAAGGAACTTATCTTGTCATCTTGCTTTATAATGAAGGAGATCAAAAAACAATAAAAATTGTAAAATAAGATTAAATGAAGAATTTTTATTACACACTAATATTTTTAGGATTTAGCCTATTTGCTTCTGCTCAAACTACCTCTCCCACTGGAAATTCTCAAGAAGTTGGTATTACTGAAGGACAATTGTCAGTTTCGCTTTCGGGTGGGGCTACTTATTCAATTCCAATAGCGGTTCCACCCGGAATAAACGGAGTTGTTCCACAAGTAGGCTTGGTTTATAATAGTCAGGGCGGTAATGGTATGGCGGGTTATGGTTGGAACATTTCTGGAGTTTCTGCTATTACTAGAATTCCTAGAACCAAGTTTCACGATGGTGTTGTAGGAGGTGTCAATCTCGATGCAAATGACCGTTTTGCTCTTGACGGCCAGCGTTTGATTCTAAAAACAGGCACGCCTTATGGTTCAGCAGGTGCAGTTTATGAAACTGAAAATTTTTCAAATCTAAAGATTACTTCACAAGGAACGACTGTAACAAATCCTAATCCTTCTTTCTTGGTTGAATATCCAGATGGTTCCAAAGCCGTGTATGGTGCAACTGTCGATTCTCGATCTATTACCACTTGGGGTATCTCATATTGGGAAAACCCACAAGGAGTGAGAATAAGTTATGCTTACAATTTGACTAATAACAGTTTAAGCATCAGTACCATCAAATATGGAACTACTGGGACTATTACTCCTATAAACGAAATCCAGTTTGTTTATGTTACTAGAAAAAGACCCGAACAATCCTATATAGCGGGGCAAAGTATCATAATGAATACTATCCTGAGGGAGATAAAAGTGGTGGGAAATGGCGTGGGTTTTAGGAATTATGTCTTAAATCCAGTAGCAACTTCTTTAGGTTACGAACGCCTTGAAAGCATTACCGAAAAAAGTGGCGATGGCACTAAAAGTTATAATCCTACGGTGTTTGAATATGAAGTAACTGATGATAATGCAAGTGTTTCACCAATAACTTCTGAAATCGTTACAACAGATGTTATGCCTCCAGGGTATGATATTTCAAAGATGCCTTTTGGAGGTTATAATACAAACATTTCAGGAAATTTTGAAAGTGATGAAAAATCAGATTTATTACTTTTTAATACAAATGATTATTATAGAACTTATTACTGTTTGGTTACTGACGTAAATTCAAGTAAAGATGTATTAACGGGTAAAAGAATATTTATAGGCAATTTTGAAAGTATATTTGCAACAAATTGGATTTCTGGAGATTTAATTAGTGGATATAAAATGATGCCTAATCAAGGTTGGTGTATCGTTAAAACAGATAGTAATACAAATGTTACTACATTTTCAATGTATTCTAAAAATAACACAAATAATAATCCAGCAACACTAGAATATTCTTTTAACTATACTTTTCCTCGTTATTGTTGGGATTCGCCTGGTGTAAATAGTTTATCAAGTGAAACGAATAAGAGTTACTTATCTGGAGATTTTAATGGAGATAGCATATCAGATATTATTGTTATAGAAAGAGGAACTAAAAATACAGGTTTAAAACCCTGCGATTCAAGTGATATTCATTATACAAATTCTTTTGATCCTTCAAGTGGAAAAGTTTATTTTGCGAATTTAGACAAACGCATAAACTCTAATCAAGTTAATTTTGCTGGAACTATTGTGTTGCCAAATACTCATTCATTAAATTTAAATGTATACCCAACTGACATCCAATGTAACGTTTCCACAGGAGATTTTAATGGAGATGGGAAAACAGATTTTTTTGTAAGCTATAAAAACATTGTAGATATTTATTCATTGGATGATAATAATCAGATTCAAAAAATACATACAATTACCTTGCCTATTGATTCTTATGGTAATATTACAGGAGTTATAGGGGGGGTTAAATTAGGAGACTTTAATGGCGATGGAAAAACGGATATTGGACCTTCAGTATTATCAACGGGCAGTTCTTTCACATTAGTTCCTGATTATAGTGATAATGGTTTAGGTGTGATTTTAGGAAAAGAATTAGATATAAATAATGATGGTAAAACAGATTTCTTAAATGTAATTGGTACAGGTATTGCTCCTAATTTAATAAATTTTTATAGTACAGTTAGCAAAGAAAATTTAAAATATTCTCAAATACAGTATAATACAAATCAATCCCTTATTCAATATTTTACTTTCAATATTAATAATATAGTATTATCCTCAAATTTAAGAAGTAAAAATCAAATTGGGTTTATAGATTATTATTACAATAGAATATGTTATTTAACTATAAATAAAGACTTTGCTAGAGAAAAATTATTAAAATCCATCACCACCGGAAACGGTGTCAAAGAAACCATAACCTATTCACCCTTAATAACTGGGAATGGAGTTTATACTGCCGCAGGATCACTAGAAAATTATCCCAATATAGACCTTGTCAATGCCTCCGGTTTTCAGGTTGTTTCCAAAATCGAAAAGCAAAGTGCTACGGTTTATAAAAAACAATTGTTTGCTTATTATGGTGCGGTTTCAAATTTGGAAGGACTCGGATTTTTGGGTTTTCGCTCTACGGTTAAAACCAATTGGCACGATGATTCCAATCCAATTATTTCCACTTTATCCAAATTTGACATAGAACAGCGAGGAGCAAATGTCGAAAATTATACCGTGTTAGGTTGGCACGATCCTTTGACAAGTACAGGAAAGCAAAAACCAAATAAAATTGTAAAAGAGGGAGCTTATACCATTACTGGTTCTGAAAACTTGGTTGCGACGCAAAGCATTATATTAAAACCCAATTCTTGGATACAGTCAGGAAGTACCTTTACAGCCAAGATAACAGCCAACGTCAATGTTTCTCCAAACACGCCTACTGATTACATTACAAAATCAATACAAACTTATGAAAGTGAGTTATTGTCCAACAAAGTTTTTAAAATAAAAAATGTTTTAAGTAAGCAACACAACAAATTAGAGAATACCAGTAGTCAAACCACTACTATTTATGATGCCTATAACAATCCTAAACAAATAACGACCCTACTCAAAGAAGGAGCCACAGTAGTACAAACTACCGAAACTACTTTAGATTATGACGATCAACCCAATGGGACAAGGTATTATATAGGAAGACCAACGAGTAAAACTCAATCAGTAACCGTTACAGGAGATGCTACAACCAGTAATGAATTGTTTGAATATACTAGCCATTTATTAACAAAAGTTAAGAAAAATTCAAATAATTCTGGCTATGTTATTGAAGATAATGAATACGATGCTTTCGGAAACATAACAAAAAAAACGATTACTGTTCCTGCCGTAGCGCCTAATCCAACTCCAGCACCAAGAGTTACGAATTATGAATACAATCCTGCATCTCCTTATAATGGTCGATTCTTGACCAAAAGTAAGGATATCCAAGGGCTGGCAACCCAATTTGACTTTAACCCTAATAACGGAGTATTAAAATCCGAAACTAATCCGTATTTACTCAAAACCAGTTACGAGTATGACCCTTGGTTTAAGAAAAAGACTATAACTGATTATTTGGGGAAAAAGAACACTTACAATTATTGGCAACTTGGTGTTCTTACCGTTGTTGGTACAACTGGTGATGACGGAAGTTACAGTTCGGAAAGATTTGATGATATTGGTAGAAAAATACAAACATATGCTTATGGTATTAATGGTAGTGCAGATGCTTCTGAAGTAAAATATGAATATGATATTTACGACAGGCAAGTTAAAGTATTCGAACCTAACAGTCAAAACCAGTGGAGCGAAACAAAATATGATGAATATGGAAGGGTTAAAGAAAATATATCTTATACAGGCAAAACTGTAACAATGATCTATCCTTCTGGCACACTAACTTCTATTGTAAATGAAGGCACAAAGACCAAAACCTATACTAAAAATGCAATGGGTAACGTAGTTTCTTTGAAAGATGAAACTCCCACAACTACAGGTACTATATACTACACTTATTTTGCTAATGGCAATCTAAAAACCACCAATTATGATGGAGCTGTTACCACCATAGAACAAGATGTCTGGGGTAGAAAAACAAAACTAACCGACCCTTCAGCTGGCGAGTACAAATATAATTATAATGGATTTGGCGAAACTACTAGCGAAATTACTCTAAACGGGACCACAACTTATAATTTAGATGATTTTGGAAGACTATCAACTAAAACAATAAGCGGAAATAAAACCAATTCTACAACAACCTATAATTATAATTCAACTTCAAAATTATTGGATTCTAGTGTTTTTGAAGATTTACTAAATGGTACAACTACTACTTATACTTATTTGTATGACAGTTCAAAACGATTGTATAAAACTGTTGAGGCAACACCTTCCTATGCCACATTTAGCAAGGAGGTTACATTTGACTCTTTTGGTAGAATAGATAAGGAAACCTCGACAGCTAGTATCAATGGAAACTCATCTGCCAAGACGATAAAAAACACCTATAAAAATGGTTATCCGTGGCAAATTTTAGAAGATGTAACCCAAAAAGTGTTATGGCAAGCCAATACTGTAAATGCTCGTGGGCAATTGCTGACATCTAAAATCGGAAATGGTATTGATATAACCAATGCTTATGATGAATTTGGCTACATCACTCAGATTAAACACGATAAGACAGGTACGAATCCTGCCAATATAATGACTCTAAATACAACTTTTGACCCTATAAAAGGGAATTTAAAAACCCGTAATGACAGTAGTTTGTTTGGTTGGAGCGAAGATTTTACAAATAGCTATGACGATCAAGATCGACTAAAATCTTATAAAAAAAATGCACAAGGAGATATTGACACTCAGAATTATGATGATAGAGGGAGAATAACTAAAAATGGAGTAGGAACTTATTCTTATCTGAATAATGGCAAGCCATACCAAAATACTGCTGTAACTTTTGATCCTCTTATTCCCCTTAATACCGAATCTTTGGTATATTATACAAACAGAGGTAATCTTCCTGATCCAAATACTAAGAGGCAGTTGAACATTAGCTATAATGTTTTTAAAAGTCCCTATGAAATAGAGGAAATAGGAATAGATAAAATAGGCTTTACTTATAATGACAACAACAACCGAAGTGCTATGTTTTACGGTAGTCTTGATGCAACAATTTTACCAAAGGATAGACCAAACCGCAAGTTCTACTCTGCCGATGGCACGATGGAAATAAAAACAACACCATCAGGAACTGAGTTTATAACCTACATTGGCGGTGATGGGTACTCTGCACCAATTGTAGTAAAAAGCAATGGAGTAACCCAAAATTATTTATATTTACACCGCGATTATCAAGGAAGTATTTTAGCTCTTACAGATGCAAATGCAGCTGTAGTTGAAAAACGCCTTTTTGATGCTTGGGGTTCTTTGATATCAGTACAAAATGGTGCTGGAGTTGCATTAACAGGATTGACTGTTTTACACAGAGGCTATACAGGACACGAACATTTGCAAAGCGTTGCCTTGATAAATATGAATGGTCGTATTTATGATCCAAAATTGCATCGTTTCTTGCAACCCGATAACAATATTCAAGAACCATTTAACACCCAAAATTACAATCGCTACAGTTACGTTCTTAACAATCCACTGAAATATACCGACCCAAGTGGGGAATTTTGGGGATTTTTTGCTGCATTGCTATTTTCGAGTTATGCTAACGGAGTAAATCAAAGTGGTGGCGAATACAATCCCACGAAGTGGAACTCTACCACTTGGACTAATGTTGGATTAAATGGATTGTCCTTTGTGGCTTCTGGTGTTGCAACCAACTATACAAACAATTATATAGTAAATTACAGTAAACCTCCTGAATTAGGTGTTAGTGCAATTAGTGATGGGGGTAAGCAAGCAATTCATCCGTATGTTTCAACCGAGAATTCTAACACATCAAAATACAATAATAAAGCCTTTGCTTACGCAGGTATGGTTACCGCTGGTTTAGTAGCGGATGACGCAACGGTAATAGGTGTTGTAGATGATATTCTTATTCCAGTAGTTGCAGCAGTTGGAACTGGGACGTGGTTATTGAATAACAGAGAAATTATAGTAGATGATGCAAGAGAGTTTGTTAATGCCATACATAGATCATTTGACCCACAAGGATTTCATTATGTCACTTATACAAAAACAAGTTTGGATGGTTCTAAAGTTTATGTTGGAAGATCTAGTGGTTACGGCACACCTGAACAAATTGTAAAAAACAGAGATGCCGGACATCATATAGAAGGTTATCGTGGTGCAGTACTCACTAGCTCTTTGCCTGCGACTAGAACTGGGGGTTATGATTCACGAATAGGAGACCCATCGTATTGGTCAATAAGAGGCAGTGAACAATTACAAATAGAATATTGGCATGCTAGAGGAATGAGTGGAAATTCTATATGGGGTATAGGTATAAACAACGATGCCTTATCGAAATTTATAGAATACGGACTGAGACTTTTGTTTCAATAATAAATAATTTAAAGGGTAACAAACTAATAAAAATATGACTGATAAATATAAAATCGCATCAGAAAACCTTGCTAAAGCATCAGATATTGCAATAGCAGTATTTAAAGAATTCCCTCCAAAAGGTTGGGAGGAGCATTATGTAACTGAAAATAAAAATCAGGTTGATGATTTTATTGATGTCTATAAGGAATTGAAAGAAATGGCCTTAAATCCAAAACCGCAATATTGTAATATGCAAAGTTTAAAGTATAAAATTGACGATGTTTTTACTTATTTTCAAGAAGCAAGTGGAGAATGTGTTGAGCAATTCTGGAAAGAAATAAAAGCACAAAATTTACCTTACAAGCGAGAAAATAAACTAGCAAAAATTTTAAAGCGCAAAAAAATAAACAACATTCACGAATATGATTTTGTTATAGATGTCATTGTTCCTTATCAACAAGAAGGGCTCATAAATGAAGAGGAAGTTGTTTTACTAAATAAATGGCTTGGAGAGTTTGAGAATCGTAAAAAGAAATAATTTATGTATTTATACACGACAGCGTGATTAGCACAACCTGCGCAAAGTGTATATAATTCGTAACCCGATTGGCTTTATTCATACTCATCCTGATCCCTGGATGGGTGGTAGTCAAAGTAATGGAGATGGGGATACAACTCGAACGTTTGGAATTCCAAGTATAGTAATTGGAAGATATTCTGTTTTTTATCAATCACCTATCGATGCAAAGACATATGATTCACATAAAGTTATGTCAATAAACGAGTTGCTTTATAATAAAATCCCATTAATTTTTAATATCTTAACATTAAACAAATGACAAAAAAATTAATTGTTTTATTAATATTAATAATTTCTTCCTGTGATAATGGTTTGAAATTGAAGGATTGTGATGAAATTTATAATAGAGAATTGTATAAAATTATTTTTGATACCCCAATAATAAAAAGCAAACTAATTCAATTATTTGACATTGATGGTAATTATTCCAAAGCTTTTAAAGTTTTAATTTCAAGAAATAAGACCTTAACTAGAATTACTATCACTCATATATATCATGAAAGTGATCTTGAAGAACTACCTTTTTCATATATAAAATATAGAAAAAATTTGTTTTTATATTATAATGGTATGGAGATGATTTTAAACAAATCTATTGAAAGGAATGAATTAAATAAAGTTTTAGCGCAATCAAATATAATACTGAAAAAAAAATTTTCAATCTATGATGGCAGAATATTGCAATTCGATTTATTTACTAATGGTGTAATTAAGATTAATAATCCTCCCATAAATCAACTTGATGAAAGTGATGAGATAATTAAGTTTGTCCCAGAACCTAACTAATTTTGCTAGAGGTTTACCTCCCCCAGCTGGCGCGAGCAGAAATAAGTTCAACCGCTAGCGCGGGCTTCAAGCCCGTGCCCACAAAGCAAGTCAAACACAAAACTACAACCCTAAAAAAGTTGTAGTTTTTTTCAGGAAAGTATATTTTGGTAAAATAAACCCGATTACTCTGATATGCAATAAATATCCTGGTGTGGATAGCGCGGAATTGCATTCCGTCCCCACAAAGTGGAGCAAACAATAAAAAGCAAAAAAGCTATATCCATAAAAACGGTATAACTTTTAAAATAAAATGAAATAGTACAAAAAGCTACGTCCAGCAAGAATACAATAATGAAGAAAATAATTATAAGTTTCCTTTTTTTTACAAGTTTTGCATTCTCGCAACAAGAAGCGAGTAATTGGTATTTTGGGAAGAATGCAGGAATCAAGTTTCATCCTGATGGTTCTGTAACAGCGCTAACAGATGGACAACTCCATACCTTTGAAGGTTGTGCCAGTTTATCCAACAGTACTGGAGATTTATTATTTTATACGGATGGTATTACTATTTGGAATAAGAACCACCAAGTGATGCAAAATGGCACTGGTTTGATGGGGCATCCTTCAAGTTCGCAATCGGCAACAATAGTTCCTAAACCGGGCTCGACTACTTTGTTTTATGTTTTTACATTAGACTGGGAAATAAACCCAAATGGTTTTAGGTATTCTGTCATAGACATCACTTTAGACGGGGGTTTAGGAGGGATAACAAACGAAAAAAACGTATTGATTTATACCCCTTCTGATGAAAAAATATCCATAGTAAAACATAAAAATGGCATTGATTTTTGGGTAGTTACTCACGGCTGGAATAGTAATACTTTTTACAGCTATTTGCTGACTTCATCGGGTTTAAGTTCCTCTCCTATTGCTTCGAATGCTGGAGTTGCTGTTTCAGGTACTAAAGAAGTATGGGGCTATATGAAAATATCTCCTGATGGTTCAAAATTAGCGATGGCTCACGTTTTTACTGGATGCGAATTGTTTGATTTTGACAACGCAACTGGGGTTGTATCAAATCCTAAAATCCTATATACTGATTTAGGAGCCTATGGCGTTGAGTTTTCTCCTAATAGTGCAGTTTTATATGTTTCTAATTTTAGTTACTCACCTTGTATAATAATGCAATATGATTTAACTTTCAGTCCTATTAAATCTATAAAACTTACAGATGTTGTACCTGGAATGGCTAGTGCGTTACAACTTGGTCCAAACGGAAAAATTTATATTGCAACACGAGGAGATAAATTAGGAGTCATCAATAATCCCAATAGTATAGGAACAGGCTGCGATTTACAGATGGGTGCTGTTTTATTAATGGGACGTGATTCTAATCTTGGATTACCACAATTTAATTCAACCTTCTTTTATAAAACCTCCTTTACTGCAGAAAACTTATGTTTGGGTACTAGTACCAAATTCACGACAAGCACCAATTTAACAAATATCACTACCGCTACTTGGGATTTTGGCGATGGAACAACTTCTACGGATATTAACCCTGAGCATACCTATACTTTGCCAGGCACTTACAAAGTGAGTCTTCTTGTAACAAGTTCCGTAGGGACAAGCACTGAGAATCAAAACATCACCATTTCAGCAGTTCCCACCGCCTCAAAACCCCAAGACCTACTCATTTGCGACCCCAATAATGATGGCTTGTACAATTTTGATTTAACCACCCAAAACACAGCGATTCTCAATGGTCAAGACCCAAATTTGTACACAATAAAATATTTTGCCAATGCTACTGATTACACCAATAATACAGCCATTGCTACACCCAATAATTATGCAAACGCAACAGGCTATCAAGCGCAAACCATTATTGCTGAGCTAAGCAATAATGCCAATTCCGAATGTAAAAGCAGTACAAATTTTGTAATTGATGTGTTCGATTCTCCAAAACCAAATGCTGTTGTTCCAAAAATGAGTAGTTGCGATAATACCAGTGTAGGAACTGATGTTGATGGACACATACTTTTCGATTTGACCCAAAATGCTCCCGCAATTTTAAACGGACAATCGGCAAGTCAATTTGTACTTTCGTATTACAAAGATTCGGCACTAACCCAACTCATAACCACGCCCAATGCTTACGCCAATGCCATTGCTTCGGAAACGATTTATGTAAAAATGACCAATAAAGACAGTGCGTCTTGTTTTGCCTCAACCTCATTCTCAATCGAAGTTTTGGCTTTGCCAGTAATCACGAATGTAGTTGATTTGAAACAATGTGATGACAACATTGATGGTTTTAGTGTGTTTAATTTGGAAGAAGCTATTGCTAAAATCACTACAAACGCTGCCAATGAAACGATTGTTTTTTATAAAACTTTTGCTGATGCTCAAAATAATACTGCTCCAATTTTAGACTCCACTGCTTACACCAATCAAGTCGTAAGCACTGATGCAGTTTATGCCAAAGTAAGCAATGCTAATGCTTGTTTTCGGATTGCCAAAGTCAATTTATTGGTTTCTACTACTCAAATTCCTTTGAACTACTCGAAGTCATTTACCGAATGTGATGATGCTATTTTAGGCACGAATACGGATGGAATTGCTAGTTTTAATTTTAGTGCCGTTACTGCTGAAATTCAAAATATTTTCCCTGTTGGGCAATTGTTAGACATTCGTTATTTTAGAAACCTCGCCGATGCATTGGCGGAGAAAAACGCCATTACGGATATTTCATATTATAGAAATATTGGTTATCCCAATACCCAAAAAATTTATATCAGGGTCGATAGTCAAATCAATAATGATTGTTTGGGATTGGGAAGTCACATCACACTGAATGTAGAACGGATTCCAATCGTTCAACCTTTGAAATTAATTCATTGTGATGATAATCAAGACGGAAAATATTTCTTTGATACCAGCAATTTAGAATCCCAATTGTTAAATGGTTTGACGAATGTTTCATTAACTTATTTTGACCAAAATAATGTGCAATTATCAACACCTTTGCCAAATCCTTTTTTGACCGCTTCACAAAAGCTGAAAGTAATTGTTAAAAACACATTACCAAAAGCTTGTTCCTTTGAAAGTAGTATTGATTTTGTAGTCGATGATAAACCAGAAGCTTTTGCAGTTTCAACTAACCTTACCAGCATTTGTGATGATGAAACCGACCCCAATTTGCAAGATGGAAAATATGCTTTCGACACTTCCACTTTTCTAAACACCATTTTAGGAGGACAATCCGGAATGACGGTCAAATATTTTGATGGAAATAATAATTTGTTATCGACTCCTTTGCCCAATCCGTTTGTGACAGCAACACAAAATCTGAAAGTCGAAGTCATCAATCCAGTTAACACCACCTGCCCAGCAACTATAACATTGCCTTTTGTTGTAAAACCAGTACCCAAAATTGCTTTAACGGGTGATGAACTGGTATGCAGTAATTTACCCACTTTTACCAAGGTTTTGGATGCTGGTTTGTTGGACGGTTCTCCAACCACAGATTATTCTTATGTTTGGACATTTAATGGAGACCCTATCGTGGGAGAAACAAAATCCACTTTAACGATAAACACCGCAGGACTTTACACCGTAACTGTAACCAACAATCAAGGATGCCCCAAAACGAGATCATTTACGGTAGTAGCTTCGGATAAAGCAAAAATCACCGATGTGAAAATTGTAGATTTAGCCGAATCGAATAGTATTACTGTAAGCGTAGCAGCTAGCTTTGGCGATTATGTGTATGCACTTGATGATGAAAACGGCAGTTATCAAACGGACAATGTTTTCACTAATGTCAGTGCAGGAATTCACACCATTTACATCAAAGATCTAAATGGTTGTGGAATTGAATCAGAAGAAGTGGCAGTATTGGGAATCCCAAATTTCTTTACTCCCAATAATGATGGTTCAAATGATTATTGGAATATCAAAGGAGCAAATGCTTCTTTCAATGCCAAAACCATTATCTATATTTTTGACCGATATGGAAAGTTGGTCAAGCAAATCAGTCCCCAAACACAAGGCTGGAATGGTACTTTCAACGGACAGCCAATGCCAGCATCTGATTATTGGTATTCAATACAACTCGAGGACGGACGGGTATTTAAGGGGCATTTTGCATTGAAGAGGTAGTTGCTTTAAATCGAAAATCTTTAGTAGAAGATAAATAAATTTCAATTTCCTCGAAAGCAACAAATTAAACGGTATCTTTATTACTATTTGCTCAAAAAAAAAAAATGACCACAAACTTGTGTGCAATTTTTATTTTTTGAAAAAATAGACAAAATTTTGTGTGCATTTTTTTTAGAAAATTAGGCACAGAATGAAAAGAAACAATTTTTTTTTGTATATCGGTAAACTTACCACAATTTTATAAAAAATCCTTATATTTGAATAAAAAAAGAAGATGACTATTATACAATTTGCTGCGCAATTTCCTGATGAGAACTCCTGCAGAGTTGATTTTAAACAAAAAAGAGAAAAAGAGGGAATAATTTGTAAAAAATGTGACTGTATTA
>JACCDH011286520.1_pt1 | contig 13831 bp, 12 predicted proteins | sample 7442481 | NCBI WGS metagenome assembly JACCDH01 (sample SAMN15323433, study PRJNA562643) | freshwater metagenome | isolation source: river surface water | place: USA:Blue River Watershed | collected 2017-08-15
CGTAGTTAAAGCTCAAGTTCACGCAGGTGGACGTGGAAAAGGTGGTGGAGTGAAATTAGCTAAAAACTTGCAACAAGTGGAAGAGATTTCTGAGCAAATCATCGGAATGCAATTGGTAACACCACAAACTTCTGCAGAAGGTAAAAAAGTACACAAAGTTTTAATCGCTGAGGATGTGTATTATCCTGGTGAAAGTGAAACTTCTGAGTTTTATGTATCTGTTTTATTGAACAGAGCAACAGGTCGTAATATGATTATGTATTCTACTGAAGGTGGAATGGATATTGAAGAAGTGGCGGAACATACTCCTCACTTAATTTTTACTGAAGAAATTGATCCTGCTGTTGGATTGCAAGGATTCCAAGCAAGAAGAGTTGCTTTTAATTTGGGTGTTTCTGGAAATGCTTTCAAAGAAATGGTACAATTCATTACTGCTTTATACAATGCCTATATTGGTTCTGATGCGTCTATGTTTGAAATCAACCCAGTATTAAAAACATCTGATGATAAAATTTTAGCAGTTGATGCTAAAGTAAATATCGACGATAATGCGTTGTACAGACAAAAGAAATATGCTGATATGCGTGATATTCGTGAGGAGAATCCAATCGAAGTAGAAGCAAAAGAAGTAGGATTAAACTATGTGGATCTTGACGGAACTGTAGGATGTATGGTAAACGGTGCTGGTTTAGCAATGGCTACTATGGATTTAATTAAATATGCAGGTTTTGAACCAGCTAACTTCCTTGATGTAGGTGGTACTGCTGATGCGAAACGTGTAGAGACTGCTTTCCGTATTATCTTAAAAGATCCTAACGTTAAAGCTATCTTAATCAATATTTTTGGTGGAATTGTTCGTTGTGACCGTGTGGCACAAGGGGTAGTTGATGCATACAAAAATATGGGTGATGCTATTAAAGTGCCAATCATTGTTCGTTTACAAGGTACAAATGCTGCCATTGCAAAAGAATTAATTGATGGTTCTGGAATGCCAATCTTATCTGCTGTTGAATTCCAAGAAGCAGCTGACCAAGTTCAAGCGGCACTTTCTTAATTAGAGAAATAAATTGATATAAAAAATCCTGAGTGAAAGCTCAGGATTTTTTGTTTTATGACTTTTTATTCTTTCCGTTTTTGAATTGAACTTTTTCTACCACTTGTATTTTTGGAGTCGTTTTCTTTGATTTTGAATTGAAAGCGGGTTTCTTTTTTAAATCAGTTTTAGGTTTTGGACTAAAAGCAGGTTTACTCTTTACTCCTTCTTTTACAGGAATTTCAGCTTTATGTTTTGCCAAAACTTCATTGGGGTTTTTCGGGTTTTCTTTAGTGCCTCTTAAATGAATCACCAAGCCGTTCAAGAAATTGCGCAACACTTGGTCGCCACATTCCATATAGTTTTCGTGTTTTTCATCACGGAAGAAAGCACCTAATTCTGATTTTGAAATTCTAAAATCTACTAATTCTAAAATTTCAACTATTTGGTCATCACGAAGCATCAAGGCAACACGTAATTTTTTAAAGATATCGTTATTGGTCATGGTTTTATTTTTTTACAAAGGTACATTTAAAAAGTATTCCATTTAGAATAAATGCACTCCGGTTCCGTTACCTTCAGCATAATTAATTTTTCCAAACGCCATGGTAATGCCACTTGCAATATCTCCGCTCAATAATAAAGGACCGTCCATATCGACATAATCCAATTCTGGTAATAGATGGGCAATGGCAGAAATACCAATGGTAGATTCGGTCATACATCCTACCATGGTTCGTAATCCTAATTGCTTTGCTTGTTGAATCATACGTCGTCCCGGAGTAAGTCCGCCGCACTTAGCTAATTTGATATTGACTCCGTGGAAATGGTTTGAGCATTTGGCTACATCTTCTTCTTTGATACAACTCTCATCCGCAATTACAGGTAAGGCTGAATGTTTGTACACTTCTTTATGTCCTTCCCAATCGTTTGCGGGTAAAGGTTGTTCTAAAAATTCTACACCTAGTTTTTTCAATTCTATCGAATTGCGAATTGTTTCATCGACACCCCAACCGCAATTGGCATCAATTCTAAAAACAGCGTTGCTGTGTTCTCGCAGTGCTTTTACAATAGCAAGATCTTCTTGTGTCCCTAATTTAATTTTATAAATAGGCCAAGGCAGTTCTTCCATTTTGGCCACCATTTTATCAATGGAGTCAATCCCAATCGTATAATCAGTTAGCGGATTATTTTCAGCGTTATAACCCCATAATTCATATAATTTCTTTCCTTCTTTTCGGGCATACAAATCATTGTAGGCATTGTCTAAAGCACACAAGGCAAATAAATTGTCTTTTAAATAAGGATACATTTTGGACCAAAAAATATCAGGAGTTTCCGTTCCTGAAGTTTCAATAATAGGTCTGATTTTTTCTAAATCAGCACTCATCATTGGAACTGTAATATTATAATACGGATTGGAAGAAGCTTCGCCAAAACCGGATAATTCCCCTTCTTTCAAAATCACAATTAGACAAGGTTGTATGTCGATTGATTTCCTAGAAATGGTAAACGTGTGTTTTAATTTGAGATCGTAGGCTTTTAAAATCAGTTCCATCGGCAATGCTATTAGTCAGCTTGTTCTTGTAATTTTTTGATTTCGTCACGCAATTTTGCTGCTTGCATAAAGTCCAATTCTTTTGCTGCTTTTTCCATTGATTTGCGTTTTTCCCGAATCAATTTATCAATTTCTGATTTAGACAAATAAGCGGTTTCGGGTTCGGCAGCAACGTTTAACGTATGTCCTAATTCGTATTCAACTAAAGGATTCTTGGTAAAAGCAGAATCTATTTTTTTATTCAAAGCTTGAGGAACCAAGTTGTTTTCTGTGTTGAAATTGATTTGTTTTGTTCTTCGGTAATTGGTTTCATCAATGGTTTTTTGCATGCTATCCGTTATTTTATCAGCATACATAATGGCTTTCCCATTGAGGTTACGAGCAGCACGTCCAATGGTTTGAGTTAACGAACGGTGACTTCTCAAAAAGCCTTCTTTGTCTGCATCTAAAATAGCCACCAAAGACACTTCGGGTAAGTCCAAACCTTCACGTAATAAATTGACTCCAATTAAAACGTCAAAGAGGCCTTTTCGTAAATCTTGCATGATTTCGATACGTTCTAAAGTATCTACTTCAGAGTGAATATACCGACAACGAATGGATACTTTTGTCAAATATTTGGCTAATTCTTCCGCCATTCGTTTCGTCAAAGTGGTCACTAAAACACGTTCATCTAATTCGCAACGTTGTTGAATTTCTTCAATCAAATCGTCAATTTGATTCAAACTTGGGCGTACTTCAATAATGGGGTCAAGTAGTCCTGTAGGTCTAATAATTTGCTCTACATAAACACCATCTGTTTTTTGTAATTCATAATCAGCGGGTGTTGCTGAAACATAGATGACTTGATTTTGTAGTGCTTCGAATTCTTCAAATTTTAACGGACGGTTATCCATAGCCGCAGGTAATCGAAACCCATATTCCACCAAGTTTTCTTTTCGACTTCGGTCGCCGCCATACATCGCATGAACCTGAGAAATGGTAACGTGACTTTCGTCCACCACCATAAGGTAATCTTTAGGGAAATAGTCCAATAAACAAAACGGACGTGTTCCTGCTTCACGTCTGTCAAGATAACGAGAATAGTTTTCAATCCCTGAACAATAGCCTAATTCCCGAATCATTTCCAAATCGAAATTGGTGCGTTCTTCGAGACGTTTGGCTTCCAAATGTTTGCCAATTTCTTTAAAATAATCGACTTGTTTGACCAAATCTTGTTGGATTTCCCAAATAGCATTTTGTAATACATCAGGCGAAGTCACAAACATATTGGCAGGATAGATAGTCAATTTATCAAACTTCTCTAAAACTTGGGCATTTTTGACATCGAAACTCTCTATTTCTTCAATTTCATCACCAAAAAAATGAATACGAAAAGCATCATCGGCATAACTTGGAAACACTTCGACTGTATCTCCTTTAATTCGGAACGTACCTGGAGTAAAATCGACTTCGGTACGTGCGTATAAACTTTGTACTAAACTATGTAGTAATTTGGTTCTTGAAATCACTTGATCTCGCTCTAAAGCAATCACATTTTTTTGAAATTCTACCGGATTTCCAATACCATATAAACACGAAACAGAAGCCACCACCAGAATATCCCTTCGACCTGAAAGTAGAGAAGAAGTAGTGCTCAAACGCATTTTTTCCAACTCTTCATTGATCGATAAATCTTTTTCAATAAAAACCCCTGTTACGGGCATATAAGCTTCGGGTTGGTAGTAATCGTAGTAAGAAACAAAATATTCCACGGCATTGTTTGGAAAAAATTGTTTGAATTCCGAATACAATTGCGCTGCCAAGGTTTTATTGTGTGCCAAAACCAAAGTTGGACGCTGTACTTCCTGAATAACATTGGCTACTGTAAATGTTTTTCCAGATCCTGTTACGCCTAATAAAGTTTGGAATTTTTCGCCATCAATAACTCCTTGAGCTAATTTTTCAATCGCTTGTGGTTGGTCGCCTTTAGGTTGGTATTCGGATACAACTTTGAAATTCATTTGGTAAAGATACTTAATTCAAATCAAGAGACAAAAGCTTGTCAAATTAAGGAAAATTGTAATTAAGAAGAATTAATAAAAATGTACTTTTGTCTCAAATTGAAACCGCATGGGGCATCAGCATTTTATTATTCATAAACCGTATGGTTATTTAAGTCAGTTTGTTTACGAATTAAAAAGAAAGAAACGCCTTTTAGGGGAGTTGTACCCATTTCCAGAAGGAACTATGGCCATTGGTCGGTTGGATGAAGATTCGGAAGGACTGTTATTGTTGACTACAGATGGCATGATGAGCGAACTCGTTCGTAGCAAAAAAGTAGAGAAAGAATACTATGTGCAAGTGGATGGTATTATTCATCAAGAAGCGGTAGAGCAATTGCAAAGAGGTGTTGAAATAGGTTTTAATGGAAAAAAATACATCACAAAGCCTTGTAAGGCATTCTTGATTCATGAAGTTCCTGCTTTTGGAGTCCGAGGGAAGAAGATTCGAGATGAGCGTCACGGACCTACTTCTTGGATTTCCATCACTATTAATGAAGGGAAGTTTAGGCAGGTTCGTAAAATGACAGCTTATGTAGGTTTTCCTACCTTACGTTTAGTACGAGTTCGGGTAGGAGGAGTACGCCTAAATAATCTACAAGCAGGTGAAGTAATTGAAGTGGATGATTTTCAAATAGAAAACAAATAAAATATGTTAAACATCGTATTGGTAGAACCAGAAATACCCAATAATACAGGCAATATTGGTCGTTTGTGTGTAGGAACAGAAAGCAAATTGCATTTAATTCATCCCTTTGGATTTGTAATCAATGACAAGAATTTAAAACGTTCTGGTTTGGATTATTGGGTACATTTGGATGTGACAGAATATCAAAATATAGCCGATTGGGTGAGCCAAATTCCAGATCATTCGCGTGTTTTTTTAATGAGTTCGCACGCTTCAACATCGTATTTGAATGCTGAATTTCAAGATGGAGATTGGCTAGTGTTTGGTAAAGAAAGTGTGGGGTTAAGTGCTGAGGTTTTGGCTTTGTTTGACAATCATTTAACTATTCCAATGTCGCCATTGATTCGAAGTTTTAATATTGCTAATTCGGTTGCTTTTGTTGTTGGCGAAGCCAAAAGACAAATTGGATTGAAGTCTTAGTTGTACTATCCTTTGATGACGAATTTTCCTTTTTCGGCATCAAAAAGAATATGTTCGTCCTGAAATAAGGTATTGAAATTTCCTTTCATAATTAAATTACAAGGTTGATCTTGCACTACTGATTCGGGTGTCATAATGATCATTTCATCACTCAATTGGATAGCCATATCGATATCGTGTGTCGAAAATAAGATGGATTTTCCTGTTTCTTGAGTCAGTTTTTTTAAGAGTTTTAAGAGCGTTACTTTATGTAATAAATCCAAGTGAGTAGTAGGTTCGTCTAAGATAATTAGTGGAGTGTCTTGTGCCAATGCTCTTGCAATAAGAACAATTTGCAATTGCCCATCGCTAATTTCATCATGCTTTTCATTAGCTAAATGGCTAATTTGAGTCAGTTCCAAGGCTTCATTTACTTTAGCAATATCTGTTGCTGTAAGTTTGCCAATCCAATTCGTATAGGGTTGTCTTCCTAAAGCAATAAGTTCAAAAACGGTTAAGTTACTTGGAGGTAATTTATCAGTCAATACCACGCTTAAGTGTTGTGCTAAAGTCAAATTATCTACGCTATGAATGTCTTTGTTTTCTAAAAAAACTTGCCCTGAAAGTGGAGCTTGAATTCCAATGATTGTGCGTAAAAGAGTTGATTTTCCTATGCCGTTAGCGCCAATCAAAGCAGTCAGTTTTCCTTTTTCTAAAGCTAAATTGACTTGTGATACTACAACGGTAGTTTCCTTTTTGTTGGAATATCCAATGCTGATGTCTTTTGCTTGTAAAAAAATAGTTTTCTCCATTAGCTCATCATTTTACGTTTACGAATGAGTAACCAAATTACAATTGGCGCACCTAAAATAGAAGTAATGGCATTAATAGGAATTACAATTGCCGAATTAGGTAACTGAGAAATACTATCGCAAATCAACATAATCATGGCGCCAAATAAAAGCGTACTCCAAAATAAAACCAAGTGATTGCTCGTTTGAAAAACTAATTTGGCAATATGAGGCACAGCCAATCCTACAAAAGCAATGGGTCCAGCAAAAGCCGTAATACTACCCGCTAAAATACTCGTAGCTAAGATGATTATAAAACGGGCTTTGGTATAATTTAATCCCAAACTTCGGGCATAGTTTTCTCCTAAAAGCAAGGTGTTTAATGGTTTAATACTAACTAAACTTAATGCCAATCCAATTGCTACACAAACGGATAAAATGGCTATTGAAGTCCAAGATAAATTGCCCAAAGTTCCTAAAGACCAAAAGGTGAATTTTTGTAATTGTTCGGCAGTACTGAAATAGGTGAGTGTACCTACTAAAGCATTGGTTAAACTGCCAAACATTAACCCTACAATTAGAATTGCCATAGTATCTCGTAATCGTTGGGCAACGGCTAAAACAGCTAATAAAACCGCAAAACTACCTAAACTAGAGGCGATAACTATTCCATAAGACGATAGCAACAATTCACTTGCAAAATGAGGTAAAAATGCCGAACCCAAAATGACTAATGCGACTCCTAAACTCGCTCCCGAACTTAGTCCTAGAACATAAGGCCCCGCTAACGGATTACGAAACAACGTTTGCATTAAGAGTCCGCTAATAGCTAATCCCATACCAACTAAGATGGCTACAATTGCTTTGGGTAAGCGGTAATCCATAATGATGTATTCCCAAGAAGATTTACTTGCTCCAGTACCAATTAAACTATTGCATACCTCTTTTAAAGGGATAGCAACAGCACCTAAACTGATATTCATTAGCAATAAGAAAATCAATCCTATGCTGAAGAAGATAAAAAGTACAGTATTTCGGTTAGTTGTATTCAAATTAATTTAATTTCTCAAAAAAATACGGACGATGTTGTGGTACTAATTCAGGATGAAAAATGGCAATCAAATCTTTCAACACCCAATCAGGGCGAGTGGACGACCATTCAAAAAACAAAGTTCCACCTTTGGCTCCCTTGTGTAATGCGTACGAATATACTTTTTTATTTTTAAACGCCTCAAATTTTGCGTAATGTGGATTGCTGTTGTTCATCTCTTTTAAAGAAGAAAAATCACCTGGTGCAATCCAAAATTCGGCTTTTTGTGCTTTTTCTAAGATGGTTTCAAAAGGCAAAGACAAACTTCCCGTTCCAGTAGTTTTGGCCCATAAATAATTGGATTGTGCCTCTTTTAAAAATAATGCCATCCAGCTTTCTCCTTGAGGAACAAACCATTGGTCTTGGTACATAGCACCGCTTAAAACGGTAGGTCTTTGCTTTGCTTTTTGGGCTAAAGCCAAGGTAGTTTGGTATTCTTTTTCAATAGTAGAAAAAATCACTTTTGCTTTGGCATCCAAGCCATATAACGCACCAAAAAACTTAATCCATTCTGCCTTTCCTAAAGGTGATTGTTCGTTCCAATCCCCATTTAAAAGGACTTTTAAGCCACTTTTTTGTAAATTATCCAAAGTAGGATTGCTATTGTTTAAACCAAAACTTACAATGACATCCGGAGCCATATTAATTAGTATTTCGGTGTTTAAGGTTTCATTTGTTCCTACTTCTTTTACTAGCCCAGAGTCGATTCGTTTTCTGGTTTTTGGGGACGAAATAAAATCAGTATTGGGAAAACCCACCAAGGTATTTTCAACGCCTAATAATTCTAATGCCGGAATATGAGTTGTTGAGGTAACCACTACGGATTTGATGGGAATTGAAATTCGGGTATAGTGTTGTAAACTATCAGGAATACGTCCGTTTTTTTCTTGTAAAATATACGTAAACGGAGCTTTAGCATCAGGCCAAGGGTGGGTAATTTTGAGAATAGAATATCCTTGACGGTGGTATATTTCTAATCCTTTGGCGTATCGAATTTCGTTTTTAGTGTTCTTTTTTGGGACTGCCGAAATGGAGTTATTTTGTTTGCATCCGCCAAGGAGCAGCACCGTAAAAAAGAAAATAAATTTTAAAATAAATGATTTCATCGCTTTGATTACAAGAAGTGCAAAGGTAGGTGTAAACGGTTTTAAAAATCAAATTTAATTTTTTATTCCAATCTTAGTGGTATCTTTGTCCTCGTATTGAGGTTGCTTTTTTGTTTTTCAAAATAGCATTAAAAGGGAATCAGGTTAAATACCTGAGCTGTACCCGCAACTGTAAGCTAAAAAGCTTGTTGTTAACTACAAAACCACTGTTTTATAAAGTGGGAAATTAGAAATTAGAAAATAGAAGAGTTGCTACTTCTAACCTCTAACTTTTAACTTCTAACTTGGAATGGGAAGGTAAACAACAAGACGCAAGCCAGGAGACCTGCCCTTTACATTGAGTATCAAACTTTCGGGAAAAAAGGTTTGAGTATGGGTAATTCTATGCTTTTCTCCCTAGTAGTAGTAAAGTAACAGTACAGCTGTTGCAAAATGTTTAATTAAAATGAACAAAAAAAACGTTCGTATTAGCGCATTGTTTGTGCTGGTATCTGCTTGTGCTTTTGCGCAAGAAAAAGAAAATGTAGCTTCTAAACAAGAGTTACAAGAAGTAGTAGTGTCTGATTCTAAATTTGCTTTAGCAAAAGAAAAATCAGGAAAAGTAATTACAAAAATCACCTCCGAAGAATTACGGAATAGACCAGGGCAGAGTATTGCGGCTATTTTAAATACTGTAGCGGGGGTTGAGATGAATGGTAATCAAAGTGCTGCAGGTAAAAATCTGGGCTATTACATTCGTGGTGGAAAAAACAGTCAAGTGCTGGTTTTGATTGACGGAATTCCGGTTAATGATGCTACCGGAATTAGTATGGAGTATGATTTGCGTTTGCTACCAGCGGAACAAGTTGAAAGTATTGAAATTATGAAAGGAGCGGCAAGTACATTGTATGGCACGGGTGCCGCAACAGGGGTGATTAATATTAAGCTCAAAAAATCGGGTAAAAAATTGATAACAGGAAATGGTTATTGTACTGTGGGTACCAATGCTACAGCAACCCAACAAAATCAAAAAGCATCTGATTTTAATCAAGGGTTTTCGATTAATGGAACCTCTAAAAAATTGACTTATTTTGCCGCTTTGAATAGTACGGAAACCAAAGGTATTTCTCAAATTGCACCTCCTAATTCGAATGTACATTATGAAGAAGATCCTTTTTCGCGCTTGAATTATTTGGCAAAAATAGGGTATGCAGTAACGGATAAACTGACATTGGATTTCTTTGGGAATTATGACCAAATTAAAAATGATTATGATGGCGGTTTTGATAATACTGGAACGAGTGATACTAATTTAAACAAAACAAGTTCAAAACAGTTTCGTTTTGGATTTTCTCCTAAATTCAAATACAATAAAGGGGAATTCATTTTGAATTCGAGTTTCAATAAATTGGTTCGTTCTTATGATGAGCTAGATACCTATTCAAACACTGTTGGATTTGCGCAATATGAATCACGAAGTGTCAATGTTGATGGGTTTAATAAATACAAAATAGCCCCTTCTTTCTTTTTAGTTTCGGGAGTGCAATATCAATTTCATGATGCCAATAGCGTTACTCCTTATGGGAACATCGCCAAAGAAAGCACTAAATTCAATATGATTGATCCGTATGTAACAGGAGTGTATACGTCTAAAGCTGGATTCAATGTGAATGTTGGAGCAAGATGGAATAGTCATAGTGCTTATGGCAATCAATTGGTGTATAATGTGAATCCGTCGTTTGATTTTCAATCATTTCCATTAAAGATACTAAGTTCCTACAGTACTGCATTTGTTACGCCAAGTTTGTACCAATTGTATTCTCAATACGGAAATTCAAAATTGACTCCAGAAAAAAATAGTACGGCTGAGGTGGGGTTTGAAACCCAATTAGTGAATAAAAAAATACAGTTGAATCTAGTTGGTTTTTATAGAGAGCAAACTAATTTCATTGGGTTTTATTACAATCCAACTACCTATGCTTCTAATTATGTCAATATTGATGGGCTAAATAAAGCCAAAGGAATTGAAACAGAAGTAAAATGTACCTTGAGCGATAAAGTGAAATGGAGTTCAAATTATACTTTTACTCAAGTTGAAAACGCTTTAGATCGATTGATTCCAAAACATAAAATCAATTCGTCCTTGGATTTTAAGATTTCTGATCGCCTTTTTTGGAATATCAATTATCAATATGTAGGTGCTAAAAAAGATGCTTTCTTTGACGGCACTACTTATGCAACTACCCAAGTAAATTTGGGTTCGTATCAGTTAGTTAATACTTTAGTTCGACACGAAATACTTAAAAATAGAATAGCTGCTTTCGCTTCTATAACTAATATTTTTAATGTGGATTTTGTAGAGAATGTTGGTTATAGCGCCTTGGGGCGCAACTTTAAATTGGGGTTAACTATTAATTTGTAATGCTGTTATAATTATATATCGGCTGTTTTTTACCACATAGGTACATCAATTTTTTTTATAAAAGAATGAGATAGACGTTTCACTATTCACATAGCTATGTGAAAAATAGTATTATTGCTATCCTTCTCTATTTAGTTGTATTTAATCTATGTTTCTATGTGGTTAATTAAAAAAGGCTTTCTAATTTAGAAAGCCTTTTTTCATTTATGAGATTAGTTCAACGCTTGTTGCAGTCCTTTGGGCGCTTTCTCTATATACATTTGATTTTGGAAGTCATTAATAGATTTCGAATCTTTAAAGAAATCAAATTGTTTACCAGCGCTTTGCTGAATCGTTTTAGCGGTTCCTGTAATTTTACCAATGGCTAATTTTAATAAAGGCTCATTTACATCGCCTAAAATACCGTAAGTACTAATAGTTTCACTGAGTTGGAAGGTAGGAGTTAGTCCATTAAAATAATCTCCAAAATCAGCCGAGTTCACAATTTTTAATACAATAGGCTGCATAGCATATTTATGATTTGGATTTCGGTTTGTGGCTGTAAAATCAGGAGAATCATACAAGGTAACTGATCCTACGTTTTTTCCAATCGTAGTAGTTCCTATTTGAACCACATCAACGTAAGGTTTTAGTCCGTTAATTACTAATTCACTTGCCGAAGCAGTGCTACCAGTAGTAAGAACATACACCTTAGTCATATTGACACTATTAATAGGAGTAGTGCCAATTTTATCAGTGAAAAAATTACGCAGTCCGTTTGGGTTATTGGCTTCAAAATAGGCGTTAATCTTCGTATTCCATTGTTGTTTAGCAAACACTCTTCCGGTAAATTGTCCTGTAATCATGCTGGCAAGATAGGTAGCTGTTTGTACAGAACCGCCGCCATTGTATCGCAAGTCCAATACAAAGTCAGTGATGCCTTGCGCTTTTAAATATCCAAAAGCGTCATTCAATTGAGTGTCATAAGGAGAATAGAATCCGTTGTACATCATGTAGCCAATTTTTTTACTCCCTACTGTAATGACTTTGTTGACCAAAATAGGGTTTTCTGACAACACTGTTTTTGTCAAAGCAACAGTCTTGTTGTTAGGAGTGATGGTACCATTGACAATGTCTGCCATATTGAGCGTGAAGGTATCGTTTGTCCCAAACAACAAACTTTGATAATTACTAACAGTTAAAGGCGTGCCGTTGACAGCAGTAAATACATCACCTCGTTTAATATCTTTTGTAGCAGCATCAGACCCTGGAATAATATAACGCACGTAACCAAATATTTCATTTGACGAACCACTATAATAACTGAGTCCAAATTCTACACCCGAATTTTTGGTGGTTCCTTGAAGTTGTTGTTCTAAAACGGTATAATCATCTACCATCCAGCTGAATCGGTCAATAGTAGGACTTACTCGTAAAGCATCAAACAAATTTTTAGGAACGGTATAATTGACTAAAAAAGCATCGAGGGCAGCTTGGTTAGCAAATCGATTATCAGCTAAATTAGGAACATCTGTTTGCCAAAGATAATATTGGTTTAAACCTTTCCAAATAAAATTTTGAACTTCAAGATTGGCTGGCGTAGGCTGAATGATATCGTCTTGGTCTTTTTGGCAACTTTGCAAAGTTAAAAGTGTGACAAATACTACTGTTGAGAGTTGGATAATTTTTTTCATTATAAAAAAAGATTTGAGGTTAAAACGTAAAAATACAAATTTTTGATATAAATAAATCTATAAAATGAGTGCAAGTAATTTTATTTTAAAACTAAAGGAATAGAATTGTTCATAATCATCATTTATTGAAAACCATATTGATGTTTATAAAGTAAAAACCATAGTAAGGAATATAAGGTAATGTTAGATTTCGGCTTTAAAAAATGGTGCGTTTTCAAATTTTTAAATTTACAAATTGATACATTTTACATTCTAAATTGCACATCGGACATCATATATCAACAAAATGGCATTATATTTGAAAACCTGAAACTATTATGGATATAGTTAATCAAACAATTCAAAAGTTAATTATTATGAAAAAATACATTGTTATTTTGGTATTGCTAGTAGTTTCTAGCCCCACTTTTGCTCAATCTGTTTTTGACCAATTTGATGGAATTGAAGGAGTAAACACAGTAGTCGTTAACAAAAAGATGTTTGATTTGATGAGTAAGGTTAAGTTAGATACATCTGACAAAGAAACGCAACAATACATGCATTTGATAAAAAATATCGATAATTTAAAAGTGTATACTACTCAAAATAGTCGCATTGCTTTACAAATGAGATTAACCACAGAAAAATATATAAAGTCGGCCGGATTGACCGAATTGTATGCTGCTACAGAGGGGACAAAAAAAATTCAGATTCTTGCTAAACAAAGTACAGGTGAAACTCAATTAAAAGAATTATTATTATTTATTGATGGAGCTAAAGCAGACGATACCGTTTTGATGTCGATAACAGGAGACTTTGATTTAAACGAAGTACCAGCTTTAACTGATAAAATGAAAATCCCAGGAAGTGCTGAATTAAGGAAAGCAGGGAAGAAGTGAAAAATTTAAAAAACAAGGATTGACTTCGTCTTTCCCTACAAAGCTCCGCTTTGAAAAAACAAACGCTTACAAAATAATTTCAAGCAAGCTTGATTATTTTGTAAGCGTTTGTTTTTATTCGTGACCATGGAGGGATTTGAACCCTCACGCCCTTGCGAGCACCACCCCCTCA
>JACCDH010809354.1_pt1 | contig 13826 bp, 15 predicted proteins | sample 7442481 | NCBI WGS metagenome assembly JACCDH01 (sample SAMN15323433, study PRJNA562643) | freshwater metagenome | isolation source: river surface water | place: USA:Blue River Watershed | collected 2017-08-15
ACTGCTGCAGGTTCACCATGCCGGGACGCTTGAAGCCCGGCTGCGGGCGCAAATTGAAATTGAACACTTCTTCGCTGCGGAAAAAGGTGCGGCCCACGTCCCAGCCCACGCCCTTGTTCACCACCGGATCGCCGCAGCCAAGGCGGTCGAGTATCTCCAGCGTGCGCTTGGCATAGCAAAGGCCGCGCGAACCGACCGACACGGTGTCGTCATCATCCAGCAGCAGCACCGGGATGCCGTGCTGGCGCGCATCAATGGCTATGGCCAGCCCGACCGGGCCACCACCGATCACCACCAGCGGACGCCGACTGACAGCAGAGCCAGCCAGTTCGGGCGGCGGACTGTAAGGAAAGCGTTGATATTGGTAAGTCTGGTGCATCAGGTGTCTCGGTGGGTCAGTCCTGCAGCGCGTGCCACATTTCCTTGTCGCGCTCGGCCGTCCAGATGCGCGGATGCTTGATGCCCTTGGCCTCGTCCACCGCACGCGTCACATCGAACGGCAGGCAGTGCTCATAGATGAAGACATGGCCGAACTTGTGGTCCATCTTGCTGCGCACATGCGCCATCGCGCCTTTCAGGTCGAGGTCTTGTGCGACCGCTTCCTTCGCCGATGACAGCAGCGTGCTGACGAAATCCTTCGTGTAGTCCAGGCCCTTGTTCACCTCGGCCGTGTTCATCAGCGCCGGGCCGCGGCCGGGCACCAGCTTGTCCGCGTTCATTGCGCGCAGCGTCTCGAGCGTGGCAGGCCACTCCTCCAGTTGTGCATCGCCGGTATAGGCGGCGGCGTCATACTCGACCAGATCGCCAGAGAACAGCACCTTCTGCGACGGTATCCAGACAATGGTGTCGCCCTTGGTGTGTCCCATGCCGACATGCATGATCTGCACTTCCAGCTTGCCCATGAAGACCGTCAATTCCTTCTCGAACACCAGCGTCGGCCAGGTCAGGCCGGGCACGGTCTCGACGCCGGCGAACAGGCGCGGGAAGCGGTCGATCTCGGATTTCATGTCCTGCTCGCCGCGCTCGACGATCAGTTCATACGTGCCCTTGGAAGCGATCACCTGCTGCGCGCCCTCCTTGAAATAGGCCGATGCACCCAGCACGCGCACTGCGTGATAGTGGGTCAGGGTCACATACTTGATCGGCAGGTCGGTGATCTCGCGAATATGCCGGATCAGCGCCTGTGCCATCGCAGGCGTGGCGGTGGTGTCGATCACCATCACCGAATCGTCGCCGATGATCACGCCGGAATTCGGATCGCCCTCGGCGGTGTAGGCGTACGCGTTGTCGGACAGCTTGATGAAGCTGGTTTTCTTTTCCTGCAGGTCGCCCTGCGATGCAAATGGCTTGGTGCTCATGGTTTCCTCCGGGGCGCGCATGCGGCGCGACAAATCTGGCCTGAAGCCGGGGGCCACAGGTAGAACGGGACGACGGATGGCGGGAAAAGCCCGCCTCCTTATAACGCCGGTCAGTCAAAGTAAGTCGCTGGATCCCGGCTTTCGCCGGGATGACTTTTTGAGGCCTGTAGCGCCTGATAGGTCGTCCCGGCGAAAGCCGGGACCCAGTGTCTTTTGGTGCGAGCGTGAAAATTTCGCGCTTAACTGACCAGCATTAAGCCTCGTCAGGCTGATCCAAGCTTAGCCTTGAATTCACCCTTGGTCAACGAATTAGATAATAACGAACGGTTTACTTTAGGCGAAAGCGTCCGTAAACTCGAACGATGACTGACGAACACCCCATGGACAAGGGCCGGCGCGGCATACAGTCGATCGAAATCGGTGGGCGATTGCTCACTGCACTGGTGGACGAGGGCGGGCCGATGAGCCTGGGCGACCTGGCGCGCAAGGCCGGCATGCCCTCAGCCAAGGCCCATCCCTATCTGGTCAGCTTCGGCAGTTTCGGGCTGGTCGAGCAAGACCCGCTGACCGGCCGTTACGAGCTGGGCCCGTTTGCGCTGCAGCTCGGCCTGATCAGCCTGCATCTGCTCGATCCAGTGCGGATCGCGATCCCGGCCGTGACCCAGCTGGCCTCCGACATCGACCACACGGTCGGGCTGTCAGTGCTGGGCAACCTCGGGCCGACCATCATCTACATCAGCGAATCCAGCTATCCGATCCACGTCAACATGCGCACCGGTACCGTGATGTCGATACAGTCGACCGCCACCGGCCGCGTGTTCGCCGCCTTCCTGCCGCCCAAGCAGGTCGAGCGCATGATCGAGCAGGAAAACCGCAACGGCGTCGCCGCCGGTTTCGGCGTGCAGCGCAAGTCCATGCGCGAGCTCGATCCGCTGCTGGCCGATGTGCGCGAGCGCGGCATGGCACGCGTCGAAGGCGAGCCCATCCCCGGCATCAATGCCATCTGCGCGCCCGTGTTCGAGCACAGCGGCATGATCCGGCTGGGCATCACCGCCATCGGCCCGGCCGGAAGCTTTGACGCCAGCTGGAACGGCAACATCGCCAACCGCATCCGCGCCTGCGCCGAGCAGTTATCGGGTCGCCTCGGCTATCTGATGAATGACTCAGCAAGAGCCAAATAGCGATCAGGCATCACCGCGTCCTGGCCAATCACAGCCAAATCAGCGCGACGTTCCACATTCCAAGACGCCACCGCACGAAGATCCGAGTAGGCAGAAATAAGACCATCATGATCTCAGCGCGGGTAGGGCTCGACGGCAGCAAGCCCATCCGACGCACGATTGCGGGGCTCAGTTACGGTGCTTGCGAGCAGCGCTGCCGGATGGCATAAACGCTGTGCGCCGTAATATCAGCAGCGCGGCCTCGCGCCGATCAAGCAGGGACAGCAACCTCACATCTGCCTGTCTTGCTTGGACATATACCGCCTCTGGCACGCTGACACCATAATGTCGCAGCGTGTCCAACTCATCGATTAACTCCTCGATACTGCTGAGCTTCATTGAGTTGTGCTCGCTGGTCATGATCCTCATGCCGCCGCGTCAACCAGGCGACCGACCATCTTCCTGCTTGCAGGCAGAAAGTTACGCGAATACACGAGCTTGCGGAACACCTCGCCGGAGGCGCGATCTGCCATTGTGACGGTCATCGCCCTGGCCTCGGTATCGATCGTAAATGACAAGGCAATTGGCGCCACCAGCACCGGCGGTGGCGTGCGAACAGCATCATCATTCGCTTCCTCTGAACGTGACCGCACAGAATTTCCGCCAACTGGCGCAGCAGGCGTGTGCAATGGGCTGCGTGCCGCCGCCGGCTCGGCCCTTGAGGGTCTCGCCATCGCCGGCTGCCCAGGCAGCAATCGCAGTGGTGTCATCAGCGAAGTCAGTCTATCTGTCATCGTGACCGTCGATATCAGAAGCGTAGCAGCAAGGTATAGCCATTGACCGTCAGCAGCAGACCGATCAGGCCGGCAGCTGTCGAGCCATGCAGCATGCGCAGCGAACGAAACAGCACGCCCCAGAACGCCATGCCCAGACCCAGCAGCACAATGGACTTCGCATAGACGAACCATTGCTGTCGCTCGGCCGCGACTGCGCTCGCACTCTGGTGCTGCCTGAACATCGCCTGCAGTTCTTGCTTGCGCTTTTCGAGGAAGCTGTCGGCCTTTTCGCGGTCGCTCTGCGCATCTTCTGCGGCTGCGGGCATGCCGGAGGCGGCTGCAGCTGCCACTGCCGTTGCTGCCGCTGCCACGGCCGTTGCGGATGTCGACGGAGCCGCATTCAGCGCGACGGCCGTGGATCCGGCCGCGGCAACGCTCTGGCTCGTCACCCCCGCGGTCAAGATCGCACCGCTATTGGTAGCCGTCAGCGCCGCCGGCATCGCCAGCGTTACCGAATCCGGCGCGATCCGGTACACCGTCTGCTGCACGCTCGCCATCTGATGAACAATGCGCGCATCGGTGGCCATGTTCTCGCTGGTCGTGAAGCTGCGCTCGGCCGTGGTCTCGCCCACCATGGTGGTGCCGAAAGTGACGAACAGCGCTGGCAGCAGCACCGCACTGTACTGGCGCAGCTTGCGATGGGTCGCCGCTTCCGCCTCGGTTTTCGTGTCGTTCAAGATCGGTCCTCCTTCATCGGCGGCCAGCAACATGTCCTCGCCTTGCAAAGTCGCCGTAGTTGCCGCAGTCACCGAAGCTGCCGTACTGGCCAGCGCATCATGCTGTTGAGTGGTCGAGTTTTTTTCATCCGTAATGGCCGGCCGTGTGCGTGGCACCGGTGCCTTGGACGGATGCTTGGGCATCAGGCTGGTCGGCAGCTTGCTGGCGGCGGAAATCGATTTCGCCGACAGCATCGAATCCAGATGCCCGTGTATCGTGCGCGTGCGGGTGCTCACGCTGTCCATGCGGCCTGAGATCGGTCCATCCTCAAGGAGGACATCGGCATCTTCACGACCCTCGGCATCAAAGGCCTTGCGGTCATCCACGATAGGCCGGCCTGCAATTGCAGCCGCATCATCTTCCAGCGCTTGCCGCTGGCCCGGCGGCGTCGCATCCTGCCAGTGACGGCCCGGCTGGGCGATGCCCTGGTCATCACTCTCACGCAGGTCCCCGATGGCGCCCTCGTCCTGCCAGTGACGACCGGGCTGCGTCATGCCGGTGTCGGCGCTCTCCCGTAGGTCGCCATTGGCGCCAGCGTCCTGCCAGTGTCGGCCGGGCTGGGTAGGGCCGGTATCCTCGCTCTTGCGCAAGTCACCGATGGCGCCATCACCTTGACGATTGCTTGCCGACGCATCGCCACTCGCATCGGACATCTTGCACCGATCGCCATCGGCAGCATCGTCTTGCCAGTGACGACCGGGCGCAGCACCGCCATCGGCGGACGATACCGATGCGCCGCCTGCTGCCGCCGCATCCTGCCAGTGGCGGCCGGGCGCTACCGCACCCTGACCGTCGCGCTGCTCGCGCGAGCTCGGCCCTTCGCCATCTTTCATCGAGCGGCGCTTGCCGGCGGCGGCATCGTCTTGCCCGTGCCGTCCCGGCGCGGTAGCACCCTTGGCGTCAGCGTCCGACTGGCCGTCAACGTCGCCTTCGCCATCGCGCAGCGCGCGGCGATCGGCCGGCCCGTCGGCAGCGCGTTTCTCAGTGCTGCGCTTATCGCGGGCACGCGCGTTCTTCTCCAGCTCGGACATCTGCAGGCCACCGTCGAATACCTGCGCCATGCGGTCGATGTTGTCTTGCATCGTGCGCGAAATCTGTGACTTCAAGCCCGATGCATCGGCATCCTGCAGCTTGCGGGCATCGGTGGCAGATGCATCGTCGCGACTGTCCGTGCCGGCTTCGCCGCCCTCCTCCTGCCAGGTCTTCTTGCGCTCGAAAATAATGCCCTCATTACGGCCGCGACCTCGCGCGACATGCGTACTGCCATGGTTGCCCTGTCGGGGAGCGCGACGTGGGCCGGCATCATCCTGCGCTTCCTGCCTGCGCGATGCGGACCGGCTGGATGGCGCATCATCCTGCGGCAAGTCGTTCTTCAGGTAGAGGGTATTGAGGTAGCGATCAAAGCCCTTGGCATCAAAACCGAAGGCGACCAGCATGCGCCGGAAAAGGTCGCGCTCGCCGCCGGCAATCTTGTGGTCCGACAGCATCGTGTCGCAGGTATTGAGCAACACGCACAGCCGCTGACGCTGGTCCAGCAAAGGTGCGGCCTCGGCCAGAAAAGCGGGCGCACGCACTTTGCTGACATAGCGCAGGCTTTCCTTCAGCAATCCCTGCGCACTGCCGACCACGGCATGCAGGCGACCGATCTCCTCCTCTGCCATCGAACCATCTGCCGACATCATGTAGAGCAGCGACACTACCAGCGCCTTCGGTGGCGTCATCTGCTGCAACTGCGTGGCCGCATCGAAATCACCCAGCACCGAGGTCTGGTCCTTGATGGCGATAATGTCGAAATAGGCCGCGAAGCTGGCGCGCGTATGGCCGAGCGAGGTCAGCAACCGGTCGAACAGCTTCAGTTCTTCTGGCGCCATCTTGCCGTCGGCCATCAGCGAATCGCAGACATTCACCAGCAGGCAGATCCGGGTGCGCGTATCCAGCAGTGCCGGGACGTCGGCAAGAAAGCGATCGACCTCGTGTCGCTCGGCATAGGCAATCGCCCGGCGCAGCGTGTCCGAATCCGCACCGACCACCGACTGCAGCTGGCTGCTCTCGCGATCGGAGATGTCGCCATCGACCGCCATCATGTAAAGGATGGCGACCACGATCGCCAGCGACGGCGTCAGCTCCGGCACTGCAATGCTGACGCGCGAATTTCCCCCCTTGAGATTACGGGTCAGCGCACGGAAAAGATCGGGCGATCCCATCGCCTACCTCCGCTGCGCCGCTGGCAGCGCGCAGGCGCGCGCGCTTCGCGTTGGGCGAAGGTGCGGGCCTTGGGCAGTGCGGACGTGAGGATTTGGCATGATCCGAAATTACGCGAGCGTGCTGCACGAAGGGATGACAATCACGTAATGCTTCGGGTGAATTACGTGATTGTCATGATTCGAGCGCCGGCACTCGCGGAAGCCGCGACCGATTCATGCGCCGGCCCAGGCCCTCAAGCCCTGGCCGGCACCGAAAATAACGGCCTTGTAATGGAAGCTCAGGCCAAGCCGACTAAGATGTGGGGCGTGCGAAAAGCGGCGCCACCTTTCGTACGCATTTATTGCCACAACAAGAACAAAACCATGTCAGCTCCCGAGCACAAGCTGCTGCTGGTCGAGGATGAAGTGCGGATCGCCGAATTCGTGCTGCCCGACCTGACCTCGGCCGGATTCGCCGTCACTCACGTCAAGGACGGCGCTAATGGCCTGGCCGCGATCATGAGCGGCGAGCACGACCTCGTGATCCTCGACGTGATGCTGCCCCTGCTCGATGGCTTCGAGGTTCTGTCCAAGGTCAGGGAGGCTGGCAACCCGATCCCGGTGATCATCCTCAGCGCACGCAGCGAATTGCCTGATCGCCTGCAGGGCTTTGAGATCGGTGCCGATGACTACCTGCCCAAGCCCTTCTTCGTCGAGGAACTGATCGCGCGCGTGCGCGCCGTGATGGCGCGCAAGAGCGGGCAAGTATCGGACGAGATCGTGGTCGGCGAGCTCACGCTCAACAAGATCAGCCATCAGGCCAGCTGGCGCGGCACGGTCGCGCAACTGAGCCAGCGCGAGTTCAATCTGGTCGAGTGCCTGATGCGTGCGCCTAACCGCATCTTCTCGCGCCAGCAGATCCTCAAGAATGTCTGGGGCATCAGCTTCAATCCCGAGACCAATGTGGTCGATGTCTGCATACAGCGCATACGCAAGAAGCTGAACCGACAGGCACGCGACGGCAAGATCTTCCCGATCGAGACCATACGCGGCGTCGGTTACCGGTTCCAGCTGGAGGAAGAAGCATGAAAAAATCGTTTCGCTGGCATCTTTTCATCCGTATTGTCTTCGCGACTGCGCTGATCATTTATGCGAACCGGCTTCTCGCACAGCTCCTGACCACCGGCTATCTTGAAAACACGATACAGCTCAATATTGCGCGTACTCTCGAGCAATGCGACGAGCAAAGCGGCGACCTGCAGCGCTTCCTTACCTGTGCGACGCAAAAAAATCGTGGTGAGGCACTTAACAGCATCAGTGAATACTATGTGCTGTGCGAGGCAGGTGGCACCGGGCTTTCGCCCGACCAGGTAACGCAGTGCGAGCAAACCTCGGCCGCGCTGCGCCAGCATCCGGTGGGACCGGAAGCATTGACCAATGCGGTGCAATTGACACGGCAGCCGGTGGACGGCACGGAATGGCTGGTGTTCGCCTTGCGGGCCGAACCGGACGGTACCCGGCTGATGGTCAGGCAGGACGACATCGCCCACTACGTACGCAGCATCTGGAATCTGCGCGACCGAATCCTGATTTACGTCGTGCCAGTCATCATTCTGATGCTGTCACTGCTGACCCTGTTCATGACCTGGACCGTGATGCGACCGATACGGCTGCTCGAAAACTCGCTCGGCCAACTGACCTCGCGCAACCTCGACCAGCCGCTCGATTTGATGCCGTCTTATCGTGAATTCTCTGGCTTCGTCACCGGTTTCGAGCAGCTGCGACAAAGGCTCAATGAAAGCTTCCTGCAGACACGACGCTTTGCCGCCGATGCCTCGCATGAGCTACGCACGCCGCTGACCATCTTGCGCGGCAATTCCGAGCGACTGATCGCCGAGCTACCCACCGGCTCCGATGCGCAGGTGCGCATGCGCCTTATCGGCGACGAGATCGAGCGCCTAATCGAGATCACCGAGAAGCTGCTGCTGCTCTCACGCGCCGATGCCAATAGCATCCGCTATGACATGGAGCCGGTGCAGCTGTCGGCGCTGGTCACCGAAATTGCGCTCGATGCGGTTTCCTTCCAGCCCGAGCTCCAGATCCACACGGACATCGCGCCAGACATTACCTGGATCTGTGACCGTAGCCTGGTCCAGCAGCTGATCCACAATCTCTACACCAACGCAGCGCGATACAACACCCATCCCGGTTGGATACGGTTCTCGCTAGCGCGACAGGGCGAGCGCTTCACGCTTCAGATCGAGAACCCCTGCGAGAACATACCGGCCGACCTGCCCGAGCGCGCATTCCAGCGCTTCTATCGCGGCGATGCAGCGCGCGGCCGCGAGATTGATGGCGTCGGTCTGGGACTGAGCCTGTGCAACGAAATCGCTCGCCTGCACAAGGCCACGCTCAGCCTTGAAGTCAGCTCGCGCAAGACCGTGATTGCGAGGCTGGAAGCATCGATGTCGGCCCTGACCGCCTGAACAAGGCGATAATCTCCGGATCCTCAGCAATCATCCGGAGCATGCCCATGAACATCCAACCCGAACTCGACCTGGTCATCGAGCGTGACGTCAGCGTGGCTGCCGATGCGCTATGGCGCGGCTGGACCGAACCCGAGCTGCTCAAGGAATGGTTCTGCCCGCGTCCCTGGCGCGTCGTCGAGTGCGAGATCGACTTGAGGCCAGGTGGCATCTTCCGCACAGTGATGCAATCACCCGAAGGCGACATCCTTCCCGAGGGCATCGGCACCTATCTGGTGGTGGAGCCGGGTCGGCGGCTGGTCTGGACCAATGCGCTCGGGCCGGGCTTTCGCTTGCAACCGGCATCGGCGGATGAGCATCTGGGATTTTTCTTCGTGGTCGATCTCACACTCGATCCCTTGCCCGGCGGTGGCACCCGCTATCGGGCGGTATGCACGCACCAGACGGCGGCCGCGCGCGAAGCGCACGAGAAAATGGGATTCCAGCAGGGCTGGGGCATCGCGCTTGATCAGCTGGTCGAGCTGAATTCCCTGCCATCCTAGGGTTTTTCCACAGATAAACTTTTTCTGTTTATACGAAGTAACTCTTCAGTCTTTCTTGGTTTTTCTGAGGATTACTTTCCATCATTATTCTCCTGCGGAAACAGAGCCTTCCCCCGAGGCCAACCGATAAAAGGAGAATCCGATGAAAATCAGCCGTGATGAACTCCCTTTCACCTACCGGCCCGACCTGCTGGTAGATCAACTGATCAACCGACTAGGTGTGCGCACCTGTTCGGGACTTGCACGCCGGTTGGCAGTATCACCGTCGATGATCAGCAAGGTCAGGAATGCCCGCTCACCAGTCACGGCAGAGTTGCTTCTGCTGATGCATGACGCATCCGGCATACCGATACGTGAGCTGCGTTTGATGATGGGCGACACTCGACAGCGTTTTGAGCCCATACGCATGCCAGAGGCTGACAGCCTGTCCTTCGATGCTGCGGCCACCCGGAAATCGGCCACGCAACCAGCAGCAAATCACGCAGAGGCCACGCAGGCGACGGGCAACTACGCTGCGACCAGGCACGAATCAACCGCGGACGCAGCAAGGCGGTAAGGCAAGATCATCCCGGTACCACACCGGGATGCGTCCATAAAAAAAGCGCGCAGGCAATCCACGGACTGCGCGCCGAGCCGGGGAGGCCAGGAACCCACGCGCCGCCTACCAACGGCGCACTTCAGTGTCCGCTCAGCTGAAGAGCTTGCGCGAGTCACCCATCATGCGGCGCAGTTCGGGAATCGCGATTTCCGAGATGTCATGAATCATCAGCAATAAATTCGCGCTCACCGGCGCTTTCTTGTTGCGCACCCGGCTGACCACGGCCGGCGTCACCTCGAGCGCGCGCGCCAGCGCCGCATCATTCTTCAGGTGCATCGCGTTCAACACACGGTTCAGGAAATTTTCGGGGCTGTAAGAAGCCAATTTGAGCAGGGGCTTGGTACGCATAAATGTCTCCGAGCTGGGGTTGATGATGAATTTGGCTAGACAGATTGACCACGCAGCCACCTTATCCAGCCCATGCCGCTGACCATCGCTGAATCAACCGGAAAAACGCCCCGCAATTCCGGGCTTAACTTCGCTTCAGCCCCGCCGTTAACCCCAAGTAACACTTCAATCTCTGTCATCAGCCAGTTGCTGTTGCTCAACAGTCAGTGTTCGCTGCTCTGATTACTTGCTGTGCATCCATTGATTGAGGTCAACCCCGTTTAACTTTGTTAATTTTTTATTATCGTTTTCACTTAGCCTTCGGCTTGCAGTCTCGCAAGTGTTTCGCTCGACGCAAGCTTTCGATGCTGCAAGGAATCAAGGCAACAAACCTCTTTCGGCATGGAAAAAGATAACCCTGAAACCACGATCTCTTCGCGCGAATGTGTGTGCTCCAAAGCAAGCAAACTGCGCTCAACGGAACTGAGCGCAAACCATCGATGAAGCCGACCCCCGACGCGCTGAAAGTCCTCTATGTCGAAGACGATCCCGACATCCAGACCATCGTCCGCATTGCACTGGAGGACATAGGCCAGCTGGATGTCTGCGCCTGCGAATCCGGCGCACAGGCGCTGACCGAAATTGAACGCTTCAAGCCGGACGTGATGCTGCTCGACGTGATGATGCCGGCGATGGACGGACCGACGCTGCTCGGCCATCTGCGCCAGACAGCGCATGGCGCCGGTGCACTGGCCATCTTCATGACCGCACGCGTGCAGCATTCGGAAATCGAGCAATACTTGGCACTGGGTGCAGTGGACGTAATACCCAAGCCCTTCGATCCGATGACCCTGGCTGATCAGGTACGCGCCATCGCCGCGAGGTCAGGCGCATGAACATCGACGCAGAACTCTCGCAACAGCTGGCCCAGCTGCGCAAGCAATTTGCCGACGGCCTGCCGCGCCGTATTGATGCCATCGACACCGCACTCGATGCCTGCCGCGCCGATCCATCCAACGACACCGCACTGCAGGCATTGGTGACCGTGTTGCACACACTGGGCGGCGCAGCCGGCATTTTCGGCTTCAGCGAGCTGGGCAAGGAGGTACGCAACACCGAGCGCATGGTCGGCGACTGGATTGAATCCGGCGAAAGCGATCATGACCGATTGGATGCGCTGGCCTCGCGCATCAGCGGATGGCGCGCACAATCGACGCTGTCACCGCAGGACTGAACCTCATGGAGACAATCATGGCAAACGGCACGGAGTCAGCGTTGGCCAGCCCGGCAGGCACGGTGATGGTGATCGAAGATGACGAACACATCGGCATGCTGCTCGAGCTGCTGCTGGTGCGGCATGGCTATGAAGTCAGGCGCGCCGTCGACGGCAATCAGGCAGCGCACATGATCGCCGACAGCGAGCAAGTGCCCAGCCTGATCCTGCTCGACGTGATGCTGCCTTTCCGTGACGGCTTCGAGCTGATGCGAGTGATACGCGCGCGTGACGGCTGGAACGCGGTGCCGGTCATCATGCTGACTGCCAAGACCATGGAGCGCGACATCGTGCGCGCCTTCGACGCCGGCGCCAATGACTACATCGTCAAGCCCTTCCAGCCTTCCGAATTGATGGCGCGCCTGCGCCGCTTCATCCGTGTCAAAGCCTGAGTACCTGAGTACCTGAGTGTCTGAGCGACTGCAGCACGCCATTCAAGAACATCCTTTCCCTGCCAATAAAACAATATGCCTACTTTTTCTCAAGCGCGCCTTGCGCTGGCGCTGCTTTCTTGCGGCGCGACCATGCAGTCTGCACTCGCGACGGAAGACCGCACCGAGGCCGGCCTGTTGATCGGCGCAGACCAGCTGACGCAAGGCCGCGGAAGCTGGCGTAATGAATCCGTCTTCATCGACCGCAAGTGGGCCAACGGCCACACCGGCGGCTTGCGCGCCAACACCATCCGCCGCTTCGGCCTGAACGACAGCCAGTTCGAGGGCTATTACAGCTTGCCGCTGCAGGACAAGCTGCGCGCCGGTATCGAGCTGCAGGCCAGCCCCACGCATCAGGTCGTGGCGCGCAATGGCGTGGGCGCAAACGTGCAATATGAATTTGCCAAGGCATGGCTGGTCCATGCCAGCGCGCGCCAGCTGCGCTATGACAGTGTCACCGTCGACCAGCTCTCGGCCGGCATCGAGCACTATGTCGGCAACTGGGGCGCGTATGCCGGCATCATCAACAGCCGCGCCTACGGCACCGACAACCAGACCTGGGTCGGCCGGGTCAGCCGCTACTATGGCGAGCGCAACCGCGTGAACCTGGTCGTCGCCGATGGTCGCGAGCCGGTCAACATCGCCGGCGTTGTCAGCCCCAGCGATGTGCGCTCGGCCAACCTCGCCGGCCGTCACTGGCTCAGCCAGAACGTCGCGCTTGATTACAGCGCCGGTATCACCCGTCAGGGCGACTTCTATACACGCAGGGGCGCCAGCCTTGGCATCACCGTTGCTTTTTGATGTAGACGCGCAGGCTGCGCTGCTGGCCGGTGCGGCCAGCATCAGCGTCGCCTTTCTCGTCTGGCTGGAGATACTGCGGTTGCGCCGGCGGCAGGCGAGCATTGAGCGCACCGAGCGTGAAGTCACCGAGCGTTGGCATCCCATCCTCTCGCTGGCCAGCTTCGGCATTGCGCCGGAAGTGCTGCCCGAACTCGGCCGCGACGAGCATGTACCCTTCCTCAAGCTGTGGATCTATCTGCAGACCTCGCTGCGCGGCGATGCACGTCAGGCGCTGTGCGACATCGCGCGCGCCTTGCATTGCGACCGCATCACCTTGCGCATGCTGGCGCGCGGACGCCGCGGCGACCGTCTGCTGGCCATCGTCGCCGTCGGCCATCTGAGGCTGGACGCTGCGATGCCGCTGCTGCACCTGATCGCCGATACCGATGACAGCGTGCTCTCGCTGCAAGCGCAACAGGCCATCTTGCGCATTGCGCCCGAGGCAGCCAATCTGTCCGTGTCGCGTTGCGTGCGGCGCGCCGACTGGCCGGTGTCGCAGTTGCTGTCCGGGCTGCGCGAATCCGGCCCGGTACTGTTGCCCGCCTTTCTTGACGCGATAGACCATGACACGCCGCCGCAGGTCAAGCGGACGCTGCAACTGATCGCCGGTCTGCGCCTGGTGATCGAGCCCGACACCCAACGCAAGCTATTGCGGATGACGCATCCCGATTGTCTGGCCGCTGCGCTGCCGCTGCTCGACCAGTCATCGCTGTTGCCCGAAGTGCGAGAACTGACGACACATGCCGAGTCCGGCGTACGTGCGGCAGCAACAGAAGCGCTGGCACGCATCGGCGAACCGGCCGATCTGGCACGCCTGACCACACTCGTCACCGACCCCAGCTGGGTCGTGCGCAACCGCGCTGCGCTCGCCATCCTCGCCCTGCCCGGTGCGGGTGGCGAGGCACTGCGCGCTGTCGAGACCAACACCACCGACCGCTACGCCCGCAACATGGCCCAGCATGTACTGGCCGAACAAGACAGAGAGGGCCGCGCTTGAACCATGCCGCCATCACCGAGGCCGCGAATGTCTTCTTCTTCGCCTACTTCGTGCTGCTCAATACCGGCTACCTCGGCC
>JACCDH010532950.1_pt1 | contig 13820 bp, 13 predicted proteins | sample 7442481 | NCBI WGS metagenome assembly JACCDH01 (sample SAMN15323433, study PRJNA562643) | freshwater metagenome | isolation source: river surface water | place: USA:Blue River Watershed | collected 2017-08-15
CTTCGACTTGCTCTTGAGAGAGGCGGCCATTTTGCAGGACGAACAAGTTGATCATGGTGAACTCCTAAGGAATGTGCGCTAGTTTATCCTATAGAACATGACAGTTTCACTAAAATAAGCCAAATTCAATGAACTCTCGCTCAAATACCTTTAACCAGCAACTCCAGTCTGCATGGGCTTTGCAAGGCAGCATGCTGTGCGTTGGTTTTGACCCTGATCCTAAACGCTTACCCCATTCGCTGCAAGGAAAACCTGAGGGCATCTATGAGTTCTGCCGGGAAATTGCTGATGCAACTGCCGACCTAGTCTGCGCCTTTAAGCCCCAGTTTGCTTACTTTGCCTCTCAAAGAGCGGAAGCCCAATTAGAAAAGCTGATCAAGCATCTCAAAGATCAGTACCCCCATATCCCTGTAATCCTGGATTCCAAGCGGGGGGATATCGGCAGCACTGCAGATCACTATGCCCTGGAAGCTTTTGACCGCTATGGAGCGGATGCGGTCACCGTAAACCCTTACATGGGCTTTGACACGATAGAGCCTTATCTCAAACACGCTGGAAAAGGGGTCATTGTCTTATGTCGCACCTCTAATCCAGGCGGGTCAGATTTACAATTTCTCAATATTGCGCCTCATGGTGAGCCCCTTTATTTACAGGTTGCCAAGCTCGCTGCAAATCAATGGAATAGCTCTGGTCAAATTAGCCTAGTAGTCGGCGCAACCTTCCCTGAAGAAATTGCCAAAGTACGGTCTATCGTGGGCGAGATGCCATTATTGATTCCCGGAATTGGAGCGCAAGGGGGCGATATTGATGCCACCGTCAATGCTGGAAAGATTATTGGTAAGCCAGGAACCGGGATGATCATTAATTCCTCCCGAGCCATTCTGTATGCGAGCTCAGGATCCGATTTTGCACAGGCCGCAAGATCTGTAGCTTTAAATACTCGTGACGCTCTCCGAGCTGCTGCAGTTCAATAAGCAAGTCGATTGATTACTTGCCAGAGCTACCCTTGGGGTTAGAGCTCAAGGCAACTCGCTCCATATTCTCCAGAATAAATTCTTGTCGGGCAGCATAATTAATACTTCCTCGACGGCAATATTGCTGCTTATCAAAGCACTTGGGCGCAGGGAGTGCAGAGGCCAGAGCTGCAGCCTGGTCACGGTCTAGGTTTGATGGATTAGTGGCGTAATAGCGCTGAGATGCAGCACCAACACCAAAAATACCCTCACCCCATTCCACCGAATTGAGATAAATCTCCAACAGTCTCTGCTTGGAAAGCGTTAATTCCAATAGACCAGTAATGATGAGCTCCTGACCCTTGCGTAAGTAGTTTTGCTCTGAAGAGAGGAATAAATTTTTAGCTAACTGCTGGGTAATCGTTGATCCGCCTCGTAAAGCAGTCTTGGCTTTATTGCCTGCTTGAGTTTTTTGTTGGTTTTTTTGCCATGCCTTTTGCATATCTTCTACCCGCACACCTTTGTGCTGAAAAAAGATATCGTCTTCGCTCACCAAAACAGCTCTCTTAAGATTATTTGAAATCTTGTCATAGGGCACCCATTGTGATTTGACTGAACAGGACCAGTGCCAAGCACAGATACGCCAACGCTCGGCCCTTTGAAACGCCGTAGTGCTAGGATCAAGGCCAATCCATAAAGCAATCTGCAGAGCAAAAAAGATTTGCATCGCCACAAACCCTGCTAGCAAACATTTCACTGGGTAGAGAAGCCAGCGCATGAAAAGTACTAACTACGTAATTCAGTCAACACTGCACGTGGGTTAATAGTCGTTGCGAGTTGCGCTCCGCGCCACAGTAAGAAGGCATCAGCTGCTTGCTCAACCAACATTCCGAGACCATCACTAACCCGAGCACCCCGTTGTAATGCTTGTTGCATGAAAGCAGTCGGTTTGCCATAAACCATGTCATACGCAAATGAGCTAGGCACAAAAATATGCGCAACTGCTTGGATCGTTAAAGGCGATTCATCCATTAATCCTGCAGCAGTAGCATTAATCACTACATCAAATGGATGAGGCGTTTTCGCAGGATCTTCTAAATCAATCAGGGTTCGTGACTCTAGCGCCACCTCCTTGGATGCTGCTAAGTTCGCAAATAATCTAACCAACTCATCAGCCTTAGCGCTTGAGCGGTTGGCAATGACGAGAGATTTCGGCGCTTGTTCGAGTAAAGGCCCAATCACCCCACGAGCCGCACCACCCGCACCAATCAACAGAATACGAGCACTATGCAGCGCTATTCCCTGCGCCAGTAAATCGCGTACTAGACCAGCACCATCGGTGTTGTCACCAAAAATTTTGCCTTCTGTCATCCACAAGGTATTCACTGCACCGGCCAATTGAGCGCGTGGTGTGAGAACATCAGCCAGCTTTTGGGCATCCAGTTTGAAAGGTACGGTGACATTCATCCCCCTTCCTCCAGCAGCAAAAAAGGCTTTAGCCGACTGGGTAAATGAATCAAGGTCTGGCTGTAAACGACCATAGTGCATCCGCTGATGCGCTTGCTCAGCAAAACGCTGATGTATCAGAGGGGACTTGCTATGAGCAATTGGATTACCTGCAACAGCATAGACTTCCAGACCTGGAAAAAGGCTTGGGTCAGTGTGGAGATCGGATGAATTGACAGAACTCATGATAGGTACAGCATAAGCGAATTCTCCAACTTCATAAAATAGTGCTGGAGATTGTTGTTAACGATCTCAATAGAGGCCTTATTGACGTCGTAGTTCAAGACGATCGCCACCATCGCGCGTGAATTCAAAAGTAGAGATCCAGTCCAATACATCAATTTGGTTGCGCATCTCAGAGGGAAAGGGTCCAAATGGAGCTGAGGCCCGCACAATAGCTAAGGCTTGACGATCTAATTCCGGGTTACCAGAGCTACGGCCTATAGAAAGCCCCTCCTTGCCTTGGGCATTAGTTGTAATCCTGCCCTGCTTGTCCACACTCACTACGATGATCAAGCTACCGTATAAAGGACGCCCATTTGCCCTGGGGAAAAAAGCGCTTCCGTATGCCTCAATCTTTTGGCGCATGGCATCAAAGTATTGAGCAAAAGTGACTGCTTTGGCGTTAACACCAGTCAGCACCTTGCGCCTAGGCTCTTTGCCATCTGCCTGAAGTCGCTTAGCCAGTTCCGCTTCTAAAGAATTGAGTTGAGGCGCCATCTTTTGCTCATCACCACTTTTGCGACCACCAGAGCGATTACGCTGCTCATCTAATTTTGCGAGCATCTGCTTTTGTTGCTTCTCCAATATCTCAAGTCGTGCCTCAGCACCTAACCGAGCACGATGTACTGCAGTAGCTTCTTGGTTCTCTGTTTTGCCGCCACCTTGTAAATCTGCCTGTGCCAGCTTATTGGCATTTTGAGGAGGAGTCTTATTACTTGCATTGACAAGTACCACGCTTAAAGGTGTATTGAGTCTGCGATTTTGAACCTCCTCAATACCCCAACGAAAAGACAGGAAAAGAACATGAATCAAAATGGAGGCGCAAAGTGCAAAACGAAATGGGTAACGATTCCATAAGCGAATGATGGGGTGGAGAACTTTTCCAAGCCACTCTGGACAAGGGAATTCCAGCGATTTAATCTGGGTTAGCATCTTCTTCAGAACGTTCTGCTGTTGCGGATGTATCAGGACTTGCAAGCACCTCACTCTCTTCAGAATTTACGGGGGAATCCTGCCGAGCCTCAATCTCTAGCACTCGCACACCTGCGCTCAATTGCAATAAATCGACATCAGCAATAAGCACCTCCGCACGGGTCATGCGCGGATGATTTGCTAGCTCAGGAATAGGCAAGTGCAAAGGCACTAATTCCAACCGAGACATACCTTCTTTAATGTGACGCACAAAAACCGTTTTAGATTCACCATCTTGAATAATCCACCGCAAGCACCAATATTTTTCTAGGCGATCCTGAAACTCGCCATAGGCTTGGTAGCAAGACTCAAAGTCGGCGGCTATACCCATCAAACTGGCATCCCGCGGCGGAAATGGCGCCACCATCTTGGCAGTGACACCGTGCTTTGCTAACGCGATCAATTGCCATTGATTCACTAAATCTGAGTAGCGACGCAAAGGAGAGGTGCACCAAGCGTAATAGTCCAGACCTAAACCTTCATGTGGCCCTGGGGTAGTTTGCATACGAGTACGCAACGGACCCCAACCTTTCTGGGTCCTGAATAGTCCAGGTAAACCATGGTCCGCAAGTAATTGTCCGGAAGCGCTGTTACAGAAAATCATCCACTCAGCAACAATCGTATCTAAGATAGATCCCCGTTGTCTGGGGACAATATCAACACGCTGTACACCTGCTACTTCCTGAATCTGAAAATGAAAGTCTCTGGCCAATGCATTGGGATCTATTAAGCCCAATTGCTCAGCACGCAATCCGTTGGCAATACGTTTTTCTTGTCGGCCAGCATGCAGATGTTTAGCGGCCTGCCATAAAGTGGCTAATTCCTGACGATAGGGATAGCTAGCACCCTCATCAAGCAAACTTTCTTCACTGACGAGATGCTCAATATCTTCTAAGCGTAGATTGGCTGCCATTGGCACCATCTCCGCACGCATCTGAAGGGTATCTCGATGAGCAACACCTTGCGCATCAATATCAACATAAATCGATAATGCTGGTCTGGGCTCACCTTCATCCAATGAAAATTGCTCAATCACTGATTCTGGCAACATCGTGATTTTGTCACCAGGAAAGTAAACCGTCGACATCCGATTGCGAGCCACCTGATCCAATGGGTCATCTTTGGAGATCGCCAATCCCGGGGCGGCAATATGAATTCCGACCCGATGCCCACCCTCAATGACCGTCACCGATAACGCATCATCAATTTCGGTGGTACCAGAATCATCAATCGAAAATGCTTGCACTTGGGCAATTGGCAACTCAGCGACCGCAGCAGCATAAGCTGCTTGATCAATGCCCACATTGCTTTGATGAGCTGCGCCATTGGGAAAGTGTGCCCTGAGAAATAATCCTTGGTGATACGCCAATGGTGATTCAATAGCACCACATCGAATCATGAGCTGGGCTAGAGACTCTCCAGTCTCACTACAAGCAGCAGCTAATGCTTTGTAGGCTGAAGTATTTTTATCAGGAGAGAACAGCAATTGCTTAGCTGAAGGCTTGAGTGTCTCAGGAAAGCGACCTATAACTAGATCTTGTTGCCAAACTGATTGCTGCTCAAGCTCTTTTTGCTTGCGCTCTAAGGCAGCAAGGCCTGCCTGCAACTGCTCCAATGGCGCACGCTGAAAACGTCCACGACCTTTGCGACGAAAAAAGATAGGCGCCCCTTGCAAGGCAATCGCTAGGGCGACCTGCTGTGGAATACTTGCTTGGGAGCCAAAGTATTCCTGAGCCACATCAATCAAACCAAATTCTTCCTCTGGAGCGCAATCCCAAAGAAATTGCAAGTCGATGTCACCCGTTAAAGTGTTGGCCTCATCCATGACTGCTTGAGCTTCAGGCTTTTCAAAACGCAACCAAACCTCTTTTGCCTTGAGTTTGATCTTTTTTCCAGAAAGACTGGTAGCCTGCCAAGACTCCGCATCCCCTGCGCCTGATGCAGATTGAGCCGTGGCAATCTTGATATCACCACCCTCTTCGTATAAAAGATTCATGCTTAGAGAGAGATCCCGCCGCTTGCTTCTAAAGCCACGCCATTGACATAACTGGCTTCATCGCTAGCCAAAAATAAATACACATTAGCCATTTCAGCAGGAGTACCAAGACGCCCTAGCCAGCTGCGCCTTTCAATGTCTTGCAAAATAGTTTCAGGCATGGCTTTCACCATTTCGGTAGCAATAAAACCAGGGCATACCGCATTCACTCTAATGCCTTTAGATCCCAGCTCTCGCGCCCAGGTTTTAGTAAATCCAATCACGCCAAATTTAGTAGCTGAGTAATTAGTTTGGCCAAAGTTTCCATAGATGCCAACCACACTCGATGCGTTTACCACCGCACCAGAACCTGCCTCCAACATATGCGGCACTACAAGTTGAGTGCAATTGAATACGCCTTTTAAATTGACATCAATCACGGCATCAAACTGAGCTTCAGTCATTTTAATTAGGCGTGCATCTTGAGTGATACCGGCGTTATTAATCAAAATATCGATCCGTCCATGCTTTTGTATCACCTGGTCTATCACTGCTTGAATGCTTGCGCGATCAGTCACATTCATGGCGTAACCTTCAGCGTTTGGCGTTTGCGCAGCAGCCCCATTCACAGCCTCTTGGTTAATGTCTGTAATGATGACGATCGCACCCTCTTGCGCAAAACGTTGAGCAGTAGCAAAGCCAATCCCTTTGGCGGCGCCAGTAATGATGGCTACTTTGCCTTGTAATCTTTCGCCCATTTTTTGCTTTCTGTAATGTGTTTTTCTACTACGATTATCTTGAACTCAATCCAACTCTCAGCCTGTCTTTTACTACTTTGATAAGGCTTTTAATATTTTCTGATGCACGCCACCAAAACCACCATTACTCATGACCAAGATGTGATCTCCTGGCCGAGCCTCCTTTGCAACGGCTTGTACCAGAGCCTGAAGCTCGTCAAAAGCCTGGGCTTTACCTGATTGGCTTGCATTCAGTGGAGATAAGACTTCAGCCAAATCCCAGCCCAATGATTCTTTGCCAGTATTGGCGCCATAAGCAAATACTTTATCTGCCGCTTGTAAGCTTCCAGGTAACTGAGCCTTCATTACACCGAGCTTCATCGTATTCGACCGAGGCTCCAGCACAGCCAAAATTCGCGCATTACCAACGCGACGGCGCAAACCATCCAAGGTAGTAGTGATAGCAGTTGGGTGGTGAGCAAAATCGTCATAGACGGTTATGTCATTAGCAATGCCAATGGTCTCCAAACGACGTTTGACATTCTTAAATTGAGCCAAAGCGCGCGCGGAATCAACCGGTGCAATGCCAATATGATTTGCAGACGCAATTGCAGCAAGGGCATTCAACTGGTTGTGTCGACCCATCACACCAGAGTCAGGCGCCCACTTGACTGCAGCAACTTCTTTGCCAGACTTACGCACAGTAAAACCATCATTTTCTTGCGGAATCAAAGACCATTCATTGGCTAACTCCTGACCAAAACGCTCGACTGGGGCCCAAGCACCCCTCGTAATGACGCTCGCTAGCGCGGGCTCCTCACCATTCACGACCAACAAACCATCCCCAGGAACAGTTCGCACTAAATGATGAAACTGTGTCTCGATTGCGGCAAGGTCAGCAAAAATATCGGCATGATCAAACTCTAAGTTATTGAGCAATGCAGTACGAGGTCGATAGTGCACAAATTTACTGCGCTTATCAAAAAATGCGGTGTCGTATTCATCCGCCTCGATGACAAAATATTGACCCTCGCCCAAACGCGCAGAGACAGTAAAATTCAGCGGCACACCGCCAATGAGATAACCCGGTTTATAGCCATTAAATTCTAAAATCCAAGTAAGCATGGCAGAGGTTGTGGTTTTGCCATGTGTTCCAGCTACCGCAAGAACATGCCTTCCATATAACACTTGCTCACCCAACCATTGAGGTCCAGAAATATATGGCAAGCCTCGATTAAGAATTGCCTCCATCAGAGGATTTCCGCGAGAAACCACATTTCCAATCACGAATAAATCAGGCATGGCCTCAAACTGAGATAATTGATCTGGCGAGAAACCTTCAATCAGTTCGATGCCTTGAGCTTCAAGCTGCGTACTCATTGGTGGATACACGTTGGCATCACAACCAGTAACACGATGTCCGGCCTGCCTAGCGATTGCGGCAATGCCGCCCATGAAAGTACCGCAAATGCCTAATATATGAATATGCATTAGCGAATTTTAGCGAAGGAGTTGTAATGAACCGCAGACAATGGATGATCATCGTCACAATTAGCCTTTTGGCACTCATGGCAGGCGTGCTGACTTCGCAATGGATTTATAAAACCGGTTTAGCTAGTGATCCAGCAGTTAAAGCGTTTTTAACCAATCCTTGGCAAACTCCAGATGGAAAAGCGATTGATACGCAAAAATGGCAAGGCAAGGTCCTGGTTGTGAACTTTTGGGCTTCCTGGTGCCCTCCCTGCGTCGAGGAAATGCCAACTTTAGACAAGCTTCAACAAGATTTTTTACAGCAAAATGTCTTATTTGTCGGCATCGGCATTGATTCCCCCTCTAATATTCGTGATTTTCTTTCAAAAACACCTGTTTCTTACCCAATTGTGATCGGCGGACTTGAGGGTAGCAATCTTTCGAAGCAATTAGGTAATTCACAAGGTGCCCTTCCGTACACCATCATCATCGACGCCAAAGGAAAGTCAACTTACAGTAAGTTAGGGAAAATAACTGAAGATGAGCTCAGAAGTGCTATTAAATCTGCTATTTAATGAATTTTAGTAGAATTACATTAAAATTGATGGATTAAATTTTGCTCAAAAAGTAGGCATTAATAAGCCTATTTTTCAATATCTGCCCCTAAAAGTTCAGAAAAATCTCTTTTTTAGAGTACTTTTTTCATCGTTCCCGAAATTGATAAAGGTATACTTCATCCAACAAGCGAACAAGCATGAAGTTGTAAGAGGACCCTAAAGTCCAATTTATCAATTAACGCTTAAATGCCTCTAAAAACAGGGATCTATGTTGAAAAAAGCTTCAATTCTCGTAATTCAGGGTCCAAACCTCAATCTGTTAGGTACCCGCGAACCCGATGTTTACGGTACAACCACCTTAGAAGACATTCATCAAACACTCGGTGAGATCGCAAAAGCACGATCCATCGAATTAAATACCTTTCAAAGCAATCATGAAGGCGAACTTATTGACCGCATTCAGAAAGCCAAACAAGATGGGGTTGATTTCATCATCATTAATCCGGGTGCTTTTACACATACTAGCGTTGCCTTGCGTGACGTGCTGGCTGGTGTAGCCATCCCATTTATTGAAGTTCATTTATCCAATATTCACCAGCGCGAAGAATTCCGCAAGCATTCCTATCTGTCCGATATAGCGGTGGGCGTGATTTGCGGTCTTGGTGCAATTGGCTATGAATTAGCGCTGCAAGCAGCCACTTCTCGTTTACAGAAATAAATCTTTTTAAGAATCACAAGAGAGGAAGTACTCGTATGGATCTGAGAAAACTTAAAACCTTGATCGACCTAGTCTCTGAATCTGGTATTTCAGAATTAGAAGTAAATGAGGGTGAAGATCGCGTTCGCATCGTCAACGCTGGATCAACAGCTCCTGCAGGCCAGGTGGTTTATGCCAATCCAGCACCAGCGCAATCAATACAAGCAGCAGCACCAGCAGCCAGCCCAACTCCTGCGGCCCCGGCTCCTGTTGCTGAAGCGCCCGCGGCAGAAACTGGTTTTGTAGCCCGCTCACCCATGGTGGGAACTTTCTACCGCGCCCCAAATCCAGAGTCCCCCAACTTCGTTAGCATTGGCGACACTGTCAAAGTAGGTCAAACCCTTTGCATCATCGAAGCGATGAAGCTACTAAACGAGATTGAATCTGAAAAAGCTGGCGTGATCAAAGAAATCCTTTGTGAAAACGGCCAAGGTGTTGAGTTTGACCAACCACTTTTTGTCATCGCTTAGTGAATCATTTTTGATCACTCTAGATTCATTCCAATTCATCATCATTTAACTCAGAGCCGACATGTTCGATAAGATTCTGATTGCCAATCGTGGAGAAATTGCTCTCCGCATCCAACGCGCATGCCGCGAGTTGGGAATAAAAACCGTTGTGGTGTACTCCACCGCAGATAAAGAAGCAAAGTATGTCAAGCTTGCTGATGAAGCGGTTTGCATCGGCCCAGCACCCTCTCCGCTGAGCTATCTCAATATGCCAGCGATTATTTCAGCGGCGGAAGTAACTGACGCAGAAGCGATTCATCCAGGCTATGGCTTCCTCTCTGAAAATGCAGATTTTGCTGAACGTGTTGAGAAATCAGGATTCGCATTTATTGGCCCTACTGCAGCGTCCATCCGCTTGATGGGTGACAAAGTATCGGCTAAGCGCGCCATGATTAAAGCAGGTGTACCTTGTGTTCCCGGCTCAGAGGGCGCACTTCCAAGCGACCCAAAAGAAATTATTGCCATCGCCAAAAAAGTTGGCTACCCCGTCATCATTAAGGCTGCAGGTGGAGGTGGTGGCCGCGGTATGCGCGTCGTGCATACAGAAGCCCATCTTGTTAATGCTGTGAACATGACTCGTGAAGAAGCTGGTCGCGCATTCGGTAATCCTGAAGTCTATATGGAGAAGTTTCTAGAAAAGCCACGCCATGTAGAGATCCAAATTCTGGCAGATACCCACGGTAATGCAATCTGGCTGGGCGAACGTGACTGCTCTATGCAGCGTCGCCATCAAAAAGTGATCGAGGAAGCGCCAGCTCCAGGCATTGATCGTCGCTTGATTGCCAAAATTGGTGAACGATGCGCAGAAGCCTGCCGCAAGATTGGCTACCGAGGCGCCGGTACTTTTGAGTTCCTCTATGAAAACGGTGAATTTTTCTTTATTGAGATGAATACCCGCGTTCAGGTAGAGCACCCTGTTACCGAAATGATTACTGGGGTCGATATTGTTCAAGAACAAATTCGTATTGCTGCTGGCTTGAGATTAAGTTATCGCCAGAAAGACATTGTCTTCCGTGGCCATGCCATTGAATGCCGTCTCAATGCTGAAGATCCGTTCAAATTTACGCCAAGTCCTGGAAAAATTGGTTCATTCCACATGCCAGGTGGTCCCGGTATTCGCGTTGACTCACATGCCTACAGTGGCTATGTTGTTCCATCCAACTATGATTCCATGATCGGGAAGCTGATTTCTTATGGCAATACGCGTGAGCAAGCAATTCGCCGTATGCAAATCGCCCTTTCAGAAATGGTGATCGATGGCATCACGACTAATGTGCCATTGCACCGTGAATTGATGTTGGATCCCAACTTCATTGAAGGCGGCACTAGCATCCACTACTTGGAGCATCGCCTGGAAGAGCAAGCTGCAAGTCGCGGCAAGCCCTAATTTTTTGATGCGAGCAATCCATGCCTTATCGTGAACTGGTTTTCACGGTAGCCGCTGAAACAGCAGAGCCCTTAGGCGATGCTCTTTTAGAGTTGGGCGCTCTATCTGTCACGGTTGAAGATGATGCTGCCGGTGGATACGATGAAAATCCGCTGTATGGCGAGCCTGGACTTCATCCCGAAGTGCAGGCATGGGATAGGTCAGCAGTCACGGCCCTCTTTTACCCTGAAATAGATTCATCTGATAGCGCGGAGTTTATTCCCGAACTCCTGGCATCACTCAAAGAGGCTGGTTTTCAATTAGACACCCCTCAAGAAAAAACAGTCCAAGAGCAAGATTGGGTCAGACTTACCCAAAGTCAATTTGCGCCGATTCAAATTGGCGAACGTATTTGGGTGGTGCCTTCTTGGCATGATGCGCCAAGCGATCCCAATGCAATTTGTCTCGCAGTGGATCCAGGGCTTGCCTTTGGGACGGGCAGTCATCCCACTACCCATTTATGCCTTCTCTGGCTTGAGCAACAAAACACATTGCAAAATCAGAGTCTCCTTGACTACGGCTGCGGCTCCGGTATTTTGGCTATTGCCGCTGCAAAATTGGGTTGTAATCCTGTCGTTGGTACAGATATTGATCCCCAAGCGATGGTAGCCGCTCGAAGCAATGCCGAGATCAACCGCACCTCGATTGCCTTTGTTCTCCCAAACGAAGGGGCTCCCGAATTAGCTTCCGAAATCAAATATGACATTGTCATGGCGAACATCTTGGCCAATCCACTTCAAGTGCTCGCCCCAGCATTGATAAACAAAATGAAGCCTGGCGGACACATTGTTTTATCAGGCGTACTCGCCCGCCAGGCTGAAGAGGTCATTGCGACTTACCGTCAATGGCTCCAACTTTCTGTTTGGAAAGAGAGCGAAGGATGGGTTTGCCTCCACGGATCCTTGCAAGCGGAGAAACCATCCAGCCAAGCAGCGTCATTGGCTGCGCCCACTCAAAAAAAAAGTCTTAAGTTAGCCTTATTAGCGGTTTTATTTGTATTGCTGCTGGTTTTTGGAGAGCATCTTTCACGAAATGCTTTGCTTCCAGCGTTAGCGCCACGAGTGGATGGCTCGTCTCATTCATTTTCGGTAACTGCATTTCATCTATTGCAGCGTATCGATTCAAAACTTTGTCACGTACTAGGCTGTATAGATCGCACTGTAAGCGATTTTGCTGCATGGAAAATAACTTCAGCCACATTGTTACCAGAAAACGCACGAGAGGGCCTTAAAAGCCTCTCAAATCAGTCTCAACTAAAAGTGGAGATACAAAATCGTCTTGCTATTGCAGTTTTAGCGCCGAATTTAGAAATTTCTCTGACCGATGGAGAAGAGTCTGACATCAAATCACTGCAATTTACGCCACCAGAGTGGATACCCCAGGCTTGGCAAGAAAAAAATCCCCGTTTTTTAAAAGAAGGAATTCCTTCTGGCGAAATTCTCCAAATTGAATTGCCCATTCCATTGCCCGCGAATGCTGCTGGTTACCGTGTTCGTGTGCTGTACCCCTAAACTCATTGAATCTCCCACTATTGAACCCTATAGAAAGTAACTTATGGCTAGCTTGATCTGTGGCTCTATCGCCTACGACACCATCATGAACTTTGAAGGCAAATTTGCCGACCAAATCCTGCCTGAACAGATTCATATTCTGAACGTAGCATTTTTGGTTCCAACCATGCGTCGAGAATTTGGTGGTTGCGCAGGCAATATTGCTTATAACCTCAGTCTTTTGGGTGGCGATCCCATCATCATGGCTACGGTTGGTGGTGATGCTGCACCTTATCTGAATCGCCTGAAGCAGCTCAAGATCGACGCAAGCCATATTCGTCAAATCGAAGACGCCTTTACAGCACAGGCGATGATCACTACGGATCAGACCAACAACCAGATTACTGCGTTTCATCCGGGTGCCATGGGCGAATCTCACTTAAATCAAGTTGTAGCTGTGGTTGCAGAGCGCAGTAAAAACGCAAAAAGCCCAGCTAAATTTGGAATCGTTGCCCCCGATGGTCGCCAAGGCATGTGGGAGCATTGCCATCAGTTGGCCGATGCCAATATTCCCTTTATTTTTGATCCAGGCCAAGGCTTACCCATGTTTAACGGGCCAGAACTTTTAGAGCTCGTTGAAATTGCGAGCTACTTAGCCGTCAATGACTATGAAGGCGAAATGCTTTCTCAAAGAACTGGCTTGAGCATGGCAAAAGTTGCTGAGCGCGTAAAAGCACTGATTGTCACTAAAGGAGCAGAGGGAGCCGACATCTACTTTGAAGGCAAATGTATTGCTATCCCGCCCGTACCAGCAAGCAAAGTGGTCGATCCAACCGGCTGTGGCGATGCATTTCGCGGGGGACTATTATTCGGACTAGAAAACAATATGGACTGGGAGACTACTGGTCGCTTGGCTAGCCTCATGGGTTCAATCAAGATTACCCATCAAGGTCCGCAAAACCACCAATTGAGCAAAGATGAGATTGCCGAGCAGTTTAAAACGGCATTTGGCTTTAGCTTTTAGACACCTTGCTTGTCACCAAGACTTCAATCTCAGCCATCTGAGTCGCCTAAGCTTTAGAAAATAAAAAAGGGGGCTCGTGAGAGACCACTTCGAGTAACACCCGTCTAAAGCCGAAGCTTAAGGACGTGTGCCAGTTGGGAAGGGCCAAGCAGCGGCAGGGTTCAACGCACTAGTCGCTGGTGCAGCTTTCTTAGCCGCGGGCTTTTTTACAGCAGCGCCCGC
>JACCDH010845619.1_pt1 | contig 13820 bp, 9 predicted proteins | sample 7442481 | NCBI WGS metagenome assembly JACCDH01 (sample SAMN15323433, study PRJNA562643) | freshwater metagenome | isolation source: river surface water | place: USA:Blue River Watershed | collected 2017-08-15
AGCCGCGCCGCCGTCGATGCAGGCTATGCGCCCAACGACCTGCAGGTGGGACAGACCGGCAAGATCGTCGCGCCGCAGCTGTATGTGGCCTGTGGCATCTCGGGCGCCATCCAGCACCTGGCGGGCAAGAAGGATTCCAAGGTGATCGTGGCGATCAACAAGGACCCCGAAGCCCCGATCTTCAGCGTGGCCGACTTCGGCCTCGAGGCCGATCTGTTTGCCGCCGTGCCTGAGCTGACCCAGGCACTGTGATGGGCTGAACATCCCCCAAAAGGCCTCCGACAGAGGCCTTTTTTGCACCCGACCCCGACCCCACGGAGACTTGCATGAGCTACACCGCCCCCCTCAAGGACATGCTGTTCAACATCGAGCACCTGGCCCGCATCGATCAGATCGCGCAGATGCCCGGCTTCGAAGACGCCGGGCTGGAGACCGCACAGGCCGTGCTCGAGGAGTGCGCCAGACTCAACCAGGATGTGATCGCGCCGCTGAACTGGGAGGGCGACAAGAACCCCTCGTTCCACCACGGTGGCAACCAGGTCACGACCACGCCTGGCTTCAAAGAGGCCTACAAGCAATATGCCGAAGGCGGCTGGCAAGGTTTGCAGCACCCCAGCGACTTCGGTGGACAGGGCCTGCCCAAGGCGATTGGCGCGGCCTGCGGCGAGATGCTCAACTCGGCCAACATGAGTTTTGCCCTGTGCCCGCTGCTCACCGATGGCGCCATCGAGGCCTTGCTGACGGCCGGTTCCGACGAGATGAAGGCCAAGTACCTGGACAAGCTGATTTCGGGCCAATGGTCGGGCACCATGAACCTGACCGAGCCCCAGGCCGGATCCGACCTGGCCGCGGTGCGCACCCGCGCCGAACCCCAGCCCGATGGCACCTACAAGATTTTCGGCACCAAGATCTACATCACCTACGGTGAGCACGACATGGCCGAGAACATCATCCACCTGGTGCTGGCCCGCGTGCAGGGTGCGCCCGAGGGGGTCAAGGGCATCAGCCTGTTTGTCTGTCCCAAGTTCCTGGTCAATGACGATGGTTCGCTGGGCGCGCGCAACGACGTGCATTGCGTGAGCATCGAGCACAAGATGGGCATCAAGGCCAGCCCGACCGCGGTGCTGCAGTATGGTGACCACGGCGGCGCCATTGGATACCTGGTGGGCGAGGAAAACCGTGGCCTTGAATACATGTTCATCATGATGAACGCCGCCCGCTATGCGGTGGGTGTGCAGGGCATTGCCATTGCCGAGCGCGCCTACCAGAAGGCGGTGCAATACGCGCGTGAGCGCGTGCAGAGCCGCCCGGTCGATGGCAGCCTGCCCAAGGCCGGGCCGATCATCCACCACCCGGACGTGCGTCGCATGCTCATGACCATGCGTGCCTACACCGAAGGTTGCCGCGCCATGGCCACCGTCGCTGCCGCCGCCTACGACGCGGCCCACCACCACCCCGATGCCGAGGTGCGCAAGGACAACCAGGCCTTCTACGAATTTCTGGTGCCCCTGGTCAAGGGCTACAGCACCGAGATGAGCATCGAGGTGACCAGCCTCGGGGTGCAGGTGCACGGCGGCATGGGTTTTATCGAGGAGACCGGCGCGGCCCAGTACTACCGCGACGCCAAGATCCTGACCATCTACGAAGGCACCACCGCGATCCAGGCCAATGACCTGGTGGGACGCAAGACCGCGCGCGATGGCGGGGCCGGTGCCAAGGGCATCGCCGCCCAGATCGCCAAAACCGAAGCCCAATTGCTGGCCAGTGCCCATGCCGATGCGCAGGCGCTTGGCAAGCGCCTGAAGGCCGCGCGCGAGGCCTTCATCGATGTGGTGGAGTTCATCGCCGCCAACACCCGCAACCACCCGAACGCGGCCTTCGCGGGCAGCGTGCCCTACCTGATGCTCGCAGGCAATCTGGTGGCCGGTTGGCAGATGGGCCGCGCGCTGCTGGTGGCGCTCACGCCGCAGGCGCAGGCGCAAGACGCGACCTTCATGGCCGCCAAAGTCACCACCGCGCGCTTCTATGCCGACCACATCCTGTCGAAAGTGCCCGGCATGCGCGACAGCATCGTCGAAGGGGCGGACAGCGTGACGGCCTTGTCGCTCGACGCGTTTTGATCCCCCCCTACAAACAGGAGACCCCATGTCCAAACTGCCCCCGGTGCTGGCCGCACAAAAATTCCCCGTCATCGCCTCGCCGCTGTTCATCATCAGCAACCCCAAGCTGGTGATCGAGCAATGCAAGGCGGGGGTGATCGGTTCCATGCCGGCGCTCAACGCCCGACCGGCGTCTCAGCTCGATGAGTGGCTGGCCGAGATCACCGAGGCCCTGGCCGCGCACGACCGGGCCCACCCCGATCAGCCGTCGGCGCCCTTTGCGATCAACCAGATCGTGCACAAGAGCAACGATAGGCTTGAGCACGACATGCAGCTGTGCGTGAAGTACAAGGTGCCGGTCATCATCACCAGCCTGGGCGCGCGCGAGGACATCAACCAGGCCGCCCACAGCTACGGCGGCGTCGTGTTGCACGACATCATCAACAACAAGTTCGCCCACAAGGCGATCGAGAAGGGCGCGGATGGCCTGATCGCGGTGGCGGCCGGCGCCGGAGGCCATGCCGGCACCAAGAGCCCCTTCGCCTTGATCCAGGAAATTCGCCAGTGGTTCGATGGCCCGGTGGCGCTGTCGGGCTCGATCGCCAGCGGCGGCGCCATCCTCGCGGCGCAGGCCATGGGCGCCGATTTCGCCTACATCGGCTCGGCCTTCATCGCCACCCACGAGGCGCGCGCGGCCGAAGCCTACAAGCAGGCGATCGTCGACTGCAATTCCGATGACATCGTCTACAGCAACCTGTTCACCGGGGTGCATGGCAATTACCTGGCGCCCTCCATCCGGGCGGCCGGGCTGGACCCGGACAATCTGCCAGAATCCGACCCGAGCAAGATGAACTTCGGCGGCGATGCCAAGAAAGCCTGGAAGGACATCTGGGGCTGCGGGCAGGGCATCGGTGCCGTCACCGCGGTCGTGACGGCGGCCGAGCGCATCGCCCAGCTCAAGAAGGAATATCAGGAGGCCCGCGCCCGCCTCCAGCTGTGATGAGCGAACCTTGTCTGGATTGAAGGAACCATCAGAGCGCCCTGCGGGGCGCTCTTTTTTGCTGGACCTGCTCAAGGCGACGGGCTGCCTGCTCATCGTCTTGCACCACCTGGCCTTCTACGGCCCCATGTCGGACGTGGTGTCGCAAGCGTGGCCGCGGCTGATCCATGGCTTGTCGGAGTACGGCCGTCTGGCGGTGCAGCTGTTCCTGGTGTGCTCGGGCTTCCTGAGCGCGGCCAGCCTGGCCGCGCAGCCCGGCATGGGTCCGGGCAGTGTGTTGCAGCTGGCCTGGCAACGCTACCTGCGCCTGTCGATCCCGCTGATGGCGGCCCTCAGCGCCGCCGTGCTGATCACCGAATGGGTGAGGCCGCACTTTGATCATCCCTCGCTGTCGGCCACACCGGATGGGTGGCAGACGGTTGCGCATGTGTTTTTCCTGCAGCACCTGGCCGATCTGGAGGCCCTGTCGGCCGGGGTCTGGTATGTGGCCATCGACTTTCAGCTCTACCTGATGACCTTGCTGGTCCTGTGGGTGGTCACGCTCTGGTCGCGCGTGCAGCCCGGGGCGCGACCCGAGGCCCTGCGCCTGCAGCTCATGCTGGGCCTGACCCTGGTCTCGCTGGTGCACTGGAACCTCCAGCCGGAACTGGACCTCTACGGCCTCTATTTCTTTGGGGCCTACGGCATGGGCTGGCTGGCCCACCGGGCCCGGCAAAGCCGCATCCCACCCAAGGGCTGGGCGGTGCTGATGGCCTTGGGCCTGCTGGCGCTGTGGGTCGATCCGCGCTGGCGGATTGCCACCGCCTGGGCCGTGGCCCTGTTGCTGGCGACGGCGCCTGAGCGCTGGTTGGCGCCCGTGGTGGTGAGCGGCTGGCGTGCGGGCGTGAGCCAGCTCTCGCGCATCTCCTACCCGGTGTTCCTGATCCATTACGCCGTGAGCCTGGCCGTCAGCGCTTTCGTCACAGCGCACTGGCCCCGATCGCTGGTCTGCAATGGCCTGGGCATGGCCGCGGTGGTGCTGTTGTCGCTGCTGGCGGGCCTGGGCTTGTACCGGCTCACGGAACGACCCCGCCCCAGCCTGCGGCGCTGGCTGGTCTGGGCGGCGGTCTTCATGGCCAGCACGGGGCTGGCCATGCGCTGGGCCGGCTCAGCGTGATGCGGCGCTGCGCACCCGCTGGTGGATGTGGGCCAGCGCTTCTTCCACCTGGTCGATCAGGATCAGGCACAGGTCACCGGGCTGCAGGCGCGCCAGTGCGGTGTCGATGGCGTTGAATTCGCCCTGGATGGATTCGGTGTGCCGCGTGCGGCTGGCGCCCTGCAGCCCTTGCTGGAGCAGGCCAATCACTTCGCCATCGGCCCGGCCGCGTTGACAGGCGTCCTGGTAGAGCAGCACATCGTCGAAGGCGGCGCCCAGGATGCGGGTCTGTTCACGGATGTCTTGATCGCGGCGGTCGCCGGCACCGCTGATCACCACCACACGCCGCTGGGCGGGCAGGTTGTCGATGGCCTGGACCAGCGCCTGGATGGCATCGGGGTTGTGGCCATAGTCGGCGATCAGGGTGGCGCCCCGGTAGTCGAAGACATTGAAGCGCCCGGGCACGCCCTGGACATCGCTGATGAAGCTCGACAGGCCCTGGGCGATGGCGTCCCAGGACACACCGACCGCCCAGGCCGCGCCCACCGCGGCCAGCACGTTCTCGGTCTGAAAGCCGATCTGGCCACTGAGCGTCAGCGGCACCTGCGACAGGGGCACGCGGAAGACCTGCTTGCCTTTTTGCGCCACGATGGCCCCGTTCTCGACAAACACCACACGCCGACCTTGTGCGCGGTGCGCCGCCAGCACGGGCTGGGTCACATCCATGGCGAAGAAGGTCACATCCCCGGGGCAGTGGGGCGCCATGGCCGCCACCGCGGGGTCGGCCGCGTTCAGTACGGCCATGCCATCGTGTTCGACGTTGAGCACGATCACCCGCTTGAGCACCGTCAGGTCTTCCAGCGTGGTGATGTAGTTCAGGCCCAGGTGATCGCCGCCGCCCAGGTTGGTGACCACGGCTACCTTGCAGCGGTCAAAGGCCAGGCCCTCGCGCAGCATGCCTCCGCGTGCGGTTTCGAGCACGGCGGCATCGACCTCGGGGTGCAGCAGCACATTGCGTGCGCTGCGCGGACCGCTGCAGTCGCCCGAATCGGTCTGACGGCCGTTGACATAGACGCCATCGGTGTTGGTCATGCCCACCCGCAGACCCTGGGCACGGATCAGGTGCGCGGTCAGCCGCACCGTGGTGGTCTTGCCATTGGTGCCGGTCACCGCGATCACCGGAATGCGGCCGGTCTCGCCCTGGGGGAACATGTGTTCGATCACGGCCCGGCCGATGTCACGGCCTTTGCCGAAGGACGGGGTCAGGTGCATGCGCAGGCCCGGGGCGGCATTGACCTCGACCACGCCACCGCTTTGTTCTTCCAGCGGACGCAGCACCGACTCGCAGACCACGTCCACGCCACAGATGTCCAGGCCGATCTGTTCGGCCGCCAGAATGGCGCGCGCGGCGACTTCGGGGTGGACGTCGTCGGTCACATCGGTGGCCGTGCCCCCGGTGGAGAGGTTGGCGTTGTCGCGCAGCAGCACCCGGCGGCCTTTTTCGGGCACGCTGGTGGGCTCCAGGCCCTGGGTGCGCAGGCGGGCCACCGCGATGTCATCGAAGCGGATGCGCGTGAGCGAGGTGGCATGGCCTTCGCCACGGCGCGGATCGGCATTGACCAGATCCACCAGCTCGCGCACCGTATGGACGCCGTCGCCCACCACCAGCGGCGGCTCGCGCCGCGCCGCGGCCACCAGCCGCTTGCCCACCACCAGCAGACGGTAGTCGTGGCCGGGGAGGTATTTCTCGACCATCACCACGCCGTAGCGTGCGGCGGCGGCGTAGGCCGTGTCGTAGGCGCTGCGTTCGGTGATGTTGACCGTCACGCCCTTGCCCTGGTTGCCGTCTTTGGGCTTGACCACCACCGGCAGGCCGATTTTTTGCGCCACGGCCCAGCCCTGCTCGGGGCTGGTCACCGGCTGACCCATGGGGACCGGCACGCCTGCGGCATGCAGCAGCTTCTTGGTCAGGTTCTTGTCCTGGGCGATGTCTTCGGCGATCACGCCCGTGGTGTCGGTTTCTGCGGCCTGGATGCGCCTTTGGCGCGAGCCCCAGCCCAGTTGCACCATGGAGCCGTCGGTGAGTCGGAAAAAGGGAATGCCGCGCGCCATGGCGGCGTCGACGATGGAGCCGGTCGAAGGGCCCAGACGCTGGTCTTCGTCGAGCTCACGCAGGGCATGCAGCGCGGCTTCCAGGTCAAAGCTGCTGCCTTGCACCGCCGCCTGCAGCAGCTGTTCGGCATGGGTCAGTGCCAGCCGGCCGACGGCTTCTTCGGTGTATTGCACCGCCACCTGGTAGACGCCGGGCTCTTCGGTCGCCGTGCTGCGGCTGAAACTCACCGGGCAGCCGGCTTCGGCCTGCAGCCCGAGCGTGAGCTTTTCCAGGGCATGGGCCAGGGTCGGGGCCTGCCCGGTTTGCGGGTTTTCAATCGTGTCCAGTGCCGGAAAGAGGTGGCGCAGACGCTGCTCCACTTCGGGCGTGAGATGGTCCGAGGCGTCCTGGCAGCGCACGATGGCTTCGATGGCCGTGTGGCGGGTCCAGAGGTTGGGGCCCCGCAGGGCCCGGATTCGAGAGACTTCCATGCACCTGTCCTGTGTGCGAATGTTCAATGGGGGGCCGCGCTCTGGGCGTAGCTCTTGACGCCGGCGCGGATCAGCTCGGCGTTCATGCCCAGCACCCAGGCGGCACAGGCCGCCACCAGCATGTCGGTGGTGTCGAGGCGCTGCTCGCGCAGCAGGCGACCGACCGCGGGGCGCTGCACCGAGAGCACCTCGGTTTCCTGCGGGCCATGGGCCAGCACCAGGCTGCCTTCGCGCCAAAAAGCGGCACGACCGCCGGTTTGGCGGTGTTCGGCGATGCGGGGGTGGTCGGCGCTGCCGGCGAAGTACACCGTTTCGCCATCGCAATAGCGGCTCAGCCCGGCCACCGCCTCGTCTTCGGCATTGAGCACGCAGGCCCCGCCGGGCAGCACCACGTCGATCTGGGTGCGCACATAGCCGGGCACCCGGTCGTCGTCACCGGGGTACAGGTCTTCCAGCCCCTGTATGCCCGGCATGCGTGTGACCACGCCCACATGGCAGCGGTCGTAGGGCAGGCCTTCGGTCATGAGGTGGCGCACATCGGACTCGAACACGGCCGCTTGCACCTGCCGGTTGATCAGCAGGCGTTCGGCATCTTCGAAGCCGATCGGGTCGTCCGCCTGCAGCCGGCGCTGGTTCACGAACAGACCCTCACGGCACGACAGCCCGGTGTGCCAGCCTTGCAGCTGCAGCAGCCAGGCCGTCAGGCGCGCCGCGCGGGTGGTGTCGCCATCGCCCATCAGGCCGACCACAGGAATGCGGCCGTCTTCTTGCGGTGCAAACAGGTGGTCCAGAATCAGGCGGCCCACCGGGCGCGGCTGGCCTTTGGCCGGGTTCAGGTGCATGAGCAGGCTGGGCCCGGCATTGACTTCGACCACCGCGCCACCGACTTTTTCCAGCGGCTGTCCAATGTCGGGCGTGACCACATCGACGCCTGCGATGTCGAGCCCGACCACCTTGGCCGCCAGCACCGCCACGGTCGCCACGTCGGGGTGGACCTGGTCGGTCACATCGGTGGACATGTTGCCCGTGCGTTGCACCAGCACCCGCTGGCCGGCCGCGGGCACGCTCTCGGGCGTGAGGCCCTGGCGCGCGAGTTCGAGCACGGAAGTGGGTTGCAGCTCCAGGCTGACGATTTCCAGTGGGGCATCGCCGAACTGGCCCCGGCGCGGGTCGGCATTGATCTGCAATTCGATCAGCTCGCGCACGGTGTGCTGGCCATCGCCGCTGACGTAGGTCATTTCTCCGCAGGTGGCGGCGGCGAGCTGATCACCGACCACCAGCAGGCGGTGTTCCACCCCGGTGATGTAGCGCTCGACCATGACATCGCGCCCCTGCGCCAGGGCCAGCTCGTAGGCCGCTTCGATGTTGCTGCGCTCGCGCAGGTCCAGCGAGACGCCGCGTGAACGGTTGCCGTTGTCGGGCTTGACCACCACCGGCAGGCCCAGCTCCTGCGCGGCCGCCCAGGCGGCTTCGGGGCTCTCGACCACCTGGCCCTCGGGCACCGGGATGCCGCAGCGGCTGAGCAGGCGTTTGGTCAGGTCTTTGTCACGGGAGATGCCTTCGGCAATCGCGCTGGTGCGGTCGGTTTCGGCGGTCCAGATGCGCCGTTGCCGCGCGCCATGGCCCAGCTGGACCAGGCTGCCGGCATTGAGGCGGATGAAGGGGATCTTGCGCTCGATGGCGCGCTCGACGATGCTGGCCGTGCTGGGGCCCACACAGCGGTCATCGACCATTTTCGAGAGCTTGGCGAGTTCGCCCTGCACATCGAAGGGGCGGTCTTCGATGGCGGCCATGATGAGGTCGCGCGCCGTGTGCAGGGCCAGCAGCCCGCAGGCCTCGTCGTCGGTGCGGAACACCACCTTGTAGACCCCGCGCGGCCCGGCCTCGCGGGCCTTGCCAAAGCCGGTCGGCATGCCGGCGCGGGTCTGCAGCTCCAGCGTGACGTGCTCCAGGATGTGGCCGGGCCAGGTGCCTTCGGCCATGCGCTGCAAAAAGCCGCCACGCACGCCCGGGCTGCAGCGGTGCTCGATCAGGCCCGGCAGCCAGGCCGACAGGCGCTCGTTGAAGCCGGGCAGGGTGTTGGAGGGAAAGTCTTCAAGCTCGCCGATGTCGATGAGGGCTTCGATGATCGGACGGTAGGTCCAGATGCTGGGGCCGCGCAGGTAAAGGGTGCGCAGGATCTCGATGTTCTTGTGGCTCATGTCAGAGGGGTGGGCGATACAATGGCCGACTCTTTCAAGTTGAGTTTCATGACCCCCACGACGACCCATGCGCAACGCGCCGTCATTCCGCAGGCGTGGCGGCCGCAGGTGCAATCCACCCTGCAATCCGATGAAAACGCGCTGGCCTGTCTGGAGGTTGACCTGGATGAGTCGCTCCGTTTTGCCAAATTGGCTGTTATTTTGACCGATCGGCGGCTGCTGGCCTGCGATGGCGCCACAAATAATTGTCAAGCCTGGGACTTGCGGCCCGACGACCGCATGACCCTGGCCGACCACGCCGGGGTCTGCACCCTCGAGTTTTTCAGCCAGGGGCGCCGCCAGGCGGTCTGGCGCTTCACCCTCGGTTGGCAGCCTGCGGCCCTGCGCCTGCTGTCCCTGTTTGAACAACGCCAGGCCCGTGAGCCCGAAGGCCAGCCACTGCAAGCCCTGCTGGCCGGCAGCGTCTGCCCGGTCTGCCAGGCGCCGCTGGATGAAGGCGCCGACGAGTGCATGCGCTGCGGCCGCGAGGACCTGACCCCGCCCTCGACCTGGACCCTGCTCAAGCTCTGGCGTTTCGGTCGTCCCTACCGCCGGCAGCTGCTGCTGGGCTTTGCCCTCACGCTGGCGTCCACGGCCGCCACCCTGGTGCCGCCCTACATGACCATGCCGCTGATGGACGAGGTGCTGATCCCCTACCAGAGCGGCAAGCCCATCGACCCGTCCCTGGTGGCGCTCTACCTGGGTGGGTTGTTCGGCGCGGCCTTGCTGGCCTGGGCGCTGGGCTGGGCCAAGACCTACATCCTGGCCCTGGTGTCCGAACGCATCGGCGCCGACCTGCGCACCACCACTTACCGGCACCTGCTGAGCCTCTCGCTCGAATACTTCGGCGGGCGGCGCACCGGCGACCTGATCGCGCGCATCGGCAACGAGACCGACCGCATCAACGTGTTCCTCTCGCTGCACCTGCTGGACTTTGCCACCGACGTGCTGATGATCCTGATGACCGCGGTCATCCTGTTCACCATCAACCCGACGCTGGCGCTGATCACGCTGCTGCCGCTGCCCTTCATCGGCTGGCTCATCCACGTGGTGCGTGACCGCCTGCGCACCGGCTTTGAAAAAATCGACCGGGTCTGGGCCGAGGTCACCAATGTGCTGGCCGACACCATCCCTGGCATCCGCGTGGTCAAGGCCTTTGCACAGGAAGAGCGCGAGGCCCAGCGCTTCAAGGACGCCAACCGCCACAACCTGAACGTGAACGATCGCCTCAACCGTGTCTGGTCCCTGTTTGCGCCCACCGTGGCACTGATGACCGAAATCGGCCTGCTGGTGGTGTGGGGCTTTGGCATCTGGCTGGTGGCCCACGACAGCATCACGGTGGGCGTGCTCACCGCGTTTCTGGCCTACATCGGCCGTTTCTACACCCGGCTCGATTCGATGAGCCGCATCGTCTCGCACACGCAAAAGGCGGCCTCGGGGGCCAAGCGCATTTTCGACATCCTCGACCACGTCTCCAGCGTGCCCGAACCCCTGACGCCGGTGGCCTTGCCCGAGCGCGTGCGCGGGCACATCCGCGTGCGCGAGGCGGGTTTCCGCTACGGCAACCGCGCGGTCATCCGGCAGCTCGATCTGGACATCGCGCCGGGCGAGATGATCGGCCTGGTTGGGCACAGTGGCTCGGGCAAGAGCACCCTGGTCAACCTGATCTGCCGCTTCTACGACGTCTCCGAGGGCGTGATCGAACTCGATGGCGTGGACATCCGGCAGTTGCGCATCGCCGACTTCCGGCGCCAGATCGGCCTGGTGCTGCAGGAGCCCTTTTTGTTTTTCGGCACGATTGCCGACAACATCGCCTACGGCATGCCCGAGGCCACGCGCGAAGACATCATCGCTGCGGCCCGCGCCGCCCATGCGCACGAGTTCATCCTGCGCATGCCGCAAGGCTATGACTCGCTGGTGGGCGAGCGCGGCCAGGGCCTCTCGGGCGGCGAACGCCAGCGCATCAGCATCGCCCGTGCCCTGCTGATCAACCCGCGCATCCTGATCCTGGACGAAGCGACGTCCGCGGTCGACACCGAGACCGAAAAGGAAATCCAGAAGGCCCTCGACAACCTGGTGCGCGGCCGCACCACGATCGCGATTGCGCACCGGCTCTCGACCCTGCGCAAGGCCGACCGCCTGGTGGTCATGGACAAGGGCGTGGTGGTCGAGGAAGGCAACCACGACCAGCTCATGGCGCTGGAGGGGGCCTACTGGCGCCTGTACCAGGCGCAGCAGCGCCAGGCCGAAGCCGAAGGCGCGGTGCTGGGGCGCGAGCCCGAGGAGATCAAGGCATGAGCACCGGACAGCTCGAACGCAACCCGCTGGGCCGCTGGGTCTGGACCGACGCCCAGGGCACGCGCCACGAACAGGTGCTGGTCGTGCGGGCCTACCCGGTGACCGCGCCCGAGCAGGGCGTGGGCATCATGGACATGGAAGGCCATGAACTGGCCTGGTTCGATCGGCTCGACCAGATCGCACAGCCGCTGCAGGACCTGCTGCGCCAGGCGGTGGCCGAGCGCGAATTCCTGCCCGAAATCCAGCGGCTGATGGCCGTCAGCAGCCTGGTCACGCCCAGCTTCTGGACGGTGCAGACCGACCGCGGGCAAGCGCGTTTCCTGCTCAAGGGCGAGGAAGACATCCGTCGCCTGACCGGCAAGACCCTGATCGTCAGCGACGTCGACGGCGTGCAGTACCTCATCCGCGACCCGATGGCGCTGGACCGGCATTCGCGCAAGCTGCTCGACCGCTTCATGTAGCGCCGGGGCCCGGGCTGGCATAATTTTGGCCATGGGGCCGCATGTCGCGGCCCCTTCTGTCATGGAAGATCCCCCGATGAACACCACCCCCTCCGGCCTGCAGTATTTGGACACCGTTGTTGGCGAAGGCGAGTCTGCCCAGGCCGGCCAGGATGTGGTCGTGCACTACACCGGTTGGCTCTACAAGGACGGGCAGCAGGGCGCCAAGTTCGATTCGAGCAAGGACCGCCGCGACCCCTTCGTCTTTGCGCTGGGCGCCGGCATGGTCATCAAAGGCTGGGATGAAGGTGTGGCGGGCATGAAGGTCGGCGGCGCCCGCACCCTGATCATTCCGCCCGAGCTGGGCTACGGCGCCCGTGGCGCTGGCGGCGTGATCCCGCCGAACGCCACCCTCCAATTCGACGTCGAATTGCTGGCGATCGAATAAGCCCGATCCGGGGGGGGGGCGAGCCGCCCTCGGCCCCCACTTGAAATGTCCGGGATGACCCTTATTTAAGGGTTGAAATTCCTTTTTGCTGATTTTTTAAGCACAAATGTCCGACCACACCCATTCCCAAGACAACGCGGCGGCCACGCCCCCCGAGGCCGCGCCAAGCGCAGCGCCCGAGCAGGACCTGGCCGCGCAACTGGCCGAGTTGCAGGCCAAGAACGCCGAACTGGCCGACCTGTATCTGCGCGCCCAGGCCGATGTGCAGAACGCCCGCCGCCGTGCCGACGAAGAAATCGCCAAGTCCCGCAAGTTTGCCGTCGAGTCATTTGCCGAGAGCCTCTTGCCCGTCATCGACAGCCTCGAGGCCGGTCTGGCCATTCCCAATGCCAGCCTCGAGCAGATCCGTGAAGGCAGCGAGGCCACCCTGCGCCAGCTCAGGAGCGCGCTGGAGCGCCACAAGGTGGTCGAGGTCAATCCGGCCGCCGGCACCAAATTCGATCCCGCCCAGCACCAGGCCATCAGCATGGTGCCGGCCGAGCAAGAGGCCAACACCGTGGTGAACGTGCTGCAAAAGGGCTTCCTGATTGCCGAGCGTGTCTTGCGCCCTGCCCTGGTCACGGTGGCCGCGCCCAAATGAGCCCCACAGGATCGGGCGCGGCCTCCGCTTGAAAACCGGCGCGGCGTCCCCAACTCAACACCAATTCACATTCATTTCCGGAGTACCACATGGGAAAAATCATCGGCATTGACCTGGGCACCACCAACTCGTGTGTGGCCATCATGGAAGGCAATAGCACCAAGGTGATCGAGAACGCCGAAGGCGCGCGCACCACGCCGTCCATCATTGCTTACCAGGAAGACGGCGAGATCCTGGTGGGCGCCAGCGCCAAGCGCCAGGCCGTGACCAACCCCAAGAACACCCTGTACGCCGTCAAGCGCCTGATCGGTCGCAAGTTCAGCGAAAAGGAAGTGCAAAAGGACATCGACCTGATGCCCTACACCATCTCGGCGGCCGACAACGGCGACGCCTGGGTGGAAGTGCGTGGCCAGAAGATGGCCCCGCCGCAGATCAGCGCCGAAGTGCTGCGCAAGATGAAAAAGACCGCCGAGGACTACCTGGGCGAGCCGGTCACCGGGGCCGTGATCACGGTGCCTGCCTACTTCAACGATGCCCAGCGCCAGGCCACCAAGGATGCCGGCCGCATTGCGGGCCTGGACGTCAAGCGCATCATCAACGAGCCCACCGCGGCTGCCCTGGCTTTTGGCCTGGACAAGCAGGAAAAGGGCGACCGCAAGATCGCCGTCTACGACCTGGGCGGCGGCACCTTTGACGTGTCCATCATCGAAATCGCCGACGTCGATGGCGAAAAGCAGTTCGAGGTGCTCTCCACCAACGGCGACACCTTCCTGGGCGGCGAAGACTTCGACCAGCGCATCATCGATTTCATCATCGACGAGTTCAAGAAAGAGTCCGGCGTCAACCTCAAGCAGGACATGCTGCCCCTGCAGCGCCGGAAAGAAGCGGCTGAAAAAGCCAAGATCGAGGTTTCCTCGACCTTGGCCACCGACGCCCA
>JACCDH011428310.1_pt1 | contig 13816 bp, 8 predicted proteins | sample 7442481 | NCBI WGS metagenome assembly JACCDH01 (sample SAMN15323433, study PRJNA562643) | freshwater metagenome | isolation source: river surface water | place: USA:Blue River Watershed | collected 2017-08-15
ATAAGGATCCGTTCCACGGCGGGTTCGCCGGTAAAAAAGCATGCGCCGTCGACCGCAGCCGCATCAATTGGGCTATTGCGCATTGTCAGCTTGAGCGCTTTTAACTGCTCAACGATTTTATCGAGTGCAGCGCCGGTGGGGCGTGCCCACTGAACCTCGACCCAGCCAGCAAACTTCGCCTCGTCGCCGGCAAAATGCGATGCAAGATCGGTGACGTCACGGCGGATGTTGGCATCAAGCCGTTCTTTTGCCTCTGCGTATAGGGTCGACTGAATATCCTCAAGCAAGCCAGCGGCCGCCGCGACAAATTCACCGCGTGGGGTAAATGCAGTCGCAAGCTTGCCGTCGTCCTTATACAGGCGATCACGGCGCAAAACAGCGGCTTTGCCCTCACCCACATCGCGTGGGCCCACTTCAACGATGATTGGCGCGCCCTTCTTGACCCAAGACCAACGCTTGTTTGATGCCTTCGCCGCTTTGGTATCCAGCAACACGCGCAAGGGTTCGCCAAATGCACTTAGCGCGAGCAATTCGAGGCGCAGGCTACGGCAATATTCCAACACGGCTTCGTCTTCGTCATTGTCCCGCAGCATCGGCACGATCACGATTTGATGTGGAGCGATTTGTGGCGGACAGCGCAAGCCATCATCATCGCCATGCGTCATGATAACGCCGCCAATCATCCGCGTGGAAACACCCCAGCTGGTGGTGTGCGCAAATTGTTGGCTGCCGTCCTTATCCTGATATTTGATACCCGACGCTTCGGCAAAACCGGTGCCCAGATAATGCGATGTGCCAGCCTGCAGCGCTTTGCCGTCCTGCATCATCGCTTCGATGCTATATGTTGCGACCGCGCCCGGGAAGCGTTCATTCTCTGGCTTTTCGCCAGCCACGACTGGCATGGCCAGCGGGCCTTCGGCAAAGGCACGATACATTTCAAGCGCGCGCATGGTTTCCTGCATCGCATCCGCGCGATCGGCGTGGGCGGTATGTCCTTCCTGCCATAGAAACTCACTGGTGCGCAGGAACATCCGTGTGCGCATTTCCCAGCGCACAACATTGGCCCATTGATTGACCATCAACGGCAAATCACGCCAGCTTTGCACCCAGCGGCTCATGGCCGCGCCAATCACCGTCTCGGATGTAGGACGCACGACAAGCGGCTCTTCCAACTTGGAATCCGGATCAGGGACCAACTTGCCTTTACCATCACCAATCAAGCGGTGGTGCGTAACAACGGCCATCTCCTTCGCAAAGCCCTCCACATGGTCGGCTTCCTTTTCAAAAAATGATAAGGGAATGAACAACGGGAAATAACAATTTTCCACGCCTGCTGCTTTGATTTCCGCATCCATCAGCTTTTGAATGCGCTCCCACATGCCATAACCCCAAGGCCGGATAACCATGCATCCACGGACACCCGATTCTTCGGCGAGGTCGGCCTCCGAAATAACTTCCTGATACCAGCCCGCGAAATTTTGCGCGCGCGTGACGCTTAAAGCATGTTTTATCAAAATCTTACCCGCTATTTTGTAGTGAATATGACCGCAGAATCATTCTGCGGCAATTTTATCGAGCTTCGCCTGCAAATCCGCAATCTGCCGCTTGAGGTCCGCAATCGTCTCCGTCTCTGCTGTCTTGGCACCGGCCAAGCCGCCAAGATTGGGGATCAACGCCTCGCGCGCCGAGCGCAAGAATTCGATATTCTGCTTTGCAATATGGCCAAAAGGACCGGAGGTGATTGCGGTTTCAATCACATCCTGCACCTGCTTTTGGTTCTTGCGGAAATTGTCCATCGAGCTTTCGAGAAACTGCGGGACCATTCCCTGCATGGAGTCACCATACATGGCGATCAATTGTTTCAGGAACCCGACAGGTAACATTTGCTGGCCGCTATTTTCTTCTTCCATGATGATTTGTGTGAGCACACCATGGGTAATGTCCTCATTCGTTTTGGCATCAACAACCTTGAAGTCGATGTCTTTACGAGTCAGGTCCGCTAGGAAGTCCAACGTAATATATTTGGACGAATGCGTATTGTAGAGCCGCCGGTTCGCGTATTTTTTGATGATGATGGGCCCATCACCATTTCTGCTGGCTGCACGTGCCATTCATGTTCCTTTCACGGATGATAAAGGCCCGATAGCACCAAGCTGTGGTGCACTGCAACATCGGCGCGCCGTGCAACGGAAATTGCCGTCGGTTTGGGGCTTCCGAGATCACATTGCAAAGGAAATCGCCAGCCGTGCTCTAACATTTTGATGCATATACCTGTCCTCTACAGCGGTTTCCCCTGTGTGGCCTGACAGCAACAAAATTGCAAAAAGCAGTTTTTTTCTGCGGGAGCTATTGCACATGTCGTTCGTCTGCGCTTTACCGGAACATTAATTGAAAATGAACAAACAAGCTGGGGATCTTTTTAATGAAGAAGTCACGTTTATTGGTCGCAGGTTCCGTTATCAGCCTCGCGCTGTTTAGCGCGATTCCATCTTATGCGCAGGAGGCGCAGCCTGATGAAGCAAAAGCTCAGGAAGATGTATCCGAAGAAGCCGAAGAGGAAGGCACAGGCCAACCGATTCTGGTGACGGGTTCGCGTATTGCGCGTCCAACGGTTCAATCTGCGGTTCCATTGACATCGGTTACGGTTGAAGACCTTACCGGCACTGGCGAGCTTTCGCTCGGTGACGCATTGAACGATCTTCCTTCGCTCCGTTCGACATTCAGCTCGGGTAACTCGAGCCGCTTCATCGGAACCGCGGGCCTCAGCCTCCTTGACCTTCGTGGTCTTGGTACAGATCGCACCTTGGTTCTGGTCAATGGCCGTCGTCACGTTACATCGACACCAGGCGACAACGGTTTTGACGTCAACACTGTCCCAACAGATTTGGTTGAGCGTATCGACATCGTTACTGGCGGTAACTCGGCTATTTACGGTTCGGATGCTGTTGCCGGCGTTGTAAACTTTATCATGAAGCGCGACTATGACGGCGTGGCTGTGCGTGCACAGGGCGGCCTTTCGTCGCGCGGTGACCGTGGAACATATTTCGTAAGCGCTCTTGCTGGACAAAACTTCGCAGACGGTCGCGGTAACGTTGCTATTTCGGCAGAATATACCCGCCAACAGCCATTGTATTTCAACCAGCGCGACGGCTTGAGCGGCGCAGCTAGCGGTCGTTGCCAGTTCCAGCAGACGGATCTTCAGGGGGCGGCCGGTGGTGAAGTCGGCTTCAGCGCGACTGACGGCATTCCAGACACCACTTTCTTGTGCGGCATCCGTAACGGAACGATCTCTGACGCGGGTACTGTCGGCGGCCTGAGCGGCGGCCGCTTCTTGCGCTTTGACGATTTCGGCAACTTGTTTGTCGATACGCCAACACAGAATTTTGCTAGCGTAGGCTCAGGCAACACGCAGGGTGGCTTTGGTTCGACGCTGCGCAACACCGGTAGCCTTTTGGCCGAAGTTGACCGCTATGCGACAAACATCTTGGCGCATTATGACGTATCTGATGCGTTCAAGCCATTCATCGAAGTCAAATATGTCCGTACCGATGTATCAGGCGAAGGTCAGCCAAGCTTCTTCTCCGGCGTGCCGCAGACACTCGGTGGTCCAGCATTCCGTTGTAACAACGGCTTCCTGACGGCGCAAAACCTGACTGTTCTTCAACAGAATGGCCTCTGCTCGAACGTGGCAACCGGTACATTCGGTCTGAACCGCTTCAACATCGACCTTGGTGGTCGTCGTTTTGAAGGTACACGCGAGACCTATCGTGCAGTTGGTGGCGTTGAAGGAACGTTCAACGAAGATTGGAACTACGAACTTGCAGTGAACTACGGCCGCTTTAAGGCTGTTGGCTTCAACACAAACAACCTCGTGATCTTCACGCAAGATGGAAACGACTATGACGGCTTTAACCTTGCTGCTGACGCGGTTGTTGCGCCATCAACCTTTACAGGTACCAACTTCGTAACCAATGCTGCGGGCCAAAAGGTTATCTGCCGCGTCAACGCGGTATCGAACGTAAACACAGCCTGTATCCCGGTTAACGTATTTGGTCAGAACGTTGCTGATCCCCGTGCACTCGACTTCATTAACACCGAAGGCCGCACGGACGAGTTCGCAAGCCAGTTCGTCGCATCGGCATTTGTCGGTGGTGACCTTTCGCAATTGTTCGAACTGCCCGGTGGCCCAGTCGCATTCGCATTTGGTGCTGAATACCGTCAGGAAAAAGCAAGCATCGATTATGATGAACTGACATCAAGTGGCGCAACCTTCCTCAACGCATTGCAGGACTTCAATCCACCAGCATTTGCCGTCAGGGAAGCTTATGGCGAAGTCCAGGTTCCATTGTTGAAAGATGTGCCTTTTGCCAGGGAACTGTCGGTAAACTTCGCAGGTCGCGTATCCGACTATAACACCTCGACGGGTACGGTTTATGCGTACAACGTTCAGGGTGTATATGCGCCGATCGAAGATGTCCGTTTCCGCGCTGCATATGCAACGTCGGTTCGTGCGCCAACGCAGGGCGACCTGTTCTCGACCGCTTCTGAGAACTTTGCGTTCATCTCCGACCCATGCGATACGGTGTCGCCAGGAAGCACGGCTGCGGCAAACTGCTTGGCCGCTGGCGTTCCAGCAACGGCTAACGCAGCATTGGTCGCAGCTTGCGCAACCACCGCATTCCCGGTTGCCTTGGGCGCGCCATTCATCAACTGTACCGCGCGTACCGCTTCGACCGGCTTCCTTTCGGGTGGTAACCCCACTCTGATCGAAGAAAAGGGCAAGAGCTTGACGCTTGGTGTTGTTGTTGAACCAAGCTTCATTCCTGGCCTCAGCGTGACGGTCGACTATTACAAGATCAAGGTTGAAGACCTGATTGCGGCATTGAGCGCGCAGACAATCATCAACCTGTGCTACACCAACGCTTCGGGCATCAACAACCCGTTCTGCGCCACTGTGCAGCGTGATCCCTCGTCCGGTCTGTTTGTTGAGCCTGCGGTGATTTCGGGGGGCGTGAACTTCGCATCGCAGAAAACCAAGGGTATCGACTTTGACCTCGCCTATCGTAAGACCTTCGACAATGGTGATCGCTTCACCACGCGTCTTATTGCAACGCGCGTTCTGACGCTCGACAACTACACCGACCCAACCAACCCAGCGAACCCAAATCGCCAGTTGAGCGAATTGGGCGATCCAAAGTGGTCGGCAAGCTTCTCAGCGAGCTATGACTTCGGTGATTTCGATGTTCTATATGCTGCTCGTTATATCGGTAAGCAGACGATCGGCACCTACGAAGCGCAGAACAGCTACTTCGGTCAGTGCCCACTGACAGGTACGTTCCGGGGTCAAACCGGCATCAATGGCGGCACTTGCGATGCAGTATTGGGTAACATTGTGAAGCTGGCTCCAGCTAACGCTGACCAGTACCCGCAAATTTACTACCCAGATGTACTGTATCACGATATCCGCGTAGGCTTTGACATCGGCAACGACTTCCGTTTCTACGCCGGCGTCAACAACTTACTCGATAAGCAGCCACCACTTGGCCTGCTTGGTACAGCTGGTGGCGATCCATTCGATAGCTTCGGCCGTAACTTCTTCTTCGGAATCGACGCCGATTTCTAAGTCGAAATATCTTCGAGACAAAAAGAAGGGCGCCCATGTGGCGCCCTTTTTTATTGGGTCATGCCAATCCGCTAAAGCAGGTGACCGAACTAACGCCAAATGCGCTCGAAGCGCGTTCCCAAATTGGTCAGCAATTCATATTGCGAAAGTCCCGTCAGCGCTGACGCTTTGGGCAGGTCATACTCCACGTCCACCCAATCGCCCTCGCGAAGCTCAGGTGCCGCACTGATGTCGAGTGTCACGAGATCCATGGATACGCGCCCCAAAACAGGCAATGCGGCCGCGCCATAATGCGCGCTGCCCTTGCCAGAAAATGCACGCAGATAACCATCGGCATATCCGATAGAAATGGTCCCGACTGCCGTATCATTTCCACAGATATGCGTCGCATTATAGCCAATAGGCGTGCCTGCCGGCTGCGTCCGTACCTGAAGCAAGCGCGCGGATAGGCGCGCGACGGGCTTGATGAATGCCTCCATGCCAGCGCGTGCAATGCCGCCATAAAGGCTAAGTCCGGGCCGCGTCAGATCATAATGATAATCCGCGCCGAGCATGATGCCCGCACTGTTGGCAAGGCTCAGGCGTTTGGCGCCAGAAACTACCGCTTGTTCATGGAATGCGCGCTGCTGCGCTTCATTCTGTGCGCTATCCTCATCCGCCGATGCCAAATGGGACAGCAATAAATCGATATCCATGCTTCCCAGATCGCATTGAGACATTTGCTCTAGCCCAATGCCAAGCCGATTTATGCCGCTATCAAACATTATGTGACAACGCCCGCCACCCGATGCTTGCCACATCGCCAACTGATCTGGCGTGTTCAGCACGGGCACGGCGCCTAAGGCGCGTATGTGCGGAATGTCGGCGGCCTGAATGCCATTTAAAACGGATATCCACGCCGGAGGAATGATATCCGCAATCGCAGCGGCTTCGCCCCAATGGGCAACGAAAAAGTCGCGGCACCCGGCATCACGCAACCGCGCCGCCACGTCGCGCGCGCCAAGACCATAGCCATTAGCCTTTACTGCAGCGCCAGCCTGCGCGGAACCGCTGTGTGCGTTAAGCGCTTTCCAATTCGAAGCGAGGGCTTCGCCATCAAGGATTAAACGCAGCGGGGGTTCAAAATCGGTCATCGGCGGCCTTTTGCCCCTACCCCGTTGTGTGTCAATCCAGCTTGGTCTTTCCAGATGTTTCCGGCAGCCATATCAACGCAACGACAAAGGCCAATGCTGTTACGCCGACCGTGTACCAAAGTCCGGAGAAAGGCTGTCCCGTCTGCGCGACAATATATTGCGAGATATAGGGCAAAAAGCCGCCGAAATAGCCTGCGCCAATATGATAGGGTATCGACATGGAGGTGTAGCGGATTTTTGCTGGGAACATCTCGACCAAAATGGCCGCGACCTGTCCATATGTCATGCCCGACAGCGCGACCATCAGGAACACCGCCAGAATGATTTTCCATGGCTGTCGCTGGGCAGGATCAGATTTGTCGGGATAGCCCGCCTTTTCCAATGCGGCGACATAGGCTTTTTCGTCAAAACCCTGAAGCTGCGATTCCCCGACCTTCAACCCCAATGTTTCGGACGGCTGTTTGCTGTACGCAATGCCGCGCTTGGTTAGGAAATTCAGCGCCTGCGCACATTCGGTTTCATGCGTGCGGTTGAGCACGTTGAAATCACATTCCGGCAGGGAAAGCGTAACGGGGTTGCTGACGGTCGCCCGCGCAAGTGCAGGATTGGCCGCATCCGCCATCATCCAGAAAATGGGAAACACACCGACGATGGAAAGGCCATAGCCCAACAAAAGCATCCGCTTGCGACCCCATTTGTCGGAAAGCCAGCCACAGGCAACATAGGTTGGAGCAGCGAGCGCGGCGCCGACGGCCATATATAGCAGGGCATCTTCTTCGGGAACGCGCGCCGTGCCCGTCAGGAAATAGAGCGTGCCGAATTGCGACGTGTAATAAATAACGGTCAGGCCCGCCGCGACACCGAACAGCGCGACAAACAGACGGCCGATATTACCGGGGTACCGGAAGCTTTCGACAAACGGGTTTTTCGACGTCGTTCCCGCTTCTTTCATGGCCTTAAACACCGGGCTTTCCGAAAGTTTGAGCCGCATATACAGAGATACGGCAAGCAACAAGATCGATGTCAGAAACGGAACCCGCCAACCCCAAGCTTCAAATGCTTCGGTGCTCATCGCATGCCGGGTGATAAGGACGACAATAACTGCAAGCAAAAAGCCGCCAGCGACAGATGCTTGGATCCAACTGGTATATTGGCCGCGCTTTCCGTCGGGTGCATGTTCGGCAACATATATCGCAGCGCCGCCATATTCCCCGCCCAATGCCAATCCCTGAAGACAGCGCATCAGTAACAACAGACCTGCGGCCCACACGCCTGCGGTCTCAAATGTCGGTAACAAACCAATCGCGGCGGTAGCCATGCCCATCAGTGTGATGGTCACGAGGAATGTATATTTCCGTCCAATCCTATCGCCAAAATAGCCAAATAATATTGCACCAAGCGGACGAACACCAAAGCCAGCACCAAAGATCGCCAGTGAAGCCAGCGTTGCCGCCGTGGGGTTATCTGCAGGAAAGAATAATTTCCCGATCAGTGCCGCAAGGATGCCGTAGACAAAGAAGTCATACCATTCGAACACGGTGCCAAGCGATGACGCCGTTATGACAAGGCGGTCACGTTTCGGATCAAGTGTGATTTCGTTATCGGCAGCAGCGGCCATGATATTCCCCTAAAAATCCTCACCCTTGTCTTAATCGCTATGTCGCGCCGTTCAAGCGGCTTGTTGCGCTTATCCACAAGGGGGATTATCGGTTTGGGACAGGAGAAGAGCATGCCGCAATTTATTGATCTGTCCATACCGATTACCAACGACGTTATTTCCGATCCGCCGGTCATGCGGCCGCAGATTTCATACATGACGCACGAAAACACGTGGGAACAGATTGCCATGTTTTTCCCGGGGCTCACGCAGGATGATCTTCCCGATGGTGAGGGTTGGGCCGTCGAAAGCCTCACTCTGTCGACGCACAATGGAACGCACATGGACGCGCCGTGGCATTTCCATTCGACAACCGATGGCGGTGCAAGCCCTGCCCCGTCGATTGACGAAGCGCCGCTCGATCTGTTTTTTGCGCCGGGCGTGAAGTTGGATTTTTCGCATTTGCCCGCTGGCCATGTCGTCAGTGCTGCGGAGGTCGAGGCAGAGCTCAAGCGCATCGGCTATACGCTGCAACCACGCGACATTGTTCTGGTGCAGTCTGGTGCGGTTTACGGAACGGATAACTTCACCGACCAAGGCGTTGGCATGGGCGCGGAAGCAACGCTGTATTTGACGTCGCTGGGGGTGCAGGTTGTCGGCACCGACGCATGGAGCTGGGATGCGCCGTTCAGCTATACCGCAAAACGTTGGGCCGAGAATCGCGACCCGTCGATCATTTGGGAGGGGCATAAGGCTGGACGTATCCAGCCTTATTATCAGATTGAAAAGCTTACCAATTTGGAAGCATTGCCTGCGTTCGGTTTTACGCTGTCATGCTTCCCCGTTAAGATCGAGCGGGCGAGCGCCGGATGGATACGGGCGGTGGCGATTTTGGATTAAGCCACCGCACGCATATTATTCCATCTCCAGAATGACAGCATCGACGGCAAGGCTGTCCCCTGCCTTGGCGTTGACGATCTTTACCGTCCCGGATTTCTCTGCGCGCAGGATATTTTCCATCTTCATGGCTTCAACCACCGCGAGCGGTTGCCCTGCTTCCACAGCATCGCCCGCATTGACGTGCAATGTCGTCAACAGGCCGGGCATCGGACAAATGAGGAATCTGGAGAGGTCCGGCGCGATCTTTTCGATCATATGATCGGCCAAATGCGCGATATGCCCCGGCAAGACGCGTGCGACATGTGTTGCGCCACGTGTCGTTAGCTTAAAGCCAGTCCGCATTTTTGAAATTTTGACGGCTAGTTCTTCGTCACCGACTTCAGCCTCAATCAAACGATCGCCGGGGTCATATTCCATGGAGAGGTCGAAATACTCCCCGTCGACGTGCATATCGCCATCGATCATTTCGATATTATGGACAGCGTCACCAATCTTCACTTGCCAGCGTGCAGGCGGCTCAAGCGTATCGCCCAGCTGACCGTCCACATGGCGTGCGCGGTCGGCTTCCGCCGTTGCGACGAAACCTGCAATGGCGGCGAGTGATTTAACGAGTTCGGGTGTTGATGCAGCGCCGTGGAAGCCGTCAGGATATTCCTCTGCGATGAAGCCAGTGGTCAATTCGCCAGAGCGAAAGCGCGGGTGCTGCATGATGGCGCTGACGAAATCGATATTGTGGCCAAGACCTTCGATTTCGAAGCGGTCGAGTGCGGCGATTTGCAAGTCTGCTGCCTCGTCGCGGGTTTTGCCCCATGTGATCAGCTTAGCGATCATCGGGTCGTAGAACATAGACACCTCGCCGCCATCATAGACGCCGTCGTCAACGCGCACGCCTTCGACACCACGGCGGCCATTAGCGTCCTCATCTTCGGTCCACCCAGCGACTGGCGGGCGATAGCGCGTCAGGCGACCTGTTGAGGGCAGAAATCCGCGATAAGGGTCTTCGGCGTAGACGCGGTTTTCGATGGACCAACCGTCAATCTGGATATCGTCCTGCGTCATGGCAAGCTTTTCGCCAGCGGCAACACGGATCATCTGTTCGACCAAATCGATGCCGGTGATGCACTCGGTCACTGGATGCTCCACCTGCAAACGGGTGTTCATTTCGAGGAAGTAAAAGCTCTCACCGCTCGGGTCTGCACCCGATACGATCAACTCTACCGTTCCCGCCGAATAATAGCCCACGGCACGCGCCAATGCGACGCATTGCTCGCCCATCGCCTTGCGCATCTTGGGTGTTACGAACGGCGAAGGCGCCTCTTCCACGACCTTCTGGTGCCGCCGCTGGATCGAACATTCGCGTTCGTTCAAATAAAGGATATTGCCGTGCTGATCACCCAGTATCTGGATCTCGATATGGCGCGGGTTGAGAATGAATTTCTCGATAAAGACGCGATCATCGCCGAAGGAATTCAGGCCCTCGCGCTTGGTTGCTTCAAAGCCTTCGCGTACGTCCTGCTCATTATAGGCAAGCCGCATGCCCTTGCCGCCGCCGCCCGCGCTGGCTTTCATCATCACCGGATAGCCGATTTCTTCCGAAATCCGCACCGCGTGCTCTGTATCGTCAATCTCGCCCACAAAACCGGGAACGACATTGACGCCAGCTTTCATGGCCAGTTTCTTGGACTCGATCTTGTCGCCCATCGCGGCAATTGCATTCACTGGCGGGCCGATGAAAGCGATGTTTTCCTTGGCCAAAGCCTCGGCAAAGCTGGTGCGTTCGGACAGGAAGCCATAGCCCGGATGCACCGCTTCAGCACCAGTCGCCTTACACGCGGCGATGATCTTGTCGGCAATCAAATAAGACTGCGCGGCAGGCGAAGGCCCGATATGCACTGCCTCGTCGGCCATTTGCACAAATGGTGCACGCGCATCCGCATCGGAATAGACTGCGACAGTCGCGATTCCCATCCGGCGTGCGGTCTTGATGATACGACAAGCGATTTCGCCACGGTTGGCGATCAGGATTTTCTTGAACATTAAGGAAGCGTTCCTTCAACAATCATAATGCGGGATATAGCTGTCTTATGCCGGATATCAGCAACAGGACGATATTCTTCGGACCTCAAAAATGCCTGAGCAGCTGCAAAACACGGAAATTCAATGACGACCATGCGGCCGCTGGGATCGCTGCCCTCAACGCTTTCGATTTGTCCCCCACGAACGATGTAACGTCCACCATATTGGGCCACGATAGGGACAACAGCTGATTTGTAATCTTCGTACGCAGCGGCATCGCGCACCTCAACCTCGGCAATGACATATGCCTTTGGAAGTTGCGCGGCGTTGGCGCTCGCTGAAAGCGGCAGAGGCGGTGTGAAACCTACCATGTTTGTTTCCAACACGCTCGCATACGGCTTATTCTGCTGCCACAAGCGCTTTACATGCCCGCAGCGGCTCCTCGGCCTCCATTGGCACGAGGCCTAGTTTGGCCAGCATTGCAGCGTCCTTGTCGTCGCCCGCATTCGCGGCGGTCAGCAATTTGTCGCCGGTAAAGATGCTGTTTGCGCCAGCCATGAAGCATAAGGCCTGCGTCGCTTCGGACATTGACTCACGCCCGGCGCTTAACCGCACCATGCTCATCGGCATAGTGATGCGGGCAACCGCGATCGTGCGGACGAATTCGATGTCGTCGATCTTCGCCAGCGGCGTATCGGCGAGCATGTCACCCAGCACGGTGCCCTTGACTGGCACGAGCGCGTTTACGGGCACACTTTCGGGGTGGGCCGGCAGTGTCGCCAGCGTGTGGATGAAGCCGACGCGGTCGGCGCGGGTCTCGCTCAACCCGACAATGCCGCCACTGCACACATTGATGCCCGCGCGCCGCACCTCGGCCAGCGTGTCGAGCCGGTCGTCCATCGTCCGTGTGGTGATAATCTCGTTATACCGCTCAGGGCTGGTATCGATATTATGGTTATAATAATCGAGCCCTGCGTCGGCCAGCATATCGGCCTGCTTGGGCGTTAGCATACCAAGCGTCATGCAGGTTTCCATGCCCATCGCGCGGACGCCCTGAACAATCTGGACAATTGCGGGCATGTCCCGATCTTTGGGATTACGCCAAGCCGCCCCCATGCAGAAACGCCGCGAACCGGCGTCTGCTGCCTCGGCTGCCTTTTGCAGCACGGCCTGCACGTCCATCAACTTGGTCGCCTCGACGCCGCTGTCCGCTTTTACCGATTGTGAGCAATAGCCGCAGTCTTCGGGGCAACCGCCGGTCTTGATCGATAGCAATGTGCAAAGCTGGATCTGCCCCGCCGCATGATGCGCGCGGTGGACGGTTTGCGCCTGATAGACGAGCTCGCCGAACGGCAGGTCAAACAATGCCGCGATTTCTGCGCGTGTCCAATCGGTGCGGACTTCGGTCAATTAAACATTCCCTTATATTCATTGTCACCCTGAACTTGTTTCAGGGTCTTACTTCTGCCGCGCTGCCGCAAAAAGTAAGATGCTGAAACAAGTTCAGCATGACGACTATTGTTAATCTTAAACCGCATCATGCAACGGAGGCATATTGTGCCCCAATAATGTCAAAACATCGGCGGCGCACTCAACAACATTGCTGCCTGGGCCATAAATACCCTGAACGCCGGCTTCCCGCAGATAATCATAATCCTGCGGCGGAATGACACCACCGGCAATGACTTTGATGTCGCCACGTCCCGCTTCGCGCAGCCCCTTTATCAGCTCTGGTATCAGCGTCTTGTGGCCTGCGGCGAGGCTTGACGCGCCTACAACATCCACATCATGCTGAAGCGCCAGAACGACGGTCTCTTCGGGTGTCTGGAACAATGGTCCACTGATGACATCAAAACCCATGTCGGAAAATGCAGAGGCAATGACGTTCGCGCCGCGGTCGTGGCCATCCTGCCCCATTTTGGCGACAAGCAACTTGGGTTTCCGGCCCAAGCGTCGGCCCACCGAAGCAACGCCGTCGAGCACTTGCGCCCAGCGTTTGTCGAATTCATGCGCGCTGCCATAAATACCCTGCACAGGCACTGGCGTTGTAGCATAGCGGCCAAACACAGCCTCCATTGCGTCGGATATCTCGCCCAAAGTCGCACGTGCGCGGGCGGCGTCTACTGCGAGCGCGAGAAGGTTCGCGCCGCTCTTCGCGCCTTCGGTCAGCGCATTCAACGCGGCCTGACACGCTGCTTCATCACGCGACGCGCGCGTGGCGGCAAGCCGTGCAATCTGGCCCTGACGGACGAAGTCGTTATCGACCTCCAGCGTATCGAGCTGGTCTTCGGTTTCCAGCCGATATTTGTTGACGCCAACGATGACGTCCTCGCCTTTGTCGACGCGTGCCTGACGCGCGGCGGCGGCTTCTTCGATCAAGCGCTTGGGCATGCCCGATGCGACAGCCTTGGTCATACCGCCAAGTTCGTCGACTTCACCGATAATCTTCCACGCCTGATCAACCAGCTCTGCGGTCAGCGCCTCGACATAATAGCTGCCACCCAACGGATCGACGACCTTTGTAATGCCGGTTTCTTCGGCCAGGAC
>JACCDH010554416.1_pt1 | contig 13810 bp, 10 predicted proteins | sample 7442481 | NCBI WGS metagenome assembly JACCDH01 (sample SAMN15323433, study PRJNA562643) | freshwater metagenome | isolation source: river surface water | place: USA:Blue River Watershed | collected 2017-08-15
ATTAATCTATTTATTTTATCTACACTAATTGAATCACCAAAAATATCATCTAAAAAATTACCAGTCATAAATACTTTTTAATTGATATGCACTTAATCTTCTATTACATTCACCTTAGGTACTAATAGATGCATAATTAACCAAGCAAGAATATAAGAAATCGCACACCATGCAAACATGATATAATATGCGGTTTCAATTTGATTGATAGAACGGTAGTATACAAATAAGTTCTTTTGAACAAGTAAAGAAAGCAAGATACCACCTAAAGCACCAAACATGCCTCCAATACCTGTTACAGAACCTACAGTATGTTTAGGGAACATATCACTCACTGTTGTAAAGATATTCGCACTCCATGCCTGATGCGCAGCTGCTGCAATACCAATTACTAAAACAGCCAACCACATATTTAAAGTGCCTAAATACTGCGCAAATAAAATCGGGAAAACAAGTAAGGCATACATGAACATAGATGTTTTTCTTGCTCTGAATACTGGCCAATTCTTTTTTATTAAATTCAGTGGCAAATAGCCTCCTCCTACACTACCTAATACAGATAAACTATAAACAGTAGCAACCGGCAAAGCTATTTCAGTACCTTTTAGCGCATATTGACTTTCTAAGAAATCTGGCAACCAGAAAAGATAAAACCACCATATTGGATCGGTTAAAAATTTACCAATTGCAAATGCCCATGTTTGCTTATACCCTAACAGCATGCCCCATGTATATTTCTTTTCTACTTTCGGAGCCGCACCTACTTCAACTGCTTCTACATCGCTGTTGATATATGCCAGTTCTTCTTGTGTGATTTTTGGATGATTTGCTGGACTATAATAATATTTATTCCAAAAATAAAGCCATACAATGCCTAATAATCCAGTGATAACAAATGCCCATTTCCAACCAAACATCACAGCAATAAATGGCACCGATAAGGGCGCTACAATGGCACCTATATTTGCGCCAGAATTGAATAAGCCAGTTGCTAATGCACGCTCTTTTTTAGGGAACCATTCTGCAATTGTTTTAATCGCTGCCGGAAAATTACCCGCTTCAGTTAATCCCAATGCAGCCCGTGCAGCTGAAAAACTAAAAACATTATTTGCAAATGCATGACCAATCGCAGACAAACTCCACAAACCAGTTGCCCAAGCATATCCTTTTTTAGTTCCAATCTTATCAATGACTCTTCCAGCTAAAAATAAACCTATTGCATAGCTTATTTTAAATGCGATTTCAACATTCGTATAATCAGCATCGTCCCAGTGCAATTCTTTTGTAAGGGTACTTTTTAATAAACTGATTACTGCTCTGTCTAAATAATTAATCGTGGTAGCAAAAAACACCAACGCGCAAATTGTCCACCTTAAATTACCAATTGATTTTTTCATAAAATTATTTTAATCCTTGAATGGATAATAGTTGTTTAGATGTTTGAGTTAAGTCGGCGTATTGTTTATTCGCTAAAACATTTTTCGTGATTAATTTACTACCTAAACCAACACCTGCAGCCCCTGCCTTTAACCAACTAGTAATGCTTGCCTCCGTTGCATCTACCCCGCCAGTCACTAGGAAATGAACTTCTTTAAACAATGGGCGGATCGCTTCAATAAATCCTGGACCCAATACATTACCAGGAAACAATTTAACAATATTACATCCAGCTGATTGTGCATGATGGATCTCTGTTGGCGTCATACAACCAGGTATCCATAACACTTTATGTAAATAGGCAATGTCTGCTACTGAAGCATCAAATACAGGGCTAATTAAAAAATCCGCACCTGCATCCATATATTTTTTAGCATCGTCTTCTGATTTGATTGTTCCAATACCTAAAAACAAATCAGGCATTTCGTTTTTCAATGCAACTAATGCTTTAAAATTATCCAAAGCCTTTGGTCCTCTATTTGTAAATTCTATTGTTCTAATTCCACCTTCATACAATGCCTTCACTACATCTACCACGACTGTCACATCATCTTCGTAGAACAAAGGAATTAGTTTGGATTCAAGAATATGTGCGGACACTTTATCTATACTATGCATAATGCTTATTTTAATATCTTGATTGAATTGTTTGAGGCTTTTGTTTAGTGCTATCTCCTATTTCCTGCAATTTGCCAAAAGCAGCGCTCGCGGCAAAATTGATTGTTTCATCTATTGAGTATTCGTTTAAGGACGCATATATGAGTCCAGCCATAAAGCAATCTCCACTACCCACTTTGTCAACTACAGTTTCGGTAAAATGTTCTTTACAAACAACATGCTCGCTATGGTTTGTCAATGTTGCATAATAACGAACTGCATCCCCTTCTGAAAAACGATACGTATTTGCCACCCATTTACAATTCGAATAAGTTGACATAATGACTCTAGATACAAGTGCTGACTGTTCTATATAAAACGCTTTATCGCAATCTCCATTTAATGCTGGATCCAATGGCGTACCTAATAAATAATGTGCACTCCAAACATTGCCCATTACTACATGACAATATTTTACCAAAGCAGGCATCACTTCCGAAGGCATTTTGCCATACTGCCATAGTTTAGCCCTATAATTTAGATCTACTGAAATCGTCATTCCTTTTTTTGTTGCATACTCTAAGGCTTCTTCGCAGACATCAGCGATGTCTGCATTTAATGCTGGGCTAATTGCAGTAAAGTGGAACCAATCATAACCTTCTAAAACTTGTTCCCAATTGAGTACACCTCTCTTTAAAAATGAGAAAGAGGAATAGGCGCGATCGTAAATGACGCCTGCATTTTTCAAATCTGCCCCCATTGGTAATGTATAAGTGCCAATACGATCCCCATTTAAGATGAAACCTGAACTATCAATTCCTTCCATCTTTAAAGACGCTATGATCTCTTTTGAAATATAGTTTTCCGGTAATACAGAAACATATTTAACCGGCGTTTCCCATGCAGCTAAAGCCTTTGCTACATTGAGTTCTGCCCCTCCTACAAAAACTGGCATTTGATGCTCATCTATCCATTGTCTTTGCAAGTTTGGTGAGAAACGCAGTAATAATTCTCCAAAACAAAATACTTTTTTCATTAAGGCTACTATGTTTAAGCTAATGTGTTAATTGGTGCAGGATCCATATCGGTATATACAAGATTTTCACCGGCCATTCCCCATATAAATCCATAATTACTTGTTCCGCAACCAAAATGTGTACTCCAAGGAGCAGAAATAGTTGCTTCATGATTTGCCATGACAATATGCTTAGTAGCTGTTGGCTCACCCATAAAATGGAATACCCTATGCTCCGCTGGCAAATCAAAATAGAAATAAACTTCCATTCGACGCGTATGCGTATGGGGTGGAACTGAATTCCAAACTGACCCTTCTTCTAAAACAGTTAAACCCATCACTAACTGGCAACTTTGAATGCCTTCTAAGTGAATGTACTTATAAACAGTTCTTTTATTCGAAGTCGCTGCAGCTCCAAGTTCAACTGGTTGTGCATCCTGTTTTGTACAAATAGCAGCTGGATATTCATGGTGTGCAGGTGCTGACAATAGATAAAAATGCGCTGGATTATTGGTATCATCTGATGTAAACGAAACCGATTTGGTTCCTTTTCCCAAATACAAACAATCCATTTTTGAAATTGCATAAGTTATGCCATCCGCATTTACTTTTCCATTGCCGCCTACATTAATAATACCCAACTCACGACGCTCTAAAAAATATTCTGCTCTTAGTTCTGCAGGATTTGGCAATGCCACAGCTACTTTCACAGGCCTCACACCTCCCACAATTACTCTATCATAATGCGTGTAGGTCAAATTAATCAAATCGTCCACAAATAAATTAGAGATTAAAAAATTGTCTCTTAAGGATTGTGTAGACATCGATGCCGTTTCGTGAGGGCTTTGTGTAAATCTTATTTCCATAATTCGTTCTTTAATAATTCTTTAAATAATCTGTTTACTTGACACGCATCAAAATCGCAGCGTACTTGTTAACGCGCCATCCATCCCCCATCAACTAACAATATCGCACCATTTACATAGTTAGAAGCTTCGGAAGCTAAGAAAACAACAGGCCCTTTAAAATCATCAGGAGTACCCCATCGTTTTGCAGGAATTCTTTCCAAGATGGATTTATTTCTTTCTGCATCTTCTCTTAATGCTTTTGTATTATCGGTCTCAATATATCCAGGAGCAATGCCATTCACACAAATACCTTTAGAAGCCCACTCATTTGCAAATGCTTTTACCAATCCAGCTAATGCCGACTTTGCTGCTGCATAACCTGGCACATTGATACCTCCTTGGAAACTTAACAAGGAACAAGTAAAAATAATTTTACCCTTGCCTCTTTCCAACATTTGTTTTGCGATTGCTTTTGATAAAATAAACTGTGCATCTAAATTAATAGACATCACTTTATCCCAATACTCATCTGGATGTTCTGCTGCAGGACTTCGCATGATAATACCTGCATTGTTGACAAGTATATCAATTTGAGTTGCAGCTATTTTTTCAACAAATGCATATATCTGCGCTCTATCACCTAAGTCAACTTGATGATACGCAAAACTGCGTCCGGTCTTTTCTACAGCTGCTTTAATTGCTGCATCATCTCCCCCGCTTGACATACCAATAATATTGGCACCTGCTTCTGCCAATGCCAAAGTCATTCCATATCCGATGCCTTTATTGCAGCCAGTAACTAATGCAGTCTTGCCTTCTAAACTAAAACTATTTAATACACTCATTTTTAATTATTTATTTTGGCGCTTCCCAACCAAAATATTGATTGGCGTTGTTAAAGCAAATGTCCTGAATAATCTTTCCAGTCCATGCAATATCATTCGGAAGTTCGCCCTCTTCTATTTCATTTCCAAAAAGATTACATACTATTCGACGGAAGTACTCATGTCTTGGGTAGGAAAGGAAACTTCTTGAATCCGTTAACATACCTACAAAACGACTTATCAGTCCCATATTGCTCAAGGCACTTAGTTGTCGCTCCATACCATCTTTTTGATCCAAGAACCACCAACCACTACCATATTGTACTTTGCCAGCAACAGATCCGTCATTAAAATTACCAATCATTGTTGCCATTAATTCATTGTCCGCAGGATTTAAATTATAGATAATCGTCTTCGTTAATTGATCCTCACTATCTAATTTATTTAAGAACCTTGCTAAGGCTGCAGCTTGCGAAAAATCACCAATACTATCCCAGCCTGTATCTGGCCCTAATTGTTGTAGCATTCTAGCATTGTTATTTCTTAATGCTCCTAAATGGTATTGCTGAATCCATCCTTTTTCCCAATCCCATACAGCAAAATGTAATAACATAGCAGATTTAAATTTGCGTTGTTCTGTCAAACTTAAATCATTGCCTGCAAGTGCTTTTGCAAAGATCAATTCAACTTCTTTTTCAGTAAATTCTTCAGCATAGATTTCTTCCAATCCATGGTCACTTACATTACATCCCATTGTTGCAAAAAAATCATGCCTGTTTTTTAAAGCGACTAAATAATCAGACAAGTTAGAAATACTGGCATTTGTTACTTCTTCTACTTTTTTTACATACAGCGCAAAAGATGAAGTGTTATTTACTTCCATTGCCTTGTCTGGACGAAAAGCTGGAAAAACTTTAACAGGAAAATTACTGTCTTTGATTTTCTGATGCCATTCTAAATTATCGACAGGGTCATCTGTTGTACAGATAACTCGTACGTTCATTTTTTGTATCAAACCCTGTGTAGAATAAGTTGATTCTTGCAACATGGAAGAGCATTGCTCGTATATTCCTTTTGCAGAACTTGGATTTAAAATTTCTTTTACACCAAAATATCTCTGTAATTCCAAATGTGTCCAATGGTATAAAGGATTGCGCATTGTATAGGGAACAGTTTCAGCCCATTTCATAAATTTCTCCTCATCCGTCTTGTTTCCGGTACAATAAGACTCATCCACTCCATTTGTACGCATAGCCCTCCATTTGTAATGATCTCCAGACAACCATGCATCTGTTAAATTTCTAAACTGCATATTCTCTGCAATTTGCTGTGGAGAGAGATGACAATGGTAATCAATCAAAGGCATTTGTTGAGCATACTCATGGTAAAGCGTTTGTGCTGTCTTTGTTTTTAATAAAAAGTTTTCGTCTAAAAAAGGTTTCATGCTAATTATCTATTTATACTTTATAAACTCACCCCACGCTTCCATGGAATAAAATCGTCTTGGTTTAACAATACCGCTTTAGGAGTTATTTCTCCACTAGCTACTTTAATACAATATTCTAAAATCGCTTCTCCCATTTCAGGAATTGTCATTTCACCTTCAATCACTGGTCCTGTATCAATATCAATGATATCTGCCATTCTTTTCGCAAGTGCTGTATTGCTTGATACTTTAATTGTAGGACATACTGGATTACCCGTTGGCGTGCCCAAGCCTGTCGTGAATAAAATTAAAGTAGCCCCTGCAGCTGCTTTTCCTGTTGTTGCCTCTACATCATTACCCGGAGTGCAAACTAAATTCAAGCCTTTCTTTGTAGCAGGTTCTGTATAATCCAACACATCTACTATTGGAGAATTGCCCCCTTTCTTAGCAGCACCCGCACTTTTAATAGCATCCGTAATTAAACCGTCTTTAATATTTCCAGGGGAAGGATTCATATGGAAACCAGATCCTACTTGTAAAGCGGAGTCTGAATAAGATTTCATCAAATGGATAAACTTATTCGCCGCATCTGGATTAATTGTTCTGTTGATTAATTCTTGTTCAACGCCACATAGTTCTGGGAACTCTGCTAACAAAACAGTTCCGCCTAAACCTACAAGCAAATCGGCACAGTAACCCACTGCAGGATTCGCAGAGATACCGCTAAACCCATCACTCCCGCCGCACTTAACCCCTAAACATAATTTGTCTAAACTTGCAGGTGCACGTTTTTGCTTATTGGCTTCTACTAAACCTTTAAATGTAGATTGGATTGCACTTGCAATCATTTCCGGCTCACTCAAAGATTTTTGTTGTTCAAAAATATAAAGTGGTTTATTGAAATCAGGATTGCGCTCCTTAATGTCCTTTTCAAAATCGGATAATTGAAGATTCTGACAACCCAAACTCATTACTGTTATGCCAGCCACATTTGGATGATCTGCGTACGCAGCCAATAACTTACTTAAAACTGCCGCATCCTGACGAATACCACCACAGCCGCCTTGGTGGTTTAAAAATTTAATACCGTCAATATTTTCAAATACTCTTTGATTAGACAAAGTATTTGGCGCTAATGAAACCGCCTCATTAATATCCTTGCCTTCTTTAAAAGCATTGATTAAATCCTTTGTGTAATTTTTATATTGATTGGAAACCGAATAGCCTAATTCATTGTGTAATGCTTCTTTAATGACGTCTAAGTTTCTGTTTTCACAAAAAACTGTAGGGATAAATAACCAATAATTGGCAGTGCCAACACGACCATCTGCTCGGTGATAACCGTTGAAAGTTCGCCCAGCAAATTTTGAAACATCAGGCATTGTCCAGCTATAGTCATAAGGCTTAAACACATAAGGCTCAGAAGCATGGTGTAGATTGTCGGTAGACATACGCGCACCAGCAATGACATCGGCTGTTACTTTTCCAACCAATAAGCCGTACATAATAACTGCAGTCCCTTTTGCTAAATCCTGCATATAAAATTTATGTTTTGCAGGAATATCTTCTTGCAAAACAACCTTTACGCCTTCATACTCCATCAGGTCCCCTTTGCTTAAACTTTGCAAAGCAACAAGTACATTATCCTTTGGATTTACTTTTAAAATAAGTTGTTTCATGCTACTAATATATTTTTCATTCCATTTTCTTTAATTTTTTCAACCCAGCTGCTCACTTGAGCCACAAACAAAGCATCTTTACAATAGTCTTCTGTTACAATACTTTTCTGATGCGCTTGCTCCATATATACAACAAATGCAGCAAAGCCAATACTCATAAACTTTGAAGGAGTTTCATATTGAGCAGCAAATGTTTCCATCAAATAGCCATTACGCATTTTCATCTTCTCTTCAAAGTTCATCGCAATGCTTGTCCATTTATGCTCGATATAGGGATTAGCAAAACGCTCTAATACTTTATTTGAAAATTGAATCGCATCTTCTTTAGTAATAGTCTCACTAACCACACATGGCACTATTTCATCCTGTGCTAGATACTGAATAAATGTTTTAAATCCATGATCACGCATAGCTTCAATTACAGTATCAAAACCTGCTAGTATTGCAACAGCACAACTAAAAGTATGGGTACCATTCAATAACCTTAATTTCAATTCTCTAAACTTAACAATACTAGGAGCGATACAAATGCTATCATCTGTTTTAGCAAAAGATAACTTTTCTATTGTTGAACGCTTACTTGTTTCAATAGCCCACAAAGCAAAAGGCTCACTTGTAATTAATAAATTGTCCTTATAGCCCAACTTCTTTTCTAAGGTTTCCATTTCAGCCTCACTTACCATGCCAGGCACAATTCGATCAACCAGGGTATTACAGAAATCATTTGCTTCATTCATCCATTGAATAAATTCAGATGGCAATGCTAAAATTGTAGCCAACTGATTCACTAAGCTATTTAATAAAATGCCATTGTCAGGCATTAACTCCGTCGGCAGGATGACCCAGCCTTTATGGATATCTCCATTAAAATGTTTCCACCTTTCGAACAACAATGCCAATAACTTTCCAGGAAAAGAATGAGGGGTACCATGATTGATATTGTCTGAAGCATCCAAGACCATGCCCGCTTCAGTGGTATTCGAAATGATTATCTCTATGTTTTCAGCGCTAGCCAATGTTATAATTTGATCCCAATCAGATGCTGCTGCCAGTACCCTACTAATAGATGTATTTATGAAATGCTTGTCGATATTTTCCCCATTGTATACACCTCTTACACAATGCGTAAACAAAGCATCCTGCTCAGCAAATTCATCCACGCCCCCTTTGCTTGTAGATTTTATTACGACTATGCTACCATTAAAAACTTGTTGCTGATTTGCATGGTGAATAAAATAGTCAGGCAATCCCCTTAACAAGACCCCAGTTCCAAACTGTATTACTTTTTCAGTAACTGGAAACACTAAACTTGTGTCCTTTTGGGCAATCTCTTTATTTAATACAGTTACGCTCATCTCTTTAATTATTCTTTTATTGTGCTAATGGATTCCATCTATCTCCAAATACCCAATTCGCATTAATATCAGAAGCTTTAGGGCTGCCTTTTGCTTCTTGTAAATTGTTTTTATAAAATTTATTTTTATCCGAACCACCTATACATTCATAGTAATAGACTCTTCTTGGCCAGCTTAATGTATTGGTTGTTTTGACTTGATAAATATCTTCTCCAGACATATTTGCAGCAAAATGGCAATTGATTAAATAGAATTGCGCATCTCTATGAAACCTACCTAGATTAAATCCATCAAAACCTTTGAAGTCGCAGTTGACAAGTACGTTTTTTGCATCCTCCTGTAAAGAGCCGTCATGCCAAATAGCTGCAGAGCCTGTATTACTAATAAACTTGCAATTTTCTGCATAAGCCCAGCCACGAGGGCAGTAAAAATCTACCCCACCTTCAAGGATGCAATCTTTCAAATAAAACATACCATCTGTCGTATTCCAAGGACTCATGGTATCACCTCCAAAAGCTCTAAAATGACAATTGTCGAATTTTAATTTTGTGGCATAAAAACTTCTGAACGCCATTTGATGTCCAGTTGGCTGAACCAATTTATAATTGGCGGAGTCTAAAGCACAAGGGATTTTAATAGCTTCTTTATGATCAAAACCATAAGTATTTTCGATCGTTAAATTTTTGAAATTAATATTTTTACATGAATCAACATTCACTGTAGCTACACCCCAATCATCAATATTTTGACATCGCCATGCATCTCTTGCTATAGATTGCGAAATCACCGTTTTGCCAATACCCGCGCCAACTAATTCAAAACTGCTTTTTTTAATAAATAATTTTTCTTGGTATACACCTGCCTCAATTTCAATAGAAATAAAATCATGCGCTCCTGAGGGTATTTGATCAATAGCAGCTTGAATGGTTTTAAATTGACCACTCCCATGCTTGCTTACCCTCCATACTTCACCATTCGCATATGTGAAAAGAGATAGGGCAATAAAGATTGCCAGCAGTGTATATGATTTAAATTTTAACATCCTACTATTTAGACAATGTCCAGTTTACAACTTGTTGCATAGCTTCGAAATTTTGAAAACTGATTGGCAATTTTCTGCCATCCACATATTCATTGTATAACCAAGGATCACCAATTGCAATTACTTTTCCTTTGCCATAATTTGCAATTGCTGCAACAACCTTTTCGTTTACCTTAGCAATTGAAGCTGCATTTAAACTCAACTGCATTGCGCTCACTTCCTTAACATATATTTTTGTACCCTCTTTTAGGACCGCATTACCTTGTACTGGTAGTGCCGAACCCATTTCAAAAGCATTCCCTTTGACCATATTGATTGATTCATTTGTAAAGTGCATCCCAAATTTTTCGGATAATATATTTAGATGCTCTAAATCACAGTTTGCAGAATCATTTGCAAAAAGCATAAGCACCCCTCCTTCTTTTACCCAATTACTAATTACCAATGCGTCTGTTGCATTCATATAATTTGGAGATGGATTGTCCTTTAAATTATCTGGGTCTACAATTAAATAAACTGCTGCCTTACTTAACGATGAGGCAGTAGGTGCTGTTAAAAGTGTTTTTAAATGTGCGCCTTTACTTTCAAATTGTCTTCCCAACATGCCAAAACCACCATTCGAAATATCTTCCCATGCATAGTGCCATCTTGTATCACGACCAAATGCGTCTTTTTTTATTTCATTATTGTAAAACGCATCTAGTAAAACAACCGGATGCTTGATATCCACTGATCGCTTTATTTTTTCATGATTAAATTCCGCCTCTATTGTCGCTTGTAAAAAAGCCCCCATCCCTTTTGGATCGTTTACTACAACTGGCTCTTTAAAATAATAATCCAAACTTCCATCTCTATATGGATTGCCACCTAATCCAGATACACTTACAGTTCCTTTCAAATTGAATTGTCCCGCATCATTCACAATGAAATTTGTTAGCAAACCCGCATAAGCTTTTTTTGCTTGATCAAAATAATCAGCAGAAATATACCCTTTACGAATCGCCTTTAAAAGTGTTAAGGTAAACATACTTGAAGCAGATGCTTCTTTATAATTTCTAGGGTCATTTGGCACATCTAAAATGTCAAACCAAACACCCTCCTTTGGATCCTGAACCTTAAGAATTGCTGTGGACCATCTTTGCAATATTTGAATCAAAGAATCTCTACCAGGATGATTCGCTGGATAATAATCCAATGCATCCACTAAAGCCACGCCATACCAGCCCATAGCTCTTGCCCATATATGCGGCGATTTTCCTGAAACTGGATCAGCCCATTTTTGTTGTTTACTTTCATCCCATGCATGATACAATAAACTTGTCTTTGGGTCTCTAGTATATTTCTCTACTAAAACAAACTGTCTTGTTATGTCATTATAAGCTGTTGTGTCATGAAATACAGCTGCCCATTGTGCATAAAATGCAGCACCCATATATAAACCATCTAACCACATTTGATTAGGGTAGATTTTTTTATGCCAAAAACCACCTAAGGTATTTCTTGGGTGGTTTAATAATTGATTGTGTAATTGATCTAGTGCCTTTTTATACTTCTCTTTGCCAGTCACCTGATATAATGTCAATAAAATTTTTCCATTGTTTAAATGATCAATATTAAAATCATCTGGCTTATAATCATGAATAGAACCATCGTCTTTTACATAATAATCCATTGCATGTTGCATGTAATTAAAATATTGCGCATCACCAGTTGCATTCCATAATGATTCTATGCCACGTAATATTACGCCCTGGTCATAACTCCATCTTGCTTTGCCACCTGGCTTAACAGAAAATGAGTCAGGCCAAATATGCATTGCTGTTGCAGCAAATTTTTCTGCTAAACTTATACGACCAGCATTGATCTTTTTCAATGCAATGGTATCAATCACTAATTCATTTGCGTTAGATGTATTTAAGATTGGGCCTTTATCCGTTGTAATAATAGTTGAATTTTTGATGGATACACCAGTCGCCTCTTCAATCTGTATGCCTTGCTTTGACTTGATATATAATTTATCTAAGTTAATATTTCTAATATGCATTTCTGGAAGACCCCTAACAAATACAGCCTTACTTGCGCCATCCACAACGATATTGTCAAAATAGAAATTTTTGAATTGTGGTGTTGCTTCTGTTACTGGGAATTTTTCAACTACCACTTTAACACCATCTTCATTGTTTATTTTTATAGGATCTACTGCTGCATAATACATGTCAAACAAGATCGCTTCTCCAACAATATCCTTCATATTGACATTGTGCGCGTAGATGTTTTCTACAAGACCGCCTCTACCTCTTACCGTTTTGAATCTCAATCCAATATCTGTACCAATAAATGTACAATCATAAATATGGATATTTTTTGCGCCGCCACTCATTTCGCTTCCTATTACAAATCCACCATGCGCATGATAAACGGTACAGTTTTTTACGATTACATTTTGAGTTGGCATACCTCTTCTGCGTCCATCTTCGTCTCTACCACTTTTTATAGTGATGCCATCATCACCAGTATCAAATACACAATCTTCTAATTGTACATTACTACAACTCTCTAAGTCAATAGCATCTGTATTTGCGCCCCACCATGGGTTTTTAACACGCATTCCTTTTACGGTAATATCCTTACTCATTAAGAAATGTGTAGTCCAAGCTGGCGAATTCTCAAAAGTCACACCCTCTATCAACACTTTGCTACAACCATTAATTCTTAACATGTTAGGACGTAGAAAGTCTTTTATATTTTCAAAGTCTTGTAATTTTTTCCCGTTAACCAACTTGCCAATATCTTTTGACTTAGACGCATCAGCCGCAGCTTTTGAAGGATACCAAGTTTTTTTATCGTCCGTTAACGCGCCACCATAGGTTTGTAAATGTCTTTTCCATTCTGCTTCGGATAATTTTTCTTTCTTAAGTGGTCTCCAATAAATGCCATTACCGTTGATGATACCTAAACCTGTTATGGCAATATTAGTTTGATTTTCTGCAGAAATCGGAGATTGGCATCTTGCCGCATCCACTCCTTCAAAGGAAGAAACAACTAAAGGATATAATGAAAAGTCTGCACTAAATACGAGCAATGCTCCTTTATCTAAATGCAAATTTACATTTGACTTTAAAACAATTGGACCAGTCAACCATTGTCCTTTCGGTATCAATACGACTCCGCCTCCTTTTTGGTGCATCAAACGGATAGAAGCATTGATTGCTTCTGTGTTTAAAAACTGTCCGTTGGCTACTGCACCCAATTTTTGAATTGAGATAGTATCTTTTCTAAATAAGGTTGGCAATACCTTAAAATTGGGTTGCACTTGAGACATCCCAGATAAGCAAGAAATACTTGCTACACAAGCAATTAACAATCGTTTCATAGAGGAATAAATTTAAAGAAATAAGCCCATTTAAGGACATAAAACAGGCAATTCTACTAGCCAATTTACGCAAACGATACCGGCTATATTTTGTCAAAAATGACTAACTTCATGGTTCAATTCTAACCTATAATGAAATTCGAAGCCATCACGATCAAAGATATAGCCAAAGCTTTGGGTCTTTCGAATTCTACCGTAAGTAGAGCGATTAGAG
>JACCDH010098029.1_pt1 | contig 13808 bp, 10 predicted proteins | sample 7442481 | NCBI WGS metagenome assembly JACCDH01 (sample SAMN15323433, study PRJNA562643) | freshwater metagenome | isolation source: river surface water | place: USA:Blue River Watershed | collected 2017-08-15
CAGAAATGGCAGAAATAGATAGCTCCGGTGGCGGGAAGAAAGGCGGGAAGAAGCGTAGTAAAAAGATGTCGACCAAAATCGACATGACACCTATGGTGGACTTAGGCTTCTTGTTGATTACTTTCTTTATGTTAACGACAACGTTAGCAAAACCCGTTACCATGCAATTAAACATGCCTGATAAAACGGATACCAAGGAAACTTCACCAGTTAAATTGTCTGAAACACTTACAGTGTGTCCAGATGAAACGAAGGTGTATTATTACCAAGGTATTCCTACGGAAGCAGGTACAGTAATGCAGGTGACCAACTATTCTGAAACAGGCATTCGCAAGGTTATTGCGGATCTTAAGGCGAAAGTTGGTTCTAATTTTACCATCGTAATTAAGCCTACGAAAAAAGCAAAATATCGTAATATGATTGATATGCTTGATGAGTGTGCGATTACTAACAATAAGCGTTATGCTTTGTTGGAAATTGATCCGGATACGGAAGCTTTGATTAAACGATCAGGTAAATAGACCTATTAAATTAATTTTAAATTAAACGAATATTATGTCACAAGTAATAAGCCAAAATGCTACTTTGGACGATATTATCTTCAAAGACAAGAACCGTGAATTCGGTGCTTTTGTTCTTCGGAAGACGTATCCTAAAGTAATGAAGCGGTCGGTATTACTAGGCTCTGCACTCTTTGTCGGTGCTCTTTTAATCGCAGCTTTCTGGAAACAGTTAACTGCCGAATCAGAAGAAAAGACTGAGGTGACTGCTGAAGTAATGAAACTGGATAAGCCTGCTCCTACCAAGAAGGTTGAGTTGCCGCCACCGCCACCGCCGCCACCACCCAAAGAAATTCCTAAGGTGACTACGACGAAATTCTTACCTCCAGAAATCAAGCATGATGAGGAAGTAACGAAGCCTGAGCCACCACCTGAAGAAGTTCGTGGTAACACAGCATCGGAAACTGTGAAAGGGGAAACGGAAACGTATGAGCCACCTGTGGATCCTGATGCAAAAGGCGCTGAGCCAGTTGAGCCGCCTAAACCAGCTGAAGATGAAATCTTTACAGCGGTTGAGCAGCAAGCAGAATTCCCAGGAGGACCCCGTGCTTTCGGTGCCTTCTTGCAAAAAAACTTACGTTACCCATCAGCTGCACAACGTGCTAACGTGGGGGGTAAAGTATACGTTCAGTTCGTTGTGAACACTGACGGTACTATCCAAGACGTTCAAGTTTTGAAATCTGTAGGTTTCGGTTGCGACGAAGAAGCCGTACGTGTAATTAAATCGGTACCAAGATGGACTCCTGGTAAGCAATCAGGTCGCCCAGTGCGTTCTCGCTTTACACAGCCGATCACGTTCGTGTTATCTGAGTAATTTTTATTTGAAGATTCGAGTCAGACCTGCTAAATTTTTATTTGGCAGGTCTGATTGTTTAAATTCTAGTATGAAACGTTCCATGGCCATTTGGGTTAATATTTCTTTTCGTGTTTTTGTCGCTTTAGCCTACACTTTGTTGGGTGCTTATGTGGCTTTTTGGTCTGCATTTGATTTAGGGGAATGGGCTGGCGTGCAGATTACCCTTTTATTAGGAATCTTATTTATGTTGTACGGATTGTTTCGGATTTGGCGCGCTTATTTGTATTTTCGAGAAGCGGATGAATCATCTAATTATGCTGAATATGAAGACTAATTTAATGGCCGGCTTACTGACTGCAATAGTCATGATGAGTTGTGGTACGAAAAAAAATGAAGTGAAAGATGGTCCTACAACGGGGACGATCAATTTGGGGGTAGATGAGTCTTTCCAACGAGTTGTCGAAGCGGAAAAGGTTGCTTTTCGTGATAACTACCATTTTGCGAATATTAATTTGCAATTCAAGCCTGAGAATGAAGCAATTGCCGATTTACTAAATGACAAGGTTCGGGGAGCTGTTGTTACACGGGAGTTGACTGAAGCCGAGAAGGCTGTATTTACACGCGAGAAAATTACTTATCGGAGTTTTAAGTTTGCCGCAGATGGAATTGCTTTGTTGGTTCATTCTTCCAACAAAGACACGTTAATTGGCTTAGATCAGTTGAAGGCATTACTTTCGGGCCAACAAAAATCATGGAAATCCATCGGTTCTTCGCGCGGTGGGGATGTTGAATTAGTCGTAGATAAGGCGAATTCCAGTAACATTAAGTTTTTAGTTGACCTGTTTGGTTTAGGGAATAGCGGATTGTCGGTATCAGCTGCGGGTTCCAACAAAGAAGTCATTGAATACGTTAAATCACATCCGAATGCGATGGGGATTATTGGGTCCAATTGGATTAGTGATGGAGATAATCCAACTTCCCTTGGATTTATTCGTTCGGTTAATGTGATGTCGGTCGCAAAGGAATCCACCTTACCTCAGGCTGAGTTTTATCAGCCCTTTGGGTATAATTTGGCTTTAAAAAAATATCCTTTGCGTCGCGAAGTGAAAATTATTTTAAAGGAATCTTATTTGGGTTTAGGGACTGGATTTGTGAATTATGTCTGTGGAGACATGGGGCAACTGATTGTTTTGAAGTCGGGCTTAATTCCTTTGACCCGACCTATCACGATTCGGCAATATCAAATCAGTCAATAAAGGCTAATTTGTAGAGTTGAATTTTGAATTTTTAGTAGAAATATTAGTATATTTGTGATTCAAATTTTTTTAAACTTTTAAAGTAATTAGTTGAATTTTTTCAATGTTTACGCCTAAGAAAAATACTATTTTAACAAAATATTTACTTACAATGATGAAAATGAAATCGTGGCTTTTGGGAGTTGGTTTGTTGTTGACCAATTTGGCTTTCGGGCAAACAATTCAAGATGGTTTGCATATGATGGATCGCCATCAACCGAGCCGTGCGAAACAGGTTTTTGAGGGTTTAGTTGCAGCACAGCCTACAGGTGAAAATTATTTCTATTTAGGGTATTATTTCTTGAATCAACGGGATTGGGATAATGCGCGTAAGGCATTCGAAGCTGGAAAGGCAGCGGATCCTAAGAACTATTTGAATCAAGTAGGATTGGCTTCGATTTTGGTCGGTCAAAACAAGGTCAACGATGCGAAAGTTGAGTTTGATCGTATTTTAGCTGAGACAAAGAATAAAAATATTGATGTGATGTACCGCATCGCGGAAGCCTATTCAATGTATTACATCTTGGGCAAAGAAGATTCATTCAATGCGAATAACAATGATCCTGCTGAGTCTATCCGTTTAATCGATTTGATTCAGGATCGTATGATGAAAGATAAAAAATTACCTACTGCCGAGCATTACATTGTTAAAGGAGATGCTTATTTGATTAAGAATGATGGCGGAAATGCGGTAACTGCTTATGAAAATGCACTTGCGCAAGAGCCTCGTAACATCAAGGCAAAAGTGAAAATTGGTACAGTTTATTTACGTGGTAAAAACTACAAAGAAACGCAAGTTCGTTACAAGGAAGCAATTGATTTGGATTCAAACTATGCACCTGCTTTGCGTAAGTATGGAGAATATTTGATCGTAGGTAGCCAATACAAAAATGCATCACGTTATTTCCGTCGCTATTTGGAAAAAGCTGAGGCTACTCCACAAGTAACTTTAGAAACGGCTAAATTATTGTTCTTATCAAAGGATTATGATGGAGCCATGAAATTTACGGACGAGGCTGACAAGAAAGGTGTTCAAGATGATGACATCTACCGTATGCGTGGTTATTCAAATGTGGAGATGGGTAATTTCCAACAAGGTATCGACAACTTAGACGGTATGGTGAAGCGCGGTGTTAAGCCTTACTTCATGGATGATTTGTATTTTGGTAAAGGATACCAAGGATTAGGAAAAGATTCATTGGCTTTAGTGTACCTAGAGCGTGCTGCACCATTGGATACAAACAATAACGTTTATTCGATCATTCACGATGTACGTTATAAGCAAAAGCGTTATGCAGATGCTGCAGCAGCAGGATTGAATGCGATTCAATGGAAAGTTAAAAAATCACAGACAGTTGGTTCTGGTGATTATTTCAAAGTTGCCATGGATTACTATCTAACTGCAGCTTTTATTAATAAGGCAGATACCATTGCTCGTCCAGCAATGGCCATGCGTGCGGATTCTATGTTCGCGAAGGCGATTGAAATCAATGACAAATGGCCTCCGTTCTACATCAACCGTGCACGTACTAATAACTTAATTGATTATACAGGTACGAAGTGGTTAGGTGCTCCTTTTTACGAGAAATTCTTAGCAGCGGTGGAAACACAACGTGCTGAAAAAGGACAATACAAAGAGGATAAAAACCAATTGTTCGAAGCGTATAAATTTTTAGGTGGTTATCATTTATCGGTAACGAAAGATGAAGCCAAAGTGAAGGAATTGTTCACGAAAGCACAAGAAATCAAACCGGATGATGTGGATATTAAAGCCTACTTCAATCCGACACCGGCTGCAGCACCCGCTGCTCCCAAGAAATAACGAATTGAAGAAGCCCAGCAATGGGCTTCTTTTTTTTAACGAAAAGCAATTATGGCATACGCATTAATTACAGGAGCAAGTAAGGGAATCGGGAAAGAGATCGCGAATGAGTTAGCAATTAAGGGATATGATTTATTACTCATCGCCCGAAATTCCTATGAACTTCAAATGGTCAAAGAGGAATTTGAAAAGAAATATGGCTTGAAGGTGGATTATCTTGTGGCCGATTTATCCGATTCCGGTTCTGTCGATCGTATCGTTACTTGGGTCGAAGAAAAACAAGTTGATTTGCGCATCTTGGTTAATAACGCAGGTTATGGCTTAGTAGGTGAGTTCGAAAAATACAGTTTCGATGAGAATCAAAAAATGATGCAGGTTAATATGCAAGCATTGGTTGAGATGTGCCAAAAGTTCTATCCCTACTTAGTTGGGAAAGGTCAAGCCTATGTCTTGAATATCGCTAGTTCGACGGCCTACCAAGCGATTCCAAACATGAGCTTGTATGCCGCAACGAAAGTGTTTGTTTTGAATTTTTCGAGAGGCCTATATCACGAGTGGAAGGAAAAAGGAATTTCTGTTACGGTGGTGAGTCCTGGGGCTACAACGACCAACTTCAATGACCGTGCGAATTTACAAGATAAGGCACGCAAGGCAGCAGAAAAGGTGACTATGACACCTGCTGCGGTCGCAAAATTAGCGGTAGATGGGATGTTTGCGAAGAAGATTGAGGTAATTACAGGTATGGTTAATAAATTTGGGGCATTTCTGGCTTGGGTCGCTCCCAAAGCTATTAGTGAAAAAGTCGCCAAGGGAATATATGAATAAGAAAAAGGCCAGCATTCGCTGGCCTTTTTTGTTGGTCGGGATGACAGGATTTGAACCTGCGACCACACGCCCCCCAGACGTGTACGCTACCGGACTGCGCTACATCCCGATTTTCTGCAAAGGTACATATTGAACGCTTTTTTGTCAATCTGAAACGATGAATATTCGTCTTACCCTCGACCATTTTTCCGTAAATATCTTCAACAGGTATGCGCCCGAAATGATATCTGTGAGTTCAATGTGCTGAATTTGACTTGAGTCACTCAAGTGCCACTGTTTGATTTCTTTTCCCTGTAGATCAGACAAAATGACTTCAATGTTTTGTAGCGTTTCCTGTATTTCGATTTGCATTTTTCCCCCTTTATTTGGATTCGGATAAACGTATACACCAGGATCATCGGCAGGAATCCCGAAACTCGCCACTTGAAAGGGTGAATAACATTGAATGGGTTTGGCATCTGCCATTTCATATGTTCGAATGGCTCTCACCTGAAATAATCCAGATTGTCGGATTTTGATTTGTGCTGTCGTGTCATTTAAGCGATTTTTATTTATTATCCATTCATACTTGGTTATGGGTTCTTGGTTGGATGCAACTATAAAGTATACACCCGATCGAATGAGTTTAGGCATCCAAGGGTTTTCTTGAGCAATGAATCGAATGGGAAGGCTGGGTGGGGACCAACAGCCATATTCGTTTTGCGTATTTAGGTAGATGACATCACTCGTTGCGATCACAATCGAATCTTTTTTTGCACCGGTACTCCAATGATATTCGAAGGCGGGTGATGCATGCACAACCATAAATTCCCCCAAACAAAATTGCCGATTGATCGCCTGGATGCTCGGCTGCTTTTCGTCAGGGAAGTGGAAGGTTGTCTTGGTTGCGCTGGGCGGAGACCAACAATCCATCGAATCCTGCCATGCTACTTCATAAGATTTAGGTCGGACTGAGTAAATAATGGGCTGCGTTTCTCCGGTGGACCAACGGTAATTGATGCCTGTTTTATTTAGGGTCAATTTTGTCGAGTCTCCCGGACAAAATCCTCCGTTTTTTTGTAAAACGATCATTGGTTTCTCTGGCGTAGGGTACACTAAGATGCTAAGTTTTTTGCTGGGATTTGACCAACAAGTTCCATCATCTGATGCTTGGGCATGAACCTCAATATTGCCAGCTTGTTTGCCCAAAACCATGAATGTTGAATTAGCATCATGTCCGTTCCATAAATAGAAGGGATGTGAATCCATCGTGCGGACTAGGGCGGAATCTCCGACACAAATATGTTTGGCTATACTGATGAGTTCAGGCTGTGCAGGTTTGGGATGCATTTCGATATAGATTGATTCGCTCCGATAGGTGCAAGCATTTCGTTGAATGACGGCTTGGTAATTACCCGGTGCAAGTACTTCGTATAGCTTGTTTTGCTGTGTAAAAAGATGGCCATTATATTCCCAACCGATCATGTTTGCGCCATTCGGTAATTGAATACCTAGGCTTGTTTTATCGCCCTCACAAACGAAATTATGGTAGTTGGTCTGTATGTTTATTTCAGGAGGATTAAGGCCGGGGAGGAAAATAGTTAGCGGTTCGCTGATGCTTTCAGGACATACAATATAGAGTTCCGTATTATCGGGAATGTAGGATTCAAAATCATTACTTATAAAGGTTGTTTTGTGGTTTAAGGTGATTTGCGTTCTAACTGGGCAACCGCTTACATGCAAGCCATATGTCGCCGACCCGCAGTTTTGCCGGAGTTCATAGTTTAATTGAACGCGAGGTAAGGGATTTGATGTTGTGTCAACCAGAGGTGGATTGACAATAGAGGGCGGGTTGATATTTGTACTATCTATGGGGTTGCATGTAACTGCTGAACGAATTCGGACAGCTATAGCAGTTCGATCACTTTCGCATCCATTAATTTTTTGAGACACATAGCGAGTTAAGGTGCTATTTTCAGGATTTGCGGTGGTGGAATAGGTCGTTGCGGTACTCAATGGGCTAGTACTTGTGGCATTCTGATACCAAATATTAGTAAGCCCTCCACTTGCTTTAAACGTAATTCTGAGACCTGGACAAATTTCAGCGACAGTTCCTGCATTTTCGGGCGGTGCTGGTTTCGGAAATGCTTGTGCTTGCGTTCCGGTGGAAAGGGGACTTTCGCATCCGGCGTTGTTGCAAGCGGCGAAGTAGTTTCGCGGATTTCCGTCAGTATGTGTTACGAGTAAGCGCGCACCAGATCCGATGGGATTTCGCTGGGAATCATACCATTGTGTTGTATAGGGTGAACAGCCAGATGCATTGACGGAAAAGGCCTGATTTATACATCCTGAATAGCTGTTTGCGGCATGTCGGGGTATGGGGCTAAGCTTGATTTGTAAGGTGATTTCAGATGAAGTCCTTGGGCAAGTGGCGGTTTGATTCTGATTGCTGGTTGAACCTTCATTATCGTTATTTGGGCTGACGGTAAAGTCGGTGCGTATTTTAAATTTCTGTCCATCGAGATTCGCGCTGGCCCGTGTGATGCGTAATTGATTTTGTTGGCTCCCTTGAAATTGGTCATCATCTACCAAATCGATGAACGCCCCTCCATTGACTGAGCGCATCCATTGAAATTGCATGGAACCTTCGGTTTGTACAGATTCCAAAACACCATTTCCTCGTTCGCAAATTGCGGGGTTCAGGATGGAATTGATTTTACGTAATTGAATGCTGGCAGGAGTTGAATAGACAAAGCAGTTCCCGATGCCCACTTTCACCCGGTATTGCGTCCCCGTTGGATTCGCTGTATTTCCTGTGGGCATGATCTGGTAATTTGCTTGTATTGCCCCTGAGATTGCAGTGAAACTCACATCCTGCGGTCTTTTCTTCTCCCATTGGAAAGTTGTCCCATTACTCCCCACAATCATCCGAATCGAGTTGCCGTCGCAGTCGGCCTGCGACTGGGGTTGTTGGGTTATCGTGGGGCATTGGGGCAATGCGAGGAAGGGGAGGAGGAAAAGGAGTAAGGATTTCATTTTTATAGGGTTAGGTTTTATAGCCTCAGACTTAAAAGAGTTCGAAGTCCGGAGTCTAGGGTTATTGGGTTTGTTCGCCTTCGGCGCTCCCTAGGCTTTAGCCTAGGGAGCCCAGACTAAAGTCTGGGGTTATAAGTTTGGTTTGCCTTTGGCTGCCCCAGTGTAAGGTCTGGGGTCATAAGCTATTTATAACCTCAGACTTTAGTCTGAGGATTTCTACGTGAAAATAAACCGAATGCTCATGGCATCTCATTCCCCAAATGAATCCCTCCTTCGATTATCAATTTCATGATAAAAAAAAGCCAGCCCCCGATCATCGGAGGCTGGCAAGAAAATCAATAAGATGATAATTTTAGATATCGCAGATGCCAACGGCCTGTGCAAGGGAAGCCATTTTATCTTCGCGAGCCGGAATGAATTCCTGGCCAATGTATCCTTTATACCCTGTGTCGTAAATCGCTTTGATGATCGCACGGTAATTTAATTCTTGTGTATCATCAATCTCATTACGTCCCGGAACACCACCGGTATGGTAATGAGAGATGTATGGATAGTATTTCTTAATGGTTGCAATTACGTCTCCCTCCATGATTTGCATGTGGTAGATGTCATATAACAATTTAAATTTGTCCGAACCCACCATCTCACAAAGTGCTGCGCCCCATTCGGTCGTATCCGCTTGGTAGTCTTTGTGGTTCACTTTGGAGTTCAATAATTCCATCGAAATCGTCACATCGTAACGTTCCGCCGTTTTCATGACACGCTGTAAGCCTTTTTTACAATTGATCAAACCATCCTCATCACTCATGCCATCGCGGTTTCCCGAGAAGGTGATGATGTTTTTTACGCCGGCTTTCGCAGCTTTTGGTATGATATCTTCGTAGAAACCGACCAAAGCATCGTGGTTTTTGACCTTGTTAAAGAAGTTCGGGATGTTCATTCCCGCTGGGTATTTACCCCAACCGATGGCCGCGGTCATGTCGTATTTTTTTAAAATGTCCCATTCTTCAGGACCCGTTAATTCGATGGAAGATAAACCAATGCGTTTGGCATTCACGATTAATTCCTCAAACGGAATCTTATCATAACACCAGCGACAAGCCGAATGCTGTACTTTGCCTTTTAGGTCTGCACCCACGGCGATGTCCGCTTTCTTGAAACGGTCCTCCATGGACGAACCGAATAATCCCAAACCGGCTAATCCTGCCGAGCTTTTAAGGATTTCTCTCCGACTCAAATTGTTTTTCATAGTCTTTGTTTGATAGGTTTAATTGAAATTTGCAAGCATGCTCGCCGTTTGGTGAGCAATCTTTTCATTGTATGCACGCGCGATGGATTTGTACCGAAAGAGATCAATGATGGTGCCAATCAATAAAAATCCACCCGTAAAAAAATAAAGCAATCCCAATCCGATTCGATCCGTGATGAACCGCTGTAGTCCGGCAAAACACACAAATCCGGCCAAGGTACATACCAAAATTAAGACTGGATCGCGGCGCTTGCTCAGATAAATCGACATGAATTGCGATTGTTGCTCCTCCGACATCCCCTGTAAAATCGGCGTGAGTCCATTGGCTTCTGCCAAATCTAAACTAGCCAGTTGGGGAAGGATGTTCGAGTTCATCAGTGAAAAATGAGATTCAAGCTGTTAGTTACGAAAATTTCACTTAGCTCAAAAATGATTCCCGGTAAAATTCCGAAAATGATACTCAGGATGCCCAATCCGAAAAGACTGAACTTCTCCAGTAAGGTCAAGTCAGGCAATTCCCAAGTACTCTCGCGTACAAAATAGCTTCCTAAATAGATCTTTTGGAAAGTCCATAATAAATAGCCGGCTCCCAATAAGATGCCCAATCCACCTAGGATGGCATAAATGGGAGTTAGATGCGTGCTCGTAAAGGCTCCCATTAAACTGAAAAATTCGCCGATAAACCCAGAGAATCCCGGTAAGCCCAAGGATGCAAAAATTGCGATGCCTGATACGACCGTGAACCAAGGCATTTTACTTGCTAGGCCGGAGAAATTATCGATTTGGCGATTGCCTGTCCGACTGTACAATACGCCGACCATCAAGAATAATAAGGAGGATAAAATTCCGTGGGATAATAATTGGAAGATGGCACCCTGCCAGCCTTCGGGGGTGAAGGATGCGATTCCGACCAACACAAATCCCATGTGCGATACGGATGAGTAAGCGACTAATTTCTTCAAATCCGCCATCGCTAAGGCATTGTATGCCCCATAAATGATGGACAAAACGCCTAATCCCGCCATGATGCTCGCTGCGTCTACAGCCTCCGTAGGAAAGAATGGAATAGCCATGCGCAACCAGCCGTAAGCTCCTATTTTCAATAAGACCCCGGCCAATAAAACAGAGATAGGCGTAGGCGCTTCCACGTGCGCATCCGGTAACCACGTGTGCAATGGAACCAAAGGCAATTTGATCGCAAAGCCGATGAACAATAGCCAAAATCCCCAGGCACGTCCCGATAATCCGCCTAATAGGAATCCCGATTGTGGACTGAATAGGTTATTCGGTTGGCAATTTTTGGGATCACTTAACACCTGCAAATCAAAGCTGTGTACGATTTGATTGGGTGCGATTTCATGCGCCGCTAAAGCTGTTTGAATGGATGATAAATCATGAAATCCTAAGTTCGGAAAAGCTATTGCCGTTTCATTGGGATCCATATAGGCCAAAGCGATTCCCAACATCACGATGAGAATGAATAGCGAGCCTACTAATGTATAAATGAAGAATTTCAAGGACGCATAATTCCGACGCGGACCACCCCAAATTCCGATTAAGAAATACATCGGCAATAACATGAATTCAAAAAAGACATAGAATAAGAACATGTCTCGCGCTAAAAAACAGCCCATTAAGGAAGCGTTCAATAACAAGACCAAGGCATAATATCCCTCGATTTTTTCGTGTATGTCTTGGGAGTTCCACAAGGCAACAAAACTCACTAATCCGGTCAACAAGATCAATCCGATACTTAGTCCATCGACGCCCAGGGAATATTTGGACACAAAATGTCCCAGGCTTCCCAAGTTTAACTGTATCCAATCGAAGGATTCTGTCAATTGAAATCCCGTTTGGGTAGGGTCAAAAACCAAGGCGATTTTAGCCAAAATTAACAGCTGAATGCCTGCTACCGCGATAGCTATTAGCCTTGCATAATTTGAGCCTAGCTTCCCAAACCCAACTACGAGGGAGGCAATGAGCGGCAATAGAATGATGTATGATAAGTTTCCCATTAATACAAAAGGTAAATTAGGATGAAAACCAAAGTAAAGAATACCCAGAACCAGTAACGGTGCAATTGCGCCGACTGCCATGTTTGTAAGCGAGCGCCCAAAACGCGACTTGTGGATGTAATTAGACTCACAGAACCATCTACCAAATGGCGGTCGGTCCATGCACTTAGGTGGGCGATGACAACTTGTAATTCCGTGAATGTAACGAAAATTCTGTCGACGATACGCGCATCGAATCGTTGCATTTGTTGGCCGATGTACCATGCCAATCGGTAAGCTGAAGGCCAAATAAATCCAAGAAATTGATAATTTTTGGCAGGAACCCAACGGCGCGTCAGGTAGGTGATGCCTAATCCAACAATCCATGAACCTGCTGTAATGCCCAACCAAAATCCAGGAATATGATAATTTTCAATATGGAAAAAAGCTAGAAATACGGAATGATGCGCGTCCATCGGATTCATGGAAATCCAGCAAAATAAACTCAACAATAGCAGTAAACTGATTGGAATGACTTGCAGCCATTCGTTGTGTGATTTTTCAAAGCTATGACCACCCCGGTTTTGGCCTAGGAAAATTAGATAGATTTGTCGGCACATATAAGTCGCCGTTAAGCCCATCCCCAATGCCAATGCGCTTAAAAGCACATAATAATAATTCGCATAGGCGCTATGCTGCGCCGAACCCCACAAGTAACCCGCAATATTTTCCTTGCTATAAAAGCCACTCGTGAAGGGAATACCCAACATCCCCGCACCAAAAATCAGGTAAGCAATAAAGCTCAGTGGTAATTGTTGCCGCAAGCCACCCATGTTGTGAAGACTTTGCGCATCTACATGATGTGTCGCTTTTTGGTGATGCAAATAATGAATCACCGATCCTGCTGTCAGGAAAAGCCCTGCCTTGAAAATGCCATGCGCATACAAGTGAAAAAGGGAAGCACTGGAACCCATTCCGAGCCACATCAAGCCGAGTTGGGAAATTGTCGAATAGGCCAAAGCCTTCTTAATATCGTTTTGGAACAGGGCAAAAAACGCGCCGGCAACCAAGGAAATGGCACCGATTGTTCCCATGAATAAATGGGCTTCTTCGCCGATGAAAGGGAAAACGCGGATGCCGACAAATACGCCAGCTGCGACCATGGTTGCCGCGTGAATCAAAGCGGAAGCCGGAGTAGGGCCTTCCATGGCGTCTGGAAGCCAGGACATTAAGGGGAATTGGGCAGATTTACCGATACCCCCTAGAATTACGGCAATCCCGATAATCGCAGGAGCGCTTCCGTGCATAGCTGAAAAAACACTGGTTCCGAAGTATTGACTAAGTCCTACAAGTCCAAAGAGCAATGCAATATCCCCGATTCGGTTCAATAAGAAAGCTTTTTTGGCAGCTTTGATGGCTGCTTCTTTATGATGCCAAAAGCTAATCAGTAAATAAGAGCAGGCTCCCACCAATTCCCAAGCACCGTAAAAAATGTAGATTTGGTCGGTGAGAACAAGCAAGGTCATCGATCCGATGAACAGATGTAAATAGCTGTAATAACGTCCAATGTTCGGGTCTTCCGCGAGGTAGGATTTGGAAAAAATTTGTACAAATAATGCGACGATGCTGACCAATAAAAGTAATAATTGGGCAGATTTGCTTACCCAAAAGCTCGCTGTAATGGCCTTGCCACCTAGGTTGAACCACGGGTAGCTCGTGATGTTTTCTGGCATGTGTCCTACTTGAAATGCGAGGTAGGTAAATAGACCTGCGAGTAGGATGGATGCATTAACTTGGACTTTTTTAGGGAGCAACGCAACCAAGCCGGCGGAAAGCCAAGGCAGGATGAGTAGTGCTAAAAAAATCGTTTGTATCGGCATAATAGTAGTTAAGGAAGCAAAGATAAAATAATCTACTGATTTTGTAGGGAATCAAGGCTAATTATCCGCCAGAAACCGGAGGAATTAACGCGATTTCCATGCGTTCCTCGATGATGAAATCGGGTTTTGGAAAATGCTGGTCGGCGGCAAGGCGCAACGAAGGTAGATTTTGAAGTTCAGGGTGCGCTTTTTTGACGATACTTAACAATGTTTGTGCATCTACCAGGTGTTCCGTCACAAGGGAAATTTCATCTTTTTTTAATAAATCTCGACAAATGCCGAAGAGGAGTAAGGTATAGGTGGCCATTAATTTTGTAATTTGCAGGTCGAATGTATAAAGATAATCAACTCTTGGATAATCACGGTCGGCCG
>JACCDH011804329.1_pt1 | contig 13807 bp, 17 predicted proteins | sample 7442481 | NCBI WGS metagenome assembly JACCDH01 (sample SAMN15323433, study PRJNA562643) | freshwater metagenome | isolation source: river surface water | place: USA:Blue River Watershed | collected 2017-08-15
CCAGATGATCACCTCGGACAAGGTCCGCGTCATTGACGAAAATGGTGAGAACCTTGGCGTCATGTATACCCGCGAAGCGATCGAACAGGCAGCCGAAGTAGGGCTGGACCTGGTGGAGATTTCTCCGAACGCCGATCCGCCGGTGGCGAAGTTCCTTGATGTCGGCAAGTTCCGGTATGAGGCCCAGAAAAAGGCCAATGCCGCGCGCAAGAACCAGAAGACGCAGGAGATCAAGGAGATCAAGATGCGTCCGAACATCGACGATCACGACTATGACGTGAAGATGCGCGCGATCCACAAGTTCATCGGCGAAGGTGACAAGGTGAAGGTCACCCTGCGTTTCCGCGGCCGCGAACTTTCGCACCAGCAGCTGGGCATGAACCTGCTCAAGCGGGTGCAGGAAGACACCGCCGAAGAAGCCAAGATCGAGGCCTATCCCCGCATGGAAGGCCGCCAGATGCTGATGGTGCTGTCGCCCAAGTAAGTCCTGGCAGAACGATTACGGGCGGGCCCGGCGCAGATACCGCGCCGGGCCCGCTGTCATTTCAAGCCGGAGCGCGGCGCTTCATCAGCACGGTCAGCACCAGGGCCGCGATCAGCAACGCCGGTACATCGCCCAGCAAGTGGCCGTGATGCATCGGTGCGCGCAGCGATTGCAGCGCCATGACGGCGGCGTGGGCAATGCTGGACCAGACGGTAAACCAGATGAGCGAGGCATGAGCGGCCGGGTTGGCCGAAGCGCGGATCAGGAAGATCCCGAGCACCGCATAGACTGCCACGATCATCATGAAATAGTCGTTCGAGGCTGGACTGCCCTCGTGCCAGGCCCAGCCTGAAGGCCAAATCATTGCCAGTGGATAGACCAGGCAGAATACGGCGCCGAAGGCGATCATCGCCCAGCTGAGCAGACGGTTGGTGCTAGTCATAGGATTGCTCTCCCCACCATGATGCTGGTGTAATTACCAGGCTGCGCCCGATTGCTTGCAGTAGCAACGAAATATGTGTGAAAGCAGCGGCAGGCGCGATGCGCAGCGGGGAGGATTACGGATGACTGCACAGCGCATTGCCTTTTGGCTGGGCCCGCTCGGCTTCTTTCTGACCCTGTTGACCCAAGCACCGGCCGGAATGCCCGAAGCCGCCTGGCCGACGGCCGGCCTGGTGTGGTGGATGGCGGCATGGTGGATGACCGAAGCCTTGCCGCTTTCGGTCACGGCGCTGCTGCCGTTCATCGTCCTGCCGCTGATCGGCGTGTCCGATGCCAACAAGACCGCGTCGACCTATTATTCTCCAGTCATGTTCCTGTTTCTTGGCGGGGCTTTCCTGGCCCTGGCGATCGAGCGGACGGGCCTGCACCGCCGGCTTGCGCTGGCGATCCTGGCCCGTGCCGGGCATTCGCCGTTGCGGCTGCTGCTGGCAGTGATGTGTGCCACGGCGCTGATCAGCATGTTCATTTCCAACACCTCTACCGCGCTGATCATGATGCCGATGGCGCTCGCCATGCTCGCTTCGGGCGGCGTCAGCGAAGGGGAAACACATGGCATGGCTGGTGCCCTGCCGATGGGCGTGGCCTTTGCCGCAACGCTGGGCGGCTATGGCACGATCGTTGGCACGCCAACCAATGCCATCGCCGTGGCCCTGCTCCAGAAGAGCCTGGGAGTGGAAATCAGCTTCGTCGAATGGTCAATGTATGGCCTGCCGTTGGTGGCGCTGTCGGTCCCGCTGGCTGCGCTGATCATCGCCAAGGTCCAGCGGATCGGCCAGAGCAGCTTTGATCCCGCCGCCGCCCGCGCGGCGATCCACCTGCCGGCCGGCTGGACCACGCCGGAAAAGCGGCTAGCCCCGGTCTTCGCGCTGACCGTGCTGGCCTGGGTGACCATGCCGCTGCTCAAACCCCTGTTCCCGGCCGGCGGGCTGGATGACGGCACCATCGCGGCCCTGGCCGGGCTAACGCTGTTCTTCATTCCTGATGGCACCGGCCGCCCGCTGCTCAAATGGGAAGAGGCCAACCGCGCGCCCTGGGGGGTGATCCTGATGTTTGGCGGCGGCCTCGCGCTCGCCATGGGCATGACCGAAAGCGGCCTGGCCGATTGGATGGGCCAGATGCTGCTGCCGCTGAAGGCCGTGCCGCTGCCGATCGTGGCGCTGGTGCTGGTCGGCTTCGTGGTCTTGGTCACCGAATTCGCGAGCAATATTGCCGCTGCCAGCGGGATCATGCCCGTGGTCGGCGCACTGGTGGTGGCGCTGGGGGCGGACCCGATCCTGCTTGCCCTTCCCGCCGCACTGGCCGCCAGCTGGGGCTTCATGCTGCCGGCCGGAACGGGGCCGAATGCACTGGCCTGGGCGACCGGGCACATTGCCCTGCCGCGCGTGCTCAAGGCCGGGCTCCTGCTTGACCTGGCCGGCGTGCCGCTGATGGTCGCCGTGGTCTGGAGCATTGCTGCGTTGACCTGATTCCGGTTGCAGTTGAAATCAGTTTTGCTGCCCGTTAGGCTGATGCCAGCACGGCACCGGGCGGAGATGCGCACCTGCGGAGGTTAGGCGCGCCAGGGCCCCCGCTGCCCGATCAGCTCCCGCCTTCCTGGGAGCGTTCCGTGCCTCGGTGGCCGGGGCCGTTTCAGGAAGGACGCCGCAATGGCCGATACCCGCAAGCCCAAGCCCGCCGTGACCCGCATCGGCAACCACGAACTGTCACCTGCCACGCTGATGATGGGCCACGGTTATGATCCGGTCCTGTCCGAAGGGAGCCTCAAGGCGCCGATCTTCCTGACCAGCACGTTCGCCTTCCCCAGCGCGGCGGATGGCAAGCGCTTCTTCGAAGGGATCACCGGCAAGGTTCCCGGCGGCACCGACGGGCTCGTCTACTCGCGCTTCAACGGCCCGAACCAGCAGATCCTGGAAGGGCGCCTCGCGATCTGGGACGGGGCAGAAGAGGCACTGTGCTTTTCCAGCGGGATGACCGCGATTACCGTGCTGATGCTGGCGCTGTGCAACGCCGGTGACGTGATCATCCATTCCGGCCCGCTCTATGCCGCCAGCGAGGGCTTCGTTGCCAAGCACATGAGCCGGTTTGGCGTGACCTATCGCGATTTCCCGGCCGGGGCGACCCGCGCTGAGATCGAGGCCGTGATTGAGGACGCCAAGGCGCTGGCCGCCAGCCAGGGCGGCAAGGTGGCGATGATCTACCTCGAAAGCCCGGCCAACCCGACCAATGCCCTGGTCGATGTCGAGGCCGTGCGCGATGCCCGCAATGCCGCGCTGGGTGCAGATTGCCCGATTGCGATCGACAACACGTTCATGGGTCCGCTGTGGGCGCGGCCGATTGACCAGGGCGCGGACCTGGTCGTCTATTCGCTGACCAAGTACGTCGGCGGCCATTCGGACCTCGTCGCTGGCTCGGTATCGGGCGCCAAGAAATGGCTCACGCCGATCCGGATGCTGCGCAACACGATGGGCGGCATCGCCGATCCCAACACCGCCTGGATGTTGCTGCGCAGCCTTGAAACGGTCGAACTGCGGATGACCCGCGCCGGAGAGAACGCCGCCAAGGTCTGCGCCTGGCTCAAGGATCATCCCAAGGTCGCCGGTCTTGGCTATCTTGGCATGATCAATGACCCGCGCCAGCAGGACATCTATAATCGCCACTGTTCGGGCGCCGGCAGCACCTTCTCGCTGCTGCTCAAGGGCGGCGAGGCCGAATGCTTCCGCTTCCTCGATGCGCTCAAGATTGCCAAACTGGCAGTCAGCCTGGGCGGGACCGAAACCCTCGCCAGCCATCCCGCCAGCATGACGCACCTCTCGGTGCCGGATGCGCGCAAGGCCGCGCTTGGCATCACCGATAACCTGGTGCGGATTTCGATCGGGATCGAGGCGGCCGACGACCTGATTGCGGACTTTGATCAGGCGCTGGCGGTAGTCTAGGCTGCTGCCCGTCCGGCAAGGCTTGCTAGCACGGGCCGCTTCTGCTTGAGGCTGAGGGCATGAGCGAGCACCCCCACGACAAGCTGCAACAGGACGAACCGACCCTCCGCCCAGGCCTGGCCAAGGTTGCCGAAGGGCAATGGGCCGGGTGGTACCACTGGGAGCCGGTCGATCATTTCGAGGAGCATGCTGGCCCATTCTATTGCAAGCCTGATGGTGATGGCGTGCTCTGCGGTTTCATTCCCGAGGCCAAGAACCGCAACGGCGGCGGCAATATCCACGGCGGGGCGCTGATGACCTTTGCCGACTATGCCCTGTTCATGATCGCCGGGGGCATGGAAACCTCGGTCCACGGCGTCACGATGAACATGAATTGCGATTTCGTCGGTGCGGCGGAGCCGGGCCGAATGCTGACTGCGCGCGGCGAAGTGGTTCGCGCGGGCGGCAGCGTGGTCTTCGTGCGCGGGATCATTGACGATGCCGGGCGCAGCGTCCTGTCATTCTCAGCCTCGATCAAGCGCTTCAAAAAGCCCTGATCAGCCCTTCCATTCGCGCCGCTCTTCGGCTGCGCGCAGGACTTCGTAAGCCAGTTGCAGGGCCTGAAAGGCCTTGGCCGCTTCCTCATCACCCGGGCGCAGGTCCGGGTGGACCTGCTTCGCCTTGGTCCGGTAGCTCTTCTTGATCGCCTCGAAATCGGCGTCGGGTTCCAGTTCAAGCAGGTCCAGCGCGCGCAATTCATCGCGGCTGCGGGTCCCATCGCCCGATCCGGCCCATTCATAATGCGCCGATTCCTTGAAGCCTTCGTGGGTCTGGCGCTCTTTCGCCTCGCGTTCGGCCGCTTCCTCAGCGGTCAGACCGGCGAAATAGTCCCAGCCACGGTTATATTCCGCCGCATGGTCTTGGCAGAACATCCAGCGGTCCGGGCTGTTGGGCGATTTGGGTGCAGGGCAGGTACCTGGTTCGCTGCATCCAGCCCGGTCGCACAACCGGACATGGACCGTCTCACGCGCGCCGCCATAGCCGCCCCAGCGAGGGAAACCCCAATTGTCGGATCGGCGTGCTCTGCTCATCCGGCGGCGATAAGCCCGTGGGCCGAGTCCGCGCAAGCGAAAGCGCCATACAGCAAGGATTAAGGATCGGCTGGCAAAAGGCCGTATTGCATTGCAACATCGCCCGACCCATCTGGGCCAGACTGATCGCGCCGGAGTTCCACTATCATGAGCAAGCAACTCGCACTGTCGATTGCCGCCTCAGTGCTGGCAATGAGTGCCTTCGCCCTGTTGGGAAGCGAAGTGTCAGGCATTGACCTGGTCGATAGTGGCCCGCGCTGGTCGGTCCAGGCCGATGCGCCGGCCGTGCCGGATTTGGGCCAGCTGCTGCCGACGCTGCAATAAGCAGCGCCGGCCAGCTTACACGGTTCAGTCGATCGTGATCGTCACCGCGCGGCGGTTCTTGGCCCAGCTTTCTTCATCCGAACCAAGCGCCACGGGGCGTTCCTTGCCATAGCTGACAGTGGTCAGCCGGCTGGCATCGACACCCAGCGAGACCAGGTAGTTCTTGGCCGCATTGGCCCGGCGCTCACCCAGCGCAAGGTTGTATTCGCGGGTGCCGCGCTCGTCGGCATGGCCTTCGATCGAGGCGCGCTTGCCAGGATACTTCTGCAGCCAGGCAGCCTGGGCCTGCAGCGCGGCCTGATCGGCCCCGTCGATGTTGAACTTGTCGGTATCGAAGAAGATGGTGTCTTGGCCAGCCATCTGGGCCAAAAAGTCAGCCTGGCTGCCCGCGGCAGGACCCGTCGGGACCGGCTGCGTCGAAGCGGTCGAGACCGCCGGACCCGGATCGGGCGGCAGCTGCTTGGGGGCCTTGGTTGCGCAGGCGCCAAGGGCCAGCGAAGCTGCCGTGATCGCGGCGAGGGTCAGGCGTGAATTTGCCATGGGTATCTCCTTTTCAAATACGTTTTTGATTGTCTCAAACTAATGGAGTCAACTCCATTATTCGGTCCTATCAGGGGCGGAGCGGTCCCCAGGCCGGATCGGAGCCGGCAACCGGGGTCTGCAACTGCCGCTCGTTACGGCCCGTCAGATCGACCTGCCACAGCGACGCCTTGCCGCTGCCGCGCTCAGAGCGGAAGAACTGGATGATGCGGCCATTGGGCGCCCAGGTGGGGGCTTCATCCTGCCAGGAATCGGTCAGGTAGCGCATCCCCTGCCCAGCCGGATCCATCACTGCGATGCGGAAGTTGCCGGTAATATGGGTGAAGGCAATCTGGTCTCCGCGGGGGCTCCATTCGGGCGTCGCGGCCCGACCGCCGAAAAAGCTGATCCGCTTCTGGCCCGAGCCATCGGCGTTCATCACATAGACCTGCTGGCTGCCCGAGCGATCGCTTTCAAAAACGATCCGGCTGCCATCGGGTGAGAACGAACCGCCGATGTCGATCCCCGGCGTGTCTGTGAGGCGGATCGAAGCGCCGCCGCTGGCCGGCATCTTGTAGATGTCGGTATTGCCGGCGATCGCCATCGAATAGAGCACCCACTTGCCATCGGGCGACCAGCGCGGCGCAAACAACGGGTTCTGGCCTTGCAGCAGCAGGCGCTGGGTGTTGCTTTCCAGATCGTAGATATAGATCCGTGGCTGGCCGTTGAAATAGCTCAGGTAAAGGATCGACTTGTAGTCCGGCGAATAGCGCGGGGTCAGTGCCGTCGATTGCCCGGTGGTCAGGTAGCGGTGATTGGCCCCATCCGAATCCATGATCGCCAGCCGCTTTACCCGCCGGTCCTTTGGCCCGGTTTCCGCGATGTAGGCGATCCGGCTGTCAAAGAACGGGCTTTCGCCCGAAAGGCGGGCATAGACCATGTCGGCGCACTTGTGGGCCGCACGCCGCCAGTCGCCCGGTGCAACCTGCCAGGCCGCACTGGCGAGCTGCTGCTTCAGCGCAACGTCATAGAGATAGCAACCGACCAACAGTTGGCTGCCATCGCCGGGACGGACGAAGCCCTGGACCAGCATTTCGGCGCTGCGCCCGGACCAGGTTTCGAACGCGGGGGCGCGGACCTGATCGAAGGCAGGGCGTGGCAGGCTGTCGGGGCCCACCGGCTTGAACAGGCCATTGTTCTTGAGGTTGGCGGTGATCACCTGGGCCAGGCTGTAACCGAGCGCGCCGGTCGAGCCCGCGCTGGTCGCGGTCGGCACGTCGGCATTGGTGGCAAAGGCCGGGATCGCAATGCCAAGGTCCTGCCAATCGCTTTCGTCAGAGACCGAGCCGGACAGGCCTTCCTCGGCCGGGGCACCGGTGCCTGGCTGGGCGGCGGGAGGTGCCTCTTGCGCCAAGAGCGGCGCGCCAAGCAACAGGGCAAGAGCGGCAAGCGAACGACGGATCATTGGGACAGCTTTCGGTCAAAACGGAATGCGGTAACGCGCTTCCACGCCGGATATAACTCGTCCGGCAGGTTAAAGGGTGCGGCCAGCCGGACAGCGCGGATTGCCTGTTCGGCATGACGGGCGGCCTGGGCCCGATTGGCATCGGTGATGCCATCCTGCCGGACCACACGCGGATTGCCGGCAAGCGAACCGTCCGGGTTGAGATCCCAGGTCAGGATCGTCACCAGCAGCTCGGCCTCGGCGCCCTGCGGCGCCACCCATTTGGGCTTGAGTTGGCGCGAGATCGCGCCCGCCAGGGCAGACCGCACCGCCGGACCAATGGTGGCCGCGGGCGCTGGCCCGGGCGCTGCTTTCGCGGTCCCGCCGGCTGCGCCCTTCAGGAAATCGTCGCCAATCCGGCTGGCGCCCGGCCGGGCCAATGTCTTGGGCGGCGGCGCCTTTGCCGCGGCGACTGCTGTCTTTGCCGGAGGCACCTTTGCCGGCGGCGGCATCTTGATCGGCGGCGCAGCTGCCGGCCGTGGGATCGGCTTGGGCAGGGGTTCGGGCTGCGGCATCGGCGCCGGCAGCGGCGGAGCGGCTTCCTCGCCCAGTTCGGGTGCCTCATCGGCTGCAGCCGGGGCGGAGGAAGGCGAGGTAGAGGTCAGGCCCACGTCATCGCTCAACGTCACGGTAATCCGCTCGGGCGGCGGCAACGGGATCGGCGTCGGCCGCAGGGTCAGCACGACCACCAGCCCGACATGGGCAGCAAGAGCGGCCAGCAGCGCCAGCCCTTCATCACGGCGAAGATCGGTCAGCGCCATCCGCTCAGTCCTGTCCGGGCGTGCCTGAACTGCCAATTACCGGCTGAGCGGAGCCGGAAGAATTCGTTACCAATGAGATGGCATTGAAGCCGGCGCGATTGAGCTCTCCCATGACGGCGATCACCTCGCCATAGTCAAGGTTCTTGTCCGCCCGCAGGGTTACCAGCGGCGGCTTGCCATCGGCGCCGCGTGGCACCGATGCCAGCCGATCCGGCAAGGCCGCCAGCGCAATCTCGGTCTGGTCAATGTAGAGCCGCCCATCGCGTGACAACGACAGTTCGATCTGCTGGGGGTCCTGGTCAAGCGCCTTGGCCCGGCTGTCCGGCAGGTTCACCGGCACCCCGGCGTTGAGCAGCGGTGCGGTAACCATGAAGATGATCAGCAAGACCAGCATGACGTCGACCAGTGGGGTCACGTTGATCTCGGAAACCGGCACCCGCGAGCGGCGGCGGCCGCGGCCGCCACCAGAGGAGAGGCTCGCACCCATCAGGCTTCGTCCAGTTCGCGGCTGAGGCTGGCGTGGAAGCGGTCGGCAAAGCGCTGCAACCGGGCTTCAAGCTGGTTCACGCGGTGCGAAAAGCGGTTGTAGGCAATCACTGCCGGGATGGCGGCAAACAGGCCAATGGCCGTGGCAAAGAGCGCCTCGGAAATACCCGGCGCGACGACTGCAAGCGAAGAGTTCTGCTGCGAGCCAATCTGGAAGAACGAATTCATGATCCCCCAGACCGTGCCGAACAGCCCGACAAAGGGCGCAACCGAGCCGACCGTGGCCAGGAAGTTGAGGCGTTCGGCCAGGCCATCGGCTTCTTGCGCGACCGCGCTGTCCATGACCCCGGATAGGCGCTGGCGGGTGCCATCGCGATCGATCACCTTGGTGGCCGTCGAGCGGCGCCATTCGGCCAGCCCGGCGGCGACGATCTGCGCCGACGGGTTCTCACCCGCTTCCTTGCCTCCACGCTGGGCCTGGAACGCGTCAATATCGGCGGCCTTCCAGAAATCGCGCTCATAGGCGCTGCTCCGCTTGGAAATCCCGGCCATGCGCTGCGAGAACGAGATGATGATCGCCCAGACCCAGATCGAAGCAAGGATCAGGCCGGCCATGACGGCCTGCACGACGATATCGGCATCAAAGAACAGCTTCACCGGATCAAGGCGGGTTGGCGCGGCGGCCAGGAGGGACAGGGTGCTCATCAGGATCCTTCAGGCATTATGGTGATAAAGGCATCGCGCCAACTGGCGGGCATCCGCCGCGGACGGCCTTCAGGGGAAACAAATCCGATGCGCAGCCGCGCTTCGGAAAGGAGCCGGCCATCTTCGTGCCGCGCAACCTGGTGCATGCGGCAGCTTGCCGCGCCCAGTTCCTCGCAGATGGTTTCGATCGTCACGGCATCGTCAAGCCGCGCCGGCGCGGCATAGCGGATGGTCAGCTCGGTCACGGCAAAGGCGCCCTCGCCCGCCTCGTTCACGGCGCGCTGGTCAATTCCCAGCAGGCGGACGAAATCGGACCGGGCGCGTTCAAACCAGCGCAGGTAATTGGCGTGGTAAACCACGCCGGAAAGGTCGGTATCCTCGAAATAGGCGCGCACGGCAAAGCGGTGCACTTTGCCATCGACCAATCCCGAAGGGGCAGGAGGAAACTTCGCCATGCAGGTGCCTTAGCCGGGGCACGACTCGCAGGGCAAGAGCGGGTTCAGCCCATGCGCGCCAACATGGGGCCCAGGGGCTTCCCTCCGAACAGGTGAACATGCAGGTGCGGCACTTCCTGATGGCCGTTCTGGCCGATGTTGGCGAGCAGGCGATAGCCTGGTTCAACCAGGTCCAGGCTGCGCGCAACATGGCCTACGGCGCGGACGAAACCGGCAATCTCTTCGGCCGGTGCCTGGGCCGAAAAATCATCCCAGCTGACATAGGCCCCCTTGGGGATAACCAGCACGTGGGTGGGTGCCTGCGGGTTGATGTCATGAAAGGCGAGCGCCCATTCATCCTCATAGACCGTGCGGTTCGGGATTTCGCCGCGCAGGATCTTGGCGAACACGTTCTGGTCATCATAGGGCAGGGTCGGGTCGATCGGCATCAGTCGGCGTTCCTTGCGGCTTTCTCGGCAATCCCGCTGGTTCCTTCACGGCGGTCAAGCTCGGCCAGCACCTCGTCGAGCGAAACCCCCTTGGCATCGAGCAGGACCAGCAGGTGAAAAATCGTGTCGGCAGCCTCGCCCACCAGTTCCTCGCGCGTTCCGGCCAGCGCCGCGGTGATGGTTTCAACCGCTTCTTCGCCCAGCTTGCGCGCGATCACGGGCAGGCCGCGCGCGTGCAGCTTGGCCACCCAGCTGGTTGCGGGATCGGCAGAGCGGCGCGCGGCGATTGTCGCGGCCAGACGGGAAAGGGTATCGGGTGCGCTCATCGCCACCCGAATGCGGCGCGATGGCGCAGGGGTCAAGCGGCTAGCTTGCTAACGGCTCAATCCCGTGGCGGTCGGCGTCCGCCTTGGCGGCCAACAATCAGGCCGAGCACACCCATGGCCAACAGGGTTGCTGCGCTGGGATCGGGGATCGTCACGCCGTTGCTGGCAACGGCAGGCGCTTCGGCTGCCAGCGCCAGCAGGGCGATCAGCAGGTGCGGCCAGGCTTGGCAGAGGGAAGTAAATCGCGACATCGCAGCAACTTACGCAAGGCCCGTGCCACGATTAGGGGAATCCCCGCGTTCCGACGCGCAGCGTGGTTAACCGTATTCCGGCACGGCAAGCTCTTGTAAAGTAAGCCGACTCTGCCTCAGCCGCGGGCAGGCAGCCCGGCGGCGCGCAGGGCGGCGTGCGCCTCGGCAATGGTGTGCTTGCCGAAATGGAAGATCGAGGCCGCCAGCACGGCGCTGGCATGGCCCCGGGTTACCCCTTCAACCAGATGGTCAAGCGTACCGACCCCGCCGCTGGCGATGACCGGAACCGAGACTGCATCGGCAATCGTGCGGGTAAGCTCAAGATCATACCCGGCCTGGGTGCCATCCCCGTCCATCGAGGTAACCAGCAGCTCGCCCGCACCCAATTCGGCCAGGCGGATGGCGTGGGCAACGGCATCGATCCCGGTTGCCTTGCGGCCGCCGTGGGTGAAGATTTCCCATCCTTCGACAAGTTCAGGACGAGCGGGGTTTCGTCTGGCGCGGGCATCAACCGAGGCGACCACGCACTGGCTGCCGAAACGTTCGGCGATCTCGGCCACCACTTCGGGTCGGCTGACAGCCGCGGAATTGACCGCCACCTTGTCTGCCCCCGCGAGCAGAAGTGCGCGGGCATCTTCGACCGCGCGAACGCCGCCGCCAACCGTCAGCGGCATGAAGCAGACTTCGGCGGTGCGCCGTACAACTTCAAGCAGCGTGCCGCGCCCTTCGTGGCTGGCACTGATATCCAAGAAGCACAGCTCATCCGCGCCTGCCGCATCATAGGCCCGCGCCTGCTCGACCGGGTCTCCCGCATCCTTGAGGTCGACAAAGTTCACGCCCTTGACCACCCGGCCATTGGCGACATCGAGACAGGGAATGACGCGGACGCGGACAGTCATTTCGGATGAACCAAAGCGTAAGTCAAAAACGCCAAAAAGATCGCATGAACGGCAATCCGGATGCTGGCAGTACGGATCGAGACATAGCCCCTTCGTAGTGCCCAAAGTTGCATGATGGCCAATCCGGCTACCAACATCCACACCAGGATAAGAAAGACGGTCATGATCAGGCCCGATTGGCCATGGCAATCGCCGCTGCCAGATCGAGCCGGCCTTCGTAGAGCGCGCGACCAGTAATCACCCCCTCGATCCCATCGGCCGCATGAAACGAGAGGATGTGAATGTCATCGAGACCCTTTACGCCCCCGCTGGCGATCACCGGAATATCGACTTGGCGGGCCAGTTCGACCGTCGCATCGATGTTGACGCCCTTGAGCAGGCCATCGCGACCTATGTCAGTGAACAGCAGGCTGGCTACCCCGGCATCCTCGAACCGGCGCGCGAGATCGACCACCGGCACGTCAGAGACTTCGGCCCAGCCCTCGGTTGCAACCATGCCGTCGCGGGCATCGACCGCCACAACGATCCCGCCGGGAAACTCGCGGGCCATGTCCTTAACGAACTCCGGGTCCTTCAGCGCGGCAGAGCCCATGACGACGCGGCTTACGCCCAGATCGAACCAACCCTCGACCGCTTCACGCGTGCGGATACCCCCGCCTAGCTGAACATGGCCTTCGAATGTTTCGAGGATAGATTCCACCGCACTGCGGTTCTCGGCCCGCCCGGCGAAGCTGCCGTCAAGATCAACCACGTGCAGGAATTGCGACCCGGCGGCGGCGAAGATTTGCGCCTGGGCGGCAGGATTGTCTCCATAGACCGTCGCGCGGTCCATATCGCCCTCGGACAGGCGGACAACCTGGCCACCCTTCAGGTCAATCGCGGGAAAAACAATCATGGCTTCCAGTCCAGGAACGCGCGGAGCAGGGCAAGGCCGTAAGCCTGGCTCTTCTCCGGATGGAACTGCACCCCCATGATCGTGTCGCGGCCAACCGCCGCGACCAGGCCGCCGCCATGGTCCGTCATGGCCAGGGCATGATGCCCAACCTCGGGTACGAAATGGTAGGAATGCAGGAAATAGGCCTCACCGCTTTCCAGCAACGGCGCGTGGAGGCGGATCATCACGTCGTTCCAGCCCATGTGCGGGATCTTGATTGCCGGATCGGTCCGCTCGATCAGCCGCACCTCGCCGCCGATCCAGTCCAGCCCCGGCGTCACGCCATGCTCGACCCCGCGCGAGGCCAGCAATTGCATGCCGACGCAGATGCCCAGAAACGGCGCAGCGCCGATCAGCACGCGCTCGGTCATCGCCTCGACCAGATGCGGAATGGCGCGTAGCCCTTCCGCACAGGCCTTGAAGCTGCCGACACCGGGGAGGACGATGCGATCTGCGGCGCGGACAACATCCGGGTCGGCGGTGATCTGGACGCCTTCCGCCCCTGCTGCCTTCAGCGCATTGGCAACGGAGTGAAGGTTTCCCGCGCCGTAATCGACGAGGGCAACGACTTCAGCCATGGTCGTTCTCCCGCTGACGCGGGGGCATCACCGGCCCGCGCCCCCGGCCCAACCACCCGATGAGGATACCCTGTGGGCGGTTGGGCCGGGGGCGCGGGCCGGTGATGCAAGCCAGCCGCGGAGGCGGCTGGCTACCCACCAAGGACTCCCTTGGTGCTGGGGATCGCCCCGCCCTTGCGCGGGTCAAGCTCCACCGCCTGGCGCATCGCCCGGGCAAAGCCCTTGTAGATGCCTTCGCAGATGTGGTGGTTGTTGGTGCCGTAAAGCAGCTCGATATGCAGCGTGATGCCAATCGCCTGGGCAATCGACTGGAACCAGTGCTCGAACAGCTCGGTATCCATTTCACCCAGCCGTTCCTGGGTAAATTGCGCGTTCCAGACCAGCCAGGGGCGCCCCGAAATATCAAGCGCGACGCGGGCCAGCGCTTCATCCATCGGGCTATAGGCGGTGCCATAGCGGCCGATCCCCGCCTTGTCGCCCAGCGCCTCGGCAATGGCCTGGCCGATCGCGATCGCGCTGTCTTCGGTCGTGTGATGCTGGTCGACGTGGAGATCGCCCTTCACGTGGCACGTGATATCGATCAGCGAGTGGCGGCTGAACTGCTCGATCATGTGATCAAGGAAGCCGATCCCGGTGCTGACGTCATAGG
>JACCDH011830717.1_pt1 | contig 13804 bp, 8 predicted proteins | sample 7442481 | NCBI WGS metagenome assembly JACCDH01 (sample SAMN15323433, study PRJNA562643) | freshwater metagenome | isolation source: river surface water | place: USA:Blue River Watershed | collected 2017-08-15
ATTCCGGCAATATAACTTCCTTGGAAGGTTTCGCCAGAATAGCTTTCTTCAAAATTGGCACGTTGCCCCATAGCACCGTTTCCAATACTAAAAAGACTTTCGGATGATTTTACTCGTTCTACATCAAATCCTTCTTCAATAATCGACCAGTTGTCTGGTTTAATATAATCTTGGTTCATTTTAATAATTTGAAAATTTAATAATTTGAAAATGGGTTAATTGTTCCCAATTCCTAACTTTAATTATTTATAAGTGAATTTAAAAAAGCTTCATCAATAAAAGTGAAGTCTTTAAAATTGAATTTTGCTTCGTTTAAAATGGTGGCGTCTCCAATTCCAATACTGGTCATATTGGCACTATTAGCGGCTTGAATTCCGGCAACCGAATCCTCAAACACAATTGAGTTTTCATTGGTAATACCTAATTTTTGTGCCGCTTGAAGAAAAACTTCAGGATCTGGTTTGGCGTTGCTCACGTCATTTCCGTCCACAATAGCATCAAAGTAGGATAGTATACCTGTTTTTTCTAAAATAGGACGTGCATTTTTACTTGCCGAACCTAAAGCGATGGGTTGTTGGTTGGCTTTCAAAAACTCTAAGACAGGTAGGACTCCCGGAAGAATTTCGCTCTGGTCCATATCCACTAAATAGGATAGATAATCTTCGTTTTTTTGAATGAGCCATTGGTCTTTTTGCTCCTGCGAAGCTTCAACTTGGCCCAAGCCTAAAATAATATCGAGTGAGCGTACACGGCTTACTCCTTTTAATAATTCGTTGTGTTCGTGTGTAAATTCGATACCCAAGTCGGTTGCGATTTTTTTCCAGGCCAAATAATGGTATTTAGCTGTGTCTACAATTACGCCATCAAGGTCGAATAGGAAAGCTTTTTTAGTCATTAATTCAATTTTATTTTTTTACAACGTCATCTACATCTTTTACTCGTGCTACCAAAATAGCAGCAATAATGAAACTGATTCCACTAGTTACAATGGCAAAAATTGCGTTGTCTTGATATACATATTTTACTAGTGGCCCACCGATTAAGGCATTTACAATTTGTGGCAACACCACAAAAAAGTTAAATATCCCCATATAGACTCCCATTTTTAAAGGAGAGATAGAGCCAGCAAGAATAGCGAAAGGCATGGATAAAATACTTGCCCAAGCAATTCCAACGGCAATCATAGAAAGAATTAACCAATTTTCATTTGGCATAAAATATAATGAAATTAATCCGATACCACCGATGATTAACGAAATGGCATGAGTGGATTTACGTCCAATTTGTTTCGCGATATAAGGCAAGGCAAATGCATACAATGCAGAAACTAAATTATATACTCCAAAGAGAACACCTACCCATTCACCTGCAGTTTGATAAGTGTCGCTTTTAGTATCGGTGATGGGTAAACCATAAATATGGTGCGCAATTGCTGGGGTGGTAAATACCCACATCCCAAACAATCCAAACCAAGAGAAGAATTGTACAAAAGCCAGTTGTCTCATGGTTGTTGGCATTTGCCTGAAGTCGTCGATTACATCAAAAAGTCTTGATTCTTTTTTTGTTGTACTTTTTTCATCAGCAAATTGGGCTAATTCAGTCGGAGAATACTCTTTGGTACTGAAAACAGAAATTAGTACTGACCCTACCAAAACAATTGCGCCAATGATAAACGATAAAATTAAATTGTAAGGCACTCCATCATTTTCACTTTTGTTTGAAATTCCAAACCAATTGTTTAAAGTGTATGGAAGTAAAGATCCAATTACAGCTCCGAAACCAATTAAAGCCGTTTGAACGCTAAATCCTGCGGTTCTTTGGTCGGTTCTTAAATTGTCTCCCACTAAAGCTCGGAATGGTTCCATAGCAATGTTAAATGAAGCATCCATAATCATTAACATACCAGCACCTACCCATAGAGCAGGTAGTACTGCGATGAAAATTTCGGCTTGAGGCATTAGGATTAATCCAATTGAAGCCAAAATAGCTCCCGTAAAGAAAAAGGGTTTTCTTCGGCCAAACCTTCCCCAAGTTTTGTCGCTATAGTAACCAATGATGGGTTGTACAATGAGTCCCATTAACGGAGCAATAATCCAGAACCAAGATAATTCATGAACATCGGCTCCAAAAATTTGAAGAATTCGGCTTGCATTTGCATTTTGTAGTGCAAACCCCATTTGGATTCCTAAAAACCCAAAGCTCATGCTCCAGATTTCGAGGGTGCTTAATTTACGCTTTTCCATTATCGTAATTTTAAAATTAATACGATAAGCGCTATGCTTATCAAAACTTAACTATAATTTTCGAAGTAAAAGTAAAAGTTTTGATGCTCCAAATATAGGGATATAAAATTTACATTTAATTCAAAAAATGAATATAAAATAAAAAAAGTGAACTACAAGGTTGTAGTAACGAACAAATTAACAAATTAAATTTAACTTGTTGATTCTCTTTCAATCAAATGTGTTGAAATTACTTCAGTAGTATAGTTTTCTTCACCATCATCGTAGTCTTCGGATTCTAATCGTTTGATTAGCATCTTTGCTGCTTTAGCTCCCATTTTTTTTCCATTTTGACTTACTGTAGTAATTGTAGGAGTCGAATATTTGGAAATAATACCATCAGTAAATGCAATAACGGCTAAGTCTTTAGGGACGTTAAGCCCCATTTTATTTGCCATTTTAATTATAGTAACAGCAAATAATTCATTTACGGCAAAAACGGCATCGATAGCTTTGTCTTCTAACAGTTTTCCTATAGTAATTTCGCAGGTGTCGACATCTTCAATTTTGATGATTAGATTTTCATTAAAAGGGATGTCGTTGTCTAATAAGGCCTTAGTGTAGCCATCGGTTCGTAGCTTTCCAACACTTACATAGTCTACAGTGGTAACTAAAGCTATTTTCTTTTTCCCTTTTTCTATTAAACGTTGTACTGCTTCATAAGCAGCTGTTTTGTCATCAATGATGACTTTATCACAAAGAATTTCGTCGGTCACTCGGTCAAACATAACTACAGGCATTCCTTGACTAATGACTTCGCTAATGTGGTGAAAGTCACGTTTGTACTGAGTTTCTTTAGAGAGAGACATGATAAACCCATCGATACTACCGTTAGCAAGCATCTCCATATTCAGGACTTCTTTGTCAAAGGAATCGTCAGATAAACATATTACTACACTATATCCGTTTTCATTAGCAACATGTTCAATTCCATTGATTACTGTAGAGAAAAAATAGTGCACTATTTCAGGAATAATTATTCCAATGGTTTTGGTTTTTCTGTTTTTTAAACTAAGGGCAATATTGTTAGGTTTGTAATGGTATAATTTAGCAAATGCTTGTACTTTTAATCGGGTTTCTTCACCTATTTCATGACTATTTCTTAATGATTTTGATACCGTAGATATGGAAACATCAAGTTCTTTAGCAATTTGTTTTAGAGTTACTTTTCTTTTCATTTTAGGCGGTAAGATGGGTTAGATACAATAAAAGTATTGTTAATTTATTTTAATAGCAAAAATATCCGATTTAATTTCATGATGATATAAACTTTTCAACACTATCACGTTTTCGTAAAAAGAAAACGTTTTAGTGTGTACCGAAAACGTTATCGTTTTTATTATGTTTGTTACTCGAAGTAAAAGAAAAGCATAATAATCAATTAATTTAAACAAACAAGTATGAAAGCAATTTACAAAAAGTTGTTCGTTTTATTACTACTCTTACCAGCAGGCTTATTGGCTCAGAGCTCATTAAGTGGTGTTGTTGTTGATTCTAAATCGAATCAGCCTATCTCTGGTGTGAATGTAGTTGTAAAAGGAACACAACAAAATGTTACTACAGATTTTGATGGAAAATTCAAGCTGTCAAAAATCAAGCAGGGTGATGCTGTTGTATTTTCATTTGTAGGATACAATGCGCAAACAGTTACTTTTGCTAATCAAAATAATTTAACAATCAAACTTCAAGAAGCTGAAAATCAATTACAAGAAGTGGTAGTTCAGGTGGGTTATGGTTCAGTTAAAAAGAAAGATGCAACAGGTTCTGTAGCTGTTATCACTGCAAAAGATTTTAACAAAGGAGCTATTACAAATACTGAAAACTTGCTTAATGGTAGAGTTGCAGGTGTAGTAGTTACTCAAGGTGGTCGTCCAGGAGATGGGGCTGCAATTAGAATTAGAGGAGGAGCTTCTTTAGGAGCTTCAAATGATCCTTTAGTAGTTATTGATGGATTACCAGTTAATAATGGATTGTCATCAATTAACCCGAATGATATTGAATCGTTTTCTATTTTGAAAGATGCTTCAGCTACTGCTATTTATGGTTCTCGAGGATCTAATGGAGTTGTGTTGATTAAAACCAAAAAAGGATCTAAACAAGATGGAGTAAAAGTTTCTTACAACTCATTAACTACTCTAAATACTATTGCTAAAAAGGTAGATGTTTACTCTGCAGATGAGTTTAGAAACCTAATTACAACTTATGTGCCTTCTAGAGTATCTTTGCTAGGAACTGGAAGTACAGATTGGCAAGATGCAATTTACCGCAATGGTATCACGTTTTCTAATGATGTTTCTTTCAGAGGAAATTTCTTGAAAGTAATACCAACAAGATTATCAGTAGGTAATACTTCTATAGATGGAGTTTTAGAGACTTCTTCTTTTAAAAGAAATACGATTGCTTTATCGATGACTCCATCGTTTTTGGATAATCATTTAAAATTTGAAGTGAATGCCAATTATGCAACAGAAAAAAATAGATATGCTGATGAAGGAGCTATTGGTGCGGCAATTTCGTTTAACCCTACTTTTGTTAATTACGATCCGAATTCTCCGTTTAGTGGATACAAGGAGTATTATACTTTGAATTCACCAAATAATTATACTGTTTATGGAGCTTCAAACCCTGTTGCTTTATTGCAACAGAAAGAAAATAGAGGCAGAAGTAATAGATTCTATGGTAATATTCAAACGGAATATAAATTGCATTTCTTTGAGGATGTAAAAGCAGTTGTTAATTTAGGATACGACAGAAGCCAAGGCAAAGGAACTAACTTGGTGAGTCCTAATTCTAGATCTGGGATATATAATGCGGCTAAATTAGGTTATGACCAAAATACGTGGGGTAATTCAACCAACACATTATTAGATTCTTATTTGAATTATAATAAAAAAATTGGTCAAGTTAAAGTGGATTTAACAGCGGGGTATTCGTATCAAAATTTCGAGTCAGAAAGTTATTATTCAACTAATAAGTTGCTTCCTTTATCTGAGCAAAAACCGGATGTTGTTACCAGTCCAGGAGTTAATTTACAAGCCTATTATTCTAGATTAAATATTGATTTGAGTGATAAATATTTACTTACAGTGAATTTTAGACGTGATGGTTCTTCAAGATTTTCTGAGTTAAACCGTTGGGGTAACTTCCCAGGAGCTGCTTTTGCTTGGAAAATCTCTAGTGAAGAATTTTTGAAAAATTCTAAAACAGTTTCTGAATTGAAATTGCGTTTAGGATGGGGTGTTACTGGTCAACAAGATATTGGGGCTGCTGCATACGATTATTTTCAAAGATATAATTTAAGTGCTGCAACTTCAGGAGCTACCTACCAATTTGGAGATCAATACTACCAATTAGGAAGACCAGAAGGATACAATCGTAATTTGAAATGGGAAGAAACTACTACTATTAACGCAGGTTTAGACTTTGGATTATTTAATGATAAAGTTACAGGTACTTTAGATGTTTACAGTAAAACGTCAAATGATCTGATTGCGTATGTGCCAGAAGGTTCATTACAAAACTTTAGAACCGCTGGGTTTCAAAATATTGGTTCATTAACTTCAAAAGGAGCAGAGTTAAATGTTAATTATAAAGCAATTCAAACTAAAAATTCTGCATTAAGTTTTAATTATAACATTGCTTATAATGATATTAAAATTAAAGATTTAGGAGGATTAAATTTTGCACAAGGTTCAGTTGGTTTGGACTTGTACACACAAATTCATCAAGAGCGTTTGGCACCGAATACATTCTGGTTATACGAGCAAGTGTATGATGCAGCAGGAAAACCTTTAGAAGGAGTGTATGTTGATAGAAATGGAGATGGTCAAATTACCTCTTTGGATAAACATGCATTTAAAAAACCAAATGCTGATATTACAATGGGATTCATGACAAACTACAACTACAAAAAATGGGATTTCTCAATGGCTTGGAGAACAAGTTTAGGAAATTATATTTTTGATAATGTAAATGCAAGTAGAAGTTTCTTGTCTCAAAGTATCTCAGATAATAATGTTAATGCAATTAATAATACAACAGTAGATTTTAGTAATACTTTATTTACTCAAAAAAGAGCTGAATCAGATTATTATGTTAAAAATGCATCTTGGTTAAAATTAGACAACGTAACAATTGGTTACTTAATAGAATCTCCATTTAATGTAGAGTCTTCATCTTTACGTTTATACTCAGGTGTTCAAAACGTACTAACAATTTCTAAATACAAAGGAATGGATCCTGAGGTGTTTGGAGGTATAGATAGTACAATTTATCCACGTGCAAGAATGTTCCTATTAGGGTTAAACTATAATTTTTAATATAAACTATTATGAAAAAGATAAAATCAATTAATTTTAAATTATTTGTATTTTTTGGATTAGTTGCATTTTTTATGTCATGTACCAATGATATGAATGTAACTCCAAAAGATGATGATGATTTTACATCAGAAGCATTTTACTCTAATCCGAGTTCTTACAAACAGTTTTTAGCTAAAATCTATGCGGGTTTGGCTGTTACAGGTCAGAATGGACCTGATGGGAGTGCTGATATTCAAGGAATAGATGAAGGTTTCGGTCAGTATCTTAGAGGCTATTGGCAACTACAGGAGTTACCTACTGATGAAGCAATGGTTTCATGGGGAGACCCAACACTTCCTGAATTAAACAACCATACATGGAATGCTGATAACCGTTTTGTTAAAGCATTTTATGCAAGAGTTTTTTATCAAGTTGGATTAGCTAATGAGTTTTTACGTGCTACAACTGATGAAAAATTAGCTTCAAGAGGTGTGAGTGATGCTTTAAAAGCAGAAATTAAAGTATTTAGAGCTGAAGTTCGTTTTTTAAGAGCACTTTCGTACTATCATGGCATCGATTTATTTGGAAAAGTTGCTTTTGCAACAGAAAATGATTTGGTTGGAACTAAACCAGTTGAAAAAGATAGAACCTATGTATTCAATTATTTAGTGTCAGAGTTGAATGCTATAGATGCTGATTTAAAAGATGCTAGAACTAATGAATACGGGAGAGTAGATAAAGTAGCGGCTAAAATGTTATTGGCTAAGTTATATTTAAATGCTAAGGTGTACACAGGAACTAGTAAAGATGCTGAAGCCCTTGCTGCAATCAATTCAGTTATTGGTTCTTCATATTCAATTGCAAATGTTCCTTATAGCAATTTATTCATGGCAGATAACGATAGAACTGCAGTACGAGCTGAAATTATTTTTCCAATTCGTTTTAATGGTGTAAACACTAAAACTTGGGGAGGTACTACTTTCATTATTCATGCTTCAACAGGAGGATGGAATTCAGATATGGGAATTGATGGAGGTTGGTATGGATTAGCAGCTAGAAAAGAATTTGCTAATTTATTCTCTGATTTATCAGGAGCAACCGATAGAAGAGCTATGTTTGATGCTGCATCAACTTCTTCTTTAACTATTAATTCGGTTTCTGATTTCTTTGGAAATGGAGGATTAAAAGTTAAAAAATATTCAAATAAAACTTCTGCAGGAGCAAATGGAAGTAATTTGACACATACAGATACTGATTTTCCATTATTTCGATTGGCAGATGCTTATTTAATGTATGCAGAATTAGCAGCTAATAATGTGGCTTCTGCATCAAAGTCAGTAGCTAGAGGCTATGTTAATACTTTGAGAACTAGAGCTGGAGCTCCTCTTGTTGCAAATGACTCTGATATTACTCCAGACTTTATATTAGATGAAAGAGCTAGAGAGTTGTATTGGGAAGGTCACAGAAGACAAGACTTAATCCGTGCTAATAAATTTACTGGAAGTGCAAAATTATGGCAGTGGAAAGGAAATGCTTTGAATGGAGCTAGTATTGATTCTAAATTTAATGTATACCCAATACCTCAAACAGAATTAAATACAAATTCTAACTTGACTCAAAATACAGGATATTAATGTTTAAAAAATCCATTGGTTAATAATTTTTACCGTTGGAAAATAAATTAATAATTATGAAAAAAATATATTTAAGTTTAATTTTAGTAGCAGGAATACTATCAAGTTTAGTTTCTTGTTCAGATGATCTTTTGGATCCAGTGGCAGCAAAAGGAGAGGCCATTGTTCTCTCTGCTCCAACAGGTGGTACTTATGCTTTATCGGCTTCTACTGCTTCTGCAACCGCGTTTACTGTAAAGTGGACTTCATCTACTTTTGGATATTCTGCTGCCGCAAGATATACTTTGCAAGTAATCAAAAGTACAGGGAACTTTGCAACCCCAGGAACTTTTCCATTAGGAGATTTTGCTGTTACTACCTCTGTTAATTTAGAGAAAGCGATAACAAACAGACAATTGAATGCAGCTTTGTTAGGTGCTGGTGGTCCAATTGGAACTTCCCAAACTTATAAATTACGTGTAGTTGGGAGTCCATTAAATCAATCATCATCAACAGTAGATGCATACACCGTGGTTTCAAATGAGATTACAATTACAGCTACTGCGTTCGATACTTACGATGAGTTTTCAAGGATTTATGTTCCTGGAAATTACCAAGGAGCAAGTGGGTATGGTTCAGATTGGTCTCCAGGAGATGCAGCTGTTGCAAAGTTGTTTTCAGCTGGAAATAATGGTATATATGAGGGATTTGTATGGTTTGCTAATGCTACACCAGAATTCAAATTTTCTCCGGTTCCGTCATGGAATGGAGATAGAGGAGAATCGAATGGGTCAGGAGCTTTTTCAGGAGTTTTAGGAGGTAATAACATTAAGCCTTCTACGGGAGGAACTTATTTCTTCACTGTCAATTGGGCAGCAGGTACCTATACCATGGATCAAAGACAAGTATCAATTATTGGTGCTGCTACACCAAATGGATGGGGTACAGGGACACCATTGACATTTGATACGAATCCAAGTTCTCCATATTATCAAATGTATACGATTACATTAACATTAGCTGCCGATGAATTTTTAATTCGATTGAAAGATGATTGGTCAGTAAAAATGGGAACTCTTTCAGGAAATACTGAAAATACTACTACAGGTGGACAATATAAAATTAAACTCGGTGGTGGTAATATGAAAGTACCTACCGCAGGAACCTATAAAGTGGTTTTAGATATCAGAAATTCTGCTAACTACAACTTACGATTAATGCCTCAATAAAATGTAGTATTCAATAAAAAGCACTTAATTTGTATAATTAAGTGCTTTTTTGTTTTAACTAACCAAACAACACAATAATGAAAAGAATTCTACTAATTTTTTTATTTGTACAAGGTTTTACTGCATTTGCTCAGCAGCAAACCGCTACGTATAGTGTGAGTCCTGCGGCTTTTGAGGAAAACACATCAATAACTGTTACTATTAACGGAAATAGCATTAATGAGGCTAGCTGGGGTGTTACAAATAATGTTTTGTACATGTGGGCTTGGGCATTTGGTCTCGATGGAGTTACTACTAAGGGGAATCCACTGAATGGAGATTGGAATAATTCTAATGAGGCTAGTAAATTTATCTATAATCAAGCAAACGATACGTACACCAAGACTTTCACTCCCACAACGTATTATAACACTACGGGGATTGGAAAAATAGGTTTCCTGATCAAAGCTAAAGATGGTACTGGCGATAAAAAGTCACAAGATATTTTAGTTGAAGTAGGCTCTTTTCAAGTTAATCTGACGGCTCCAATCCAAAATAGCGCTACTATTTTAAATTCAGGTTCTAGTTTTACTATAACAGCAACTAATACTAACGGTAATGCGAGTTATAATCTGAAATCGAATGGAGTAAGTATAAATATAAATAGTTCGACTTCAAATTATTCTTATACGCAAACTAATATTATAAGTAATCAGAATTATGAATTAGAAGTGCTTCAAGGGACAACAACAATTACTAAAAAGTTTTCAGTAATTGTTAATCCGGGAAATACTAGTCAAACTTTACCAGTCAATTTAGTTGACGGAATTAACTATGACTCTAATGATGCTACTAAAGCTACTTTAGTTTTGGATGCACCATTTAAAGATTTTGTATATGTAGCAGGGAGTTTTAATAATTGGCAACCCACTAATGCCTATGCTATGAAAAAGGATACTAATTCGGATAAATTCTGGTTGGAATTGACAGGTTTGACTCCAGGTACAAAATATACTTATCAATATTGGGTAGTAGATGCTACACCAATAGCTGGAACACCAGCTATGGTAAAAACTGCCGATCCTTATTCTACTTTGGTTTTGTCTCCTTATGACGATCCATCTATTCCCGCCGCATCCTACCCTAATTTACCGGTTTATCCAACAGGACAGGAACGTGAAGTTACAGTGTTACAAACAGGTCAAACCCCTTATGGTTGGAGTAATGCTACCACCAATTTCGTTAAGCCCGCCAAAGAAAAATTAGTCGTTTACGAATTATTAGTTCGTGATTTTGACTCAGGTCGAAATTTCCAAGCGGTGATTGATAAACTAGATTATTTTAAAAATTTAAAAATTAACGCCATTGAATTGCTTCCTGTAATGGAATTTGAAGGCAATGAAAGTTGGGGATACAATACGGCTTTCCACATGGCGTTGGATAAGTTTTATGGGACTTCGGATAAATTAAAAGAATTGATTGACAAATGCCATCAAAAAGGTATCGCTGTTATTTTGGATGTGGCTTTGAATCATGCTTTTGGTAGAAATCCAATGATTCGAATGTGGATGAACGATCCCGATGGAGACGGTTGGGGAAGTCCTTCGACTGAAAATCCATATTTTAATACCGTAGCTAAGCATAGTTACAGTGTAGGGGAAGATTTTAATCATCAACAATTACGAACTCAAAATTACACAAAACGTGTCATAAAACATTGGATTGAGGAATTTAAAATTGATGGGTTCCGTTGGGATTTGACTAAAGGATTTACGCAAGAATGCACCGCTGGAGATGAAACCTGTACTAATGCTTATCGAGCAGATCGTGTTGCAGTGTTAAAATCCTATGCCGATTATTCTTGGAGCTTAGACCCAACTCATTATACTATTTTTGAACATTTAGGAACGGATGCAGAAGAAAAAGAATGGGCAAATTATAGAGTGACTGAATCTCCAAGCAAAGGAATTATGTTATGGGGTAAAATGAATACGGAATATAACGAGCTTTCAATGGGATACACTTCTACTATTGCTCGAATGAATAGCGCTAGTAGAGGATTTACAAACCACAGATTGATGGGTTATGCTGAAAGTCATGATGAGGAACGTTTGATGTATAAAAATATCCAATATGGAAATAGTGCTAACTCAGCTCACAATGTAAAAACCTTAAATACGGCTTTGTCCAGAATGTCAGCTATTGGAGCCGTTTCTTTATTGGTTCCAGGACCAAAAATGATTTGGCACTTTGGTGAATTAGGTTATGATGATTCTATTTTTACCTGTAATAATGGGACGGTAAATACGTCTTCAGATGCTACAACAGGTGATTGTAAATTAGATACCAAACCGCAATTGCAATGGTCGAATAATTGGTTAGCTAATGCCAATAGATTCAAAATTTATTCGGATTGGGCTAAAATGATTCGCTTAAAAACGGAAGAACCTGTTTTTTCTGGAACAGCAACAATAACTAATGCGAGTTCATTATTACAAACTATTAAAATTACCGATGCCAATTTACCAGCAACAAGTTTGAAAGATGTTATAATTATCGCAAATTTTGATGTCACAAGTAAAAGTGTACCAACCGGATTCCCGTATTCGGGGGAATGGTTTAATTTAATGGACAATTCGAGTTTGAATGTGATTAATGTTAATGATCCAATTACGGTTTTACCAGGACAATTTAAAATTTATGGGAACAAACAAGCTTTTGGAGCTAACGCACCTTTTACATTACCATCAGATAATTTTAATGTTGAAGCTAAAGCTGAATCGTGTTTGAATAAAAATAATGGAGAAATAGTTATTACGGGTGCTCAAACGTATAATTATGTGGCTACTATCAATGGAACATCTTATAATTTCATCAATAATAGTTTGACTCTTTCTAATTTAGCACCTGGGATTTATACAGTTTGTATTACAATTCCTGGGAAAACCTTTGAACAGTGTTATAGCTTGACTATTGCAAGAGGCTCTTCTTTAACAGGTAAAACAACCGTATCTTCTAATGTGGCTTCAGTCCAAATATCCGAAGGGACTGCTCCTTTTGAAGTATTCGTAAATGGATTTCCTCAATTTGAAACTACTGCAACAAGTTTTAATCTGCCAGTAAAACAAGGAGACTTTCTTGAGATAAAAACGGCTAAAACATGTGAGGGAATTTACGCAACAAGTATTATGGATCCATTACATGGTTTTGTGGCTTACCCAAATCCGACACATGGATTGATAGAAATTACGACTCCAACATTCCAAACAGAGGTTGCCATTGAACTATACAATTTGAAAGGACAATTGATCTCAAAAAAAGTATATTCCGTTTTAAATGGGAAGGTACAATTGAATTTGGAATCGCAATCATCAGGGATTTACTTTGCAAAAGTACATTTAAATACTCCAGTAAGTTTAACAATTATAAAAGAGTAAAAAAATGAGAAATATTATAGGTTTTTTTAGCATATCCCTTTTGTTTATCTCATGTGGAGGTGGAGGTTCAGATGGACCAACTCCAACACCTGAACCAGTAAATACTGCTCCAACGATACCATCTTTAATAGCTCCAACAAATGCTTTATTGTGTATTAATAATATAGTGAATTTTGAATGGAGTGCATCAACTGATGCAGAAAATAATTCAATAACGTATCAAATTCAGATTGCAACAGACAATCAATTTGTACAAATTGTAAGTACTGCTGATGTATCTTCGCGCACTCAAACTTTTACATTAGATAAAGGGAAAGCGTATTATTGGAGAGTAAAAGCTATTGACAGTAAAAATGCCTCTAGTGCTTATTCAGGAACTTTTAGTTTTTATACCGAAGGTGTGTCTGTAGTCAATCATTTACCTTTCTTGCCAGAATTAATTCAGCCAGAAATTAATTCTACAGTTTCTGGAACAGCAGCCACCTTAAAATGGTTTGCTTCTGATACTGATGTAGCGGACGTTTTAACTTACGATGTTTACCTAGGAACTGTAAATCCACCAACCGTAAAAGTTGCAGAAAATAGTACATCTTCAATTTTTGAGGCTACTTCATTACAAGCGGCTACGCAGTATTATTGGAGGATAGTAATTAAAGACAATAAAGGGGGAGAAACAAGAGGTCCGGTTTGGAATTTTAGAACCAATTAAAAGGTCTTTATAGGTTGAAAACAAAAAAGCTACTCCTTTCGAGGAGTAGCTTTTTTCAACTACAATTAACACATAAACTAAAAACTAAATTTTTCCATTTTTAATTTCATCCACAATTTCTGGATTCAATAAAGTGGTAATATCTCCAAAATTAGAGAAGTCACCTTCGGCAATTTTACGCAAGATTCTACGCATAATTTTTCCAGAACGTGTTTTTGGTAAACCTGAAACGAATTGGATTTTATCCAATTTAG